>ERZ1645187.418-NODE-418-length-41610-cov-8.526387_pt1 | contig 41610 bp, 41 predicted proteins | sample MGYA00575352_ERZ1645187 | MGnify/ENA primary metagenome ERZ1645187 (study PRJEB40837, sample SAMN11349314) | freshwater sediment metagenome | isolation source: river sediment | host: Sediment | place: India: Wazaribad , New Delhi | collected 2017-02-21 ... | reverse complement strand
ATTCGGCCACGATGGTGAAGGCGGGGCTGTTCCTGATGGCGCGGCTCTGGCCGGTTCTGGCGGGGACGCCCGAATGGTTCTATATCGTGGCGACGGTGGGCCTCATCACCATGCTGATCGGCGCGAAGATCGCGATCTTCAAGGATGACCTGAAGGCGCTGCTCGCTTTCTCGACCGTCTCGCATCTGGGGCTGATCACCTTCCTGCTCGGGCTTGGCACCAAGACCGCGGCGGTGGCGGCGGTGTTTCACATCGTCAACCACGCGACCTTCAAGGCCGCGCTTTTCATGTCCGCCGGGATCGTCGATCACGAGACCCACACCCGCGATCTCTCGCGGCTCGGCGGTCTGCGCCATCTGATGCCGATCACCGCGACGATCGCGACGCTCGCCGCGCTCTCGATGGCGGGGATCCCGCTCTTCAACGGGTTCCTCTCGAAGGAGATGATGCTCGAGGAGGCCGCGCATACCGTCTGGGCGGGGGTGCCGTGGCTCGTGCCGGCGGTGGCGGCGCTCGCGGCGGTGTTCTCGGCGGCCTATTCCTTCCGCTTCATCCAGCACGGCTTCTTCGGCCCGGTGCGCGACGATTACCCCCACAAACCCCATGACCCGAGCTTCGGCATGTGGGCAAGCCCGGCGTTTCTCGTCGTGCTGGTGGTGCTGATCGGGCTGATGCCGATGACCTTCGCGGGCTGGATCGTCGAGATGGCGGCCAATGCGGTCGTCGGCGGCGATCTGCACATGCACCCGATCAAACATTGGCACGGCTTCACCCCGGCGCTGGCGATGTCGCTGGTGGCGGTGATCGGCGGCCTCGCGATCCTTGCGGGCTTTGCGCCGCTCAAGCGGCTGTGGGAAGCGACCCCGCGCCCCGAGGCGAAGGCGATCTTCGACGCGATCGTGGGCGTGGCCGCGCGGGCGGCCACCGCGCTCACCGCGGGGCTCCATAACGGCGCGATGGCGCGCTATCTGATGCTCTTCACGCTCGGCGCGCTCGGCGCCGGGGTCTGGGCCTGGACGGGCGGCACGCAGGGCCCCGTGCTGCGCGAGATGCTGCCGGTGACGCCGGTCGCGGTGGTGGGCTGGCTGATGGCGGTGGTGGCCACGGGCTGCGTGATCGCCTTCCACCACAACCGCTTCCTCGCGCTCGTGCTGATCTCGATCGTCGGGCTGATCGTCTCGATCAGCTTCCTCTATCTCTCCGCGCCCGATCTTGCGCTGACGCAGATCTCGGTCGAGGTGGTCACCGCCGTGCTGATGCTGCTCGCGCTCAACTTCCTGCCGAAGACCACCAAGGTCGAATCCTCGAAACTCAAGATCGGCTTCGACGCGACGGTGGCGATCGCCGCCGGGCTCGCGGTCGGCGGGCTGATCTATGCGCTCCTGATGCGCGATTTCGCCTTCCCGACGATGGCCGCCTATCACCTCGCGAAATCCTATGAGCTCGGCGGCGGCGATAACGTCGTCAACGTGATCTTGGTCGATTTCCGCGGCTATGATACCTATGGCGAGGTCACCGTGCTCGGCATTGCGGCGCTCTCGATCTTCGCGCTGACCGAGGCGCTCCTGAACGGCACCGCCTCGCGCAAGCTGATCGCCTGGCGCCCCGACATGGTGCGCGGCGGCGACAAGCACCCGCTGATCCTCTTGGTGGCGACGCGGGTGATGATGCCGATCGCGCTGCTTGTGGGGGTGTTCATCTTCCTGCGCGGGCACAACCTGCCGGGCGGGGGCTTCATCGCCGGGCTCGTCGTCTCGATCGCGCTGGTGATGCAATACATGGCCTCGGGCTTTGCCTGGACCCAGGCGCGCCAGAAGGTCTATTACCACGCGCTGATCGCGATGGGGGTGCTCGCCGCCGGGGTGACCGGCGCGGGGGCGTGGTTCAACGGGATGCCGTTCCTGACCTCCGATTTCGGCTATGTCAAACTGCCCGGGCTCGAGAAATTCGAGCTGGCCACCGCGGCGGGGTTCGACCTTGGCGTGTTCCTCGGTGTGGTCGGCTCGGTGATGCTGGCGCTTGGCGGGCTGAGCCGGCTGGCGCGGCGCGCGGCGGCCATGGATGAAGAACGCGGCGCCCATATCGTGGCCGAAAAGCCCGAGGCGCGCGAGGTCGCGGCGGCGGCCTCGGTGGCCTACCCCGACGGCACCCCCCTGCCCCGGCGCTGGCTTGCCGCGCGAGAGGAGAAACGCTGATGGAAGCTCTTGTCGCAAGCGCGATCGGCCTGATGACGGCAGCGGGGATCTACCTGATCTTGCGGCTGCGCACCTTCCCGGTGGTTCTGGGGATGTCGCTTCTGTCCTATGCGGTCAACGTCTTCCTGTTCGCGACCGGCCGGCTCGCGGTCAACATGCCGCCGATCCTCGAACATGCGGGCGCGGCGACCCCGGGCTATACCGACCCGGTGCCGCAGGCGCTCGTGCTCACCGCGATCGTGATTTCCTTCGGGATGACGGCGGTCGTCGTGATGCTCTCGCTCGGCGCCTTCATCGAGGCGGGCGATGACAGTATCGACCTCGGGCCGGAGGAGAAAACGAAATGACGATGGCCGATCTGATCGTCGCGCCGGTGGTTCTGCCGGCCTTTCTGGCGCCCCTGATCGTGCTGTGGATGCGCTTCGATCTGCGCACGCAGCGGGTGTTCTCGGTGGCCGGGATGGTGGTTTTGCTCGCGCTCGCGCTCGGGCTGGCGGCCTCGGCGAGCCTCAACCCGCCGCAGGTCTATCGGCTGGGCAACTGGGAGGCGCCCTTCGGGATCGTGCTGGTGCTCGACCGGCTCTCGGCGCTGATGCTGGTGCTGACGGCGGCGCTCGGGCTGGCGGTCGTGCTCTATGCGATCGGCTCGGGCTGGGACAAGCGCGGCTGGCATTTCCACTCGCTGATGCAGTTCCAGATGATGGGGATCAACGGCGCCTTCCTCACCGGCGACGCCTTCAACCTCTTTGTTTTCTTTGAGGTTTTGCTGATCGCCTCCTATGGCCTCATGATCCATGCGGGCGGCGAGCGGCGGCTCAAGGCGGGGGTGCAATATGTCGTCTACAACCTCGCCGGCTCGACGCTCTTCCTGATCGCGCTCGGCACGATCTATTCGGTGACCGGCTCGCTCTCGATGGCCGATCTGGCGCAGAAGGTCGCGGTGATGCCCGCCTCGGAGACCGGGCTCTTGCGCGTCGGCGCGGCGCTTTTGATGATCGTCTTCGCGGTCAAGGCGGCGCTGGTGCCGTTCCAGTTCTGGCTGCCCGCGACCTATACCAACGCGCCGGGCCCCGTCGCGGCACTCTTCGCGATCATGACCAAGGTCGGCGTCTACGCGATCATCCGCTTCTACACGCTCGTCTTCCCGATGGGCGGCACGATCGGCGCGCTGGCGCAGGAGGTGCTGTTGCCCGCGGCGGCGGTGAGCCTCGTGATCGGCATGGTGGGCGTGCTGGGCGCGCGCGATCTGGGGCGGACGGTGGCCTATGCGGTGATCGGCTCGGTCGGCACGATGATGCTGGCGTTTGCGCAATTCACCGAGCTCGCGACCGGCGCGGGGCTTTACTACATGGTCCATTCGACGCTCGCCGCGGCCGCGCTCTTCCTGATCACCGATCTCGTGCGCGAGCGGCGCGGCGCGCTTGGCCTTTCGATCTCGCCCTCGGCGCCGATCCGGGCCAACGGGCTGATCGCGGCTTTCTTCTTTGCCGGCGCGATCGCGATGGCGGGGATGCCGCCGCTCTCGGGTTTCCTCGGCAAGCTGATGATCCTCGAGGCGACGCGCGGGGTCTGGTGGCTCTGGGCGGTGGTGCTCGTCACCTCGCTGATCGCGATCGTGGGCTTTGCGCGGGCGGGCTCGACGGTGTTCTGGAAGGCCTATGCGGTCGAGGGTGAGGCCCCCGAGGCCCCGCGCGATGCCTCGGCGCCGGGGCTGGCCTTCACCGCCGCGGGGGGCCTCCTCGCCGGGCTCGTGGCGCTCACGCTTTTTGCCGGCCCCGCCAGCGCCTGGCTCAACGCCACCGCCGCGCAGCTTTACACGCCCCAGGCCTATATCTCGGCGGTGATGGACGGCGCCTATGAGCGCGCCTGGTCGGCGACCTCGGGGCATGAGGGCGCCGCGGACCATACCGAAGAACCCGGGCCCGCCGCGCCCGACGCCGGCCATTGAGGGGGATGCGATGATCAAGAAAATCCTGCCGCACCCGCATCTGACCGTTCTGCTGACGGTGGTCTGGCTGCTTCTGGCCAATGCCTATACCGTCAATTCGCTGGTCTTCGGGCTGATCATGGGGGTGGTGATCCCGCTGATCACCGCGCCCTATTGGCCCGACCGGCCGATCATCCGCAATGTGCCCAAGATCGCCGAATATGTGCTGATCGTGCTTTGGGACATCCTGAAATCGAACTTCATCGTCGCGAAGATCGTGCTCTTCCTGCCGAAGTCGAAGCTGCAACCCGCCTGGGTCACGGTGCCGCTCGATGTGCAGGAGCCCGAGGCGGTCACGGTTCTCGCGGGCACGATCACGATGACGCCGGGCACGCTGACGGCCGAGCTTTCGGCCGATGGCCACAGCCTGCTCGTCCATTGTCTGCACGCCCCAGACCCCGCCGGCGTGCGCGAGGAAATCAAGGAGCGCTACGAGCGCCGGCTGAAGGAGATTTTCGAATGATCGGCTATGCGCTGGCTTTCGCGATCGGCTGTTTTGCGCTCGCGCTCTTGTTCAACCTTTACCGCGTGGTGCGCGCGCCGGGCGTCACCGACCGGATCCTCGCGCTCGATACGATGGCGGTCAACGCGATCGCGCTGATCGTGCTCTTCGGGATCCAGGAGGGCACCGCGATCTTCTTCGAGGCCTCGATCCTCTACGCGATGACCGGCTTCGTGGCGACCGTGGCTTACGCGAAATTCCTGCTGCGCGGCGATATCATCGAGTGAGGGCATGATGGAACTCTTCTGGGAACTCCTCGTCTCGGGCCTCTTGGTGGTCGGCGGCTTCTTCGGCCTCGTGGGCAGCTACGGGCTCGTCAAACTCCCCGATCCGATGACGCGGCTGCATGCGCCGACCAAGGCCGCCACGCTCGGCGTCGGCTCGGTGCTGATCGCCTCGATGGTCTATTTCGCGGCCTTCAAGGGGCAGGTCACGGCCCATGAGCTGATGGTGACGCTGTTTTTGTTCCTGACCGCGCCGGTCACCGCGCATTTCATCGCCAAGGCGAACATGCTGCGCGACCACCGCCCCGAGGATCTGCCGCGCCCCGAGGGCGAGGGCGATTGGGCGGTCTACACGCCGATGTCGGACACCTCCGCCGAGGAGCTCGTCGAGACGCCCGAGCTCACCGACGAGGACCGCCGTTGACGCCACGCGCGCGCCGTGATTGGCTCGCGCCAGCCAAGCGGAGGGGATCATGGGCGAGGCGCTGATCGGCGGCGTATCCGCCAAGCGGATCGAGGAGTTCGCGGCGCGCGAGGCGGCGGCCTATGCCGCGGCGCGCCCGCGCACGCGCGCGGCTCTGGCCGAGGGGGCGGGCGCCTTTCTCGACGGCGTGCCGATGCATTGGATGCGCGACTGGCCGCAGCCCTTCCCGATGCTCGTCGCCCGCGCCAAAGGCGCGCGGATCGAAGACCTCGACGGCCACCGGATCGATGATTTCTGCCTCGGCGACACCGGCTCGATGTTCGGCCATTCGCCCGCCCCCGTGGCCCGCGCGATCCGCGCGCAGGCGGGCCGCGGGCTGACCTACATGCTGCCCACCGAGGATGCGCTGGCGGCCGGGCGGCTCCTGAGCGAGCGCTTCGGCCCGATGCTGTGGCAGATCGCCACCACCGCGACCGACGCCAACCGCAACGCGATCCGCGTGGCGCGCGCGGTGACCGGGCGGGCGAAGGTGCTCGTCTTCAACGGCTGCTATCATGGCACGGTCGAGGATGTGATGGTGCGCCGCACCGCGGGCCGGACCGAGGCGCGCCCAGGGCTCGTGGGGCAGGTCGCCGATCTCACACGCCTTGCCACCGCCGCCGAGTTCAACGACCTCGCCTCGGTCGAGGCGGCGCTTCAGGCGGGCGATATCGCCGCGATCCTGACCGAGCCGGTGATGACCAATTCCTGCATGGTGCTGCCCGAACCGGGCTTCCATGCCGGTCTGCGCGACCTTGCCTCGCGCTACGGCGCGCTCTTGATCATCGACGAGACCCATACGATCTCCTCGGGTCTGGGCGGCTATACCCGCACCCATCGGCTCGAGCCCGATATCTTCGTCACCGGCAAATGCGTGGCGGGCGGGGTCGCCACCGCGATCTGGGGGCTCTCGCGCGAAACCGCGCGCCGCTTTGGCGTTTATGACGCCGCGCGCGCGCCCGGCCATTCGGGGATGGGCACCACGCTCTCCGCCAACCCGCTGCAATTCGCAGCGCTCCGCGCCACCCTCGCCGAGGTGATGACGGCGGAGAATTACGCCCGGATGGAGGCGGGCGCCGCGCGATTGAGCGCGGGGCTCACAAAGGCGGTGACGCGGGTGGGCGCGCCTTGGCACGTGGTGCGCGTCGGCGCGCGGGTGGAATTCATCTGCGCCCCCGGCCCCCTGAAGAACGGCATCGAGGCCGAGGCGGCGCATAAACCCGCCCTCGAGGCCGCGATCCATCAGGGGCTTCTGAACCGCGGTTCTCTGATCGCGCCGTTCCACAATATGATGCTGATCAGCCCCGCCACCTCGCGCGCACAGATCGACCGCCTCGTCGCGGCCTTCGCCGAGGTTCTGGGGCAGCTATTCGAGACCTGACATGACCGACCTTTCCCCCTCCGGCTCCTCCGTCCGCGAGGCCGAACTCTTCCTCGAAGCCCATCCCGAGATCGAGGCTTTCGACATCGTGCTGCATGACGCGAACGGCATCGGCCGCGGCAAGATCATCCGCCGCCACGAGCTTCTCGGGCTCTACAAATCCGGCCGCCACCTGCCGATCTCGATCCTCGGGCTCGATATCGTCGGCGAGGATGTCCATGAAACCGGGCTGATCTGGGATCAGGGCGATGGCGATCTGCGCGCCTGGCCGATCCCGGGCTCGCTCAAGCCGCTGCATGGCACCACCCCGCCGCGCGGCGAGCTTCTGATGTCGATGTATCACCTCGACGGCGCCGAGATGACCTCGGACCCGCGTCATGCTTTGGCGCGGCAGGTCAAGGCGATGGCGGCCGAGGGGCTTTACCCGGCGGGCGCTTTCGAGCTCGAATTCTTCCTCCTCGACCCCGATCGCGCGCAGGGCGTGCGCCCGGCGGCGGCGGTGCTCGACGGGCGGCGCTCGGACTGGACCGAGGTCTATTCGGTCGACCATCTGCACGGGATGCAGCCGCTCTTCTCCGATATCTACCGCGCGGCGGAGGCGATGGGGATCAAGGCCGAGACGGTGATTTCGGAATATGCGCCCGGCCAATATGAGCTGACGCTGCATTACCGCACCGATGTGATGGAGGCCGCCGACGATCTCGTGCGGCTCAAGCGGATCGTGCGGATGCAGGCGCGCCGGCATGGCGTGGTGGCCTGTTTCATGGCCAAGCCGATCGAGAAATACGCAGGCTCCGGGATGCATTTCCATGTCTCGCTCTGCGATGCCGCGGGGCGCAATATCTTCGCCGAGGCCGTCGAGGGCGAATGGACCGACACGATCCGCCACGCGATCGGCGGGCTGCGCGAGACGATGGGCGAATCGATGCTCGTCTTCGCGCCGCATGCGAATTCCTGGCGCCGGTTCGCCAATCAGAGCTACGCCCCGGTCAGCCCGAGCTGGGGGGTGAACAACCGCTCGGTGGCGCTGCGGATCCCGGCGGGCGACATCAAGGCGCGGCGCGTCGAGCATCGTCCCTCGGGGGTCGATGCGAACCCTTATCTGGTCGCCGCGACGATCCTTGCCGGCATCCGCCACGGGCTGAAGAACCGCATCGACCCGGGCCCGGAGACCACCGGCAACGGCTATGAGGGCGGCGACGACCTGCCGATCCCGGGCGATTGGCGCGAGGCGATCGCGGCGGCGACGGCGTCCACGTTCCTCAAGGACGCGCTCGGCGAGGATATGCACCGCACCTTCACCGCGATCAAGGCCGCCGAATATCAGCGCGTCGCGCGCTGGATCGCGGATGTGGATTACGAGCTCTACCTGCACAACGTCTGAGACTGCGCGCAAATTTCGGGCATCCGCGGGGGTTTTCGCCCTCGCGGATGTTTCGTTTGCGGATATTTGTTGCGGATACGCAAATTTGTTGCGTATCTGGCGCAAACCGCCCCGGAGCCCGCCATGTGGAAAACCGAAATCCGTGCGCTGAGCGAGACCCCGGCCGAGACCGGGCCGGTCGATATCGGCGCCAATCTCAAGGCGCTGCGGCTGGCGCGCGGACGCACGCTGGCGGCGGCGGCGGCGCAATGCGGGGTCTCGGCCGCGACCCTCTCGCGCATCGAGAACGGCCAGCTTTCGCCCACCTTCGATGTCGTCTCGAAGATCACCGAGGGCTTTGGCGTCGGGCTGCGCGAGCTTTTGTCCTTCAAGGCGCGGCAGGGGTTCGCGGGCTGGCGGGCGCTGACGCGGGCGGGTGAGGGGCGGGTCGTCGAGACGCCGCATTACCGGCTCGAGCTCCTCGGCGAAGAGGTGGCGGCCAAGCCCTATCTCGTCTTCCGCGCCGAGATCCTCGCCCGCGCGCGCGAGGACTTCGAGGCTCTGCAGGCCCATCCGGGGCAGGAACAGGTGATCGTGCAATCGGGGCGCGTGCAGGTCTGGACCGAACATTACGCGCCCGTCGAGCTCGGCCCGGGCGACAGCTTCGCCTTCGACAGCGCGATGGGCCATGCGCTGGTGTCGCTGAGCCCCGAGCCGGCGGTGGTTTTGTGGGTCTGCGACGCGCGCGAGACCCGGTAAGGAGAGAGAGATGAGCGATCCGGTGGTGGTGATTGGCGCGGGCGTGGTGGGGGTGATGACCGCCCGCGCGCTGCGCCTGCGAGGCGCCGAGGTGGTGGTGGTGGATGCGCTGCCGGGCGCGGCGGAGATGTGTTCGCGCGGCAATGCGGGGATGCTGGCGGTGGGCCATGCGAAGGCCTGGGCCGAGCCCGCGGCGATCCCGGCGCTCCTGCGCGCGCTGGCCGGGCGCGAGCCCTCGGTCAAGGTCACGCGGCCCTTCGACCCGGCGCTCTGGCGCTGGGGGGTGGAGTTCCTCCGCCACTGCACCCCCGCCGCAAACGCGCGCAACACCTCGGCCGAGCAGCGGCTGAGCCGGTTCAGCCGCGACCGGCTCGCCGCCGCCGAGGCCGAGATGGGCCTGCCGGTCGACACCTGGCACGAGGGCGCGCTCTATCTCTTCCAGGATGCAGCGCAATTCGCCCGCTACCGCGCGAAACTGCCCGAGGGCGGCGAGATCACCGCGCTGAGCCGCGAGGAGTTGGTCGCGCGCGAGCCGAGCCTTGCGGCGATGGGCGAGCGGCTCGCGGGCGGGCTCTTGAGCCGGATCGACTCGGTGGGCGATTGCGCGCTCTTCACCCGGCGCACGGCGGCCTGGCTCGGCGGCGCGGGCGTGGCCATGCGCTTCGAGACGCGGGTGACGGGCTTTGCCCAAAGCCTCGGACGGATCACCGCGGTCGAGACCGATCGCGGGCCGATCGCCTGCTCGGCGGTGGTGCTCGCCACCGGGGTCGAGACGGCCGACCTCACCCGCCCCTTGGGCTTCGTGCCGCAGATCTACCCGGTGAAGGGCTATTCCGGCACCTGGCGGATCACCGACCCCGCGGGCGTGCCGCGGCTGCCCTTCGTCGACGAGACCGAGCTTCTCGCCGTTGCCAATTACGGCGACCGGCTGCGCGTCACCGCGATCGCCGAATTCGCCGGGCGCGACCGCAGCCTGCCGCCCGCGCGCACCGCGCTCCTTGACGCCTATGTCCGCCGCCGCTTTGGCGCCGCGGTCGATCTCGAGACCCCGGAGTTCTGGACCGGCCTGCGCCCCACGACGCCGGCGGGCCCGCCCTATCTTGGCCGCGTGCGCACCCATTCGAACCTCTGGATCAACGCCGGGCACGGCCAGCTCGGCTGGACGATGAGCCTCGGCGCGGGCGAGGTTCTGGCGCAGGCGATGGCCGGTGAACCGCCCGCGCTGCGCGATATTTCCTCGCGCGCGCGCTGGCTTGACGCGATCTGAAGGAGAGAGAGATGCGAGTTCTGAGCCTTGAAGACACCCGGGCCGCGCTGCCCTTTGGCGCGTTGATCGCGGCGCTCGATGCGGGGTTCCGCGCGGGCGCCGAGGTGCCGCTGCGCCACCATCATTTCATGAAGACCCCGGGCGCGGCGGATGATGTGCTGCTCCTGATGCCGGCCTGGCAGCAGGCGGGCTGGGGCGGCGTCAAGATCGTCAACGTGCATCCGGGCAACGCCGGGCGCGGGCTGCCGGCGATCGCCTCGAGCTATATCCTCTTCGACCGGTTGACGGGGGTGCACAAGCTGCTCCTCGACGGGGGCGAGCTGACCGCGCGGCGCACGGCGGCCGCCTCGGCACTCGCCGCCAAGCGCCTCGCGCGGCCCGAGAGCCGCAAGATGCTGATCGTCGGCGCCGGGCGGGTGGGGGCGAACCTCGCCTGGGCCTATCGCGCGGCCTTCGCCATCGAGGAGATCGAGATCTGGTCGCGCACCGCGGCTTCGGCCGAGGCGCTGGCGGTCGAGCTGCGCCGCGGCGGGCTCAATGCGCGCGCGGTGCCCGATCTCGAGGCGGCGGTGAAACGCGCCGAGATCATCTCCTGCGCGACGCTCTCGCGCGCGCCGTTGATCGAGGGGGAATGGCTGCAACCGGGCCAGCATATCGACCTGATCGGCTCCTTCACGCCCGAGATGCGCGAGGCCGATGACGAGGTTCTGGCGCGGGCGCGGATCTTCCTCGACACCGATCACGCGATGGTCGAGAGCGGCGATATCGCGATCCCGCTGGCCTCGGGGGCGATCTCGAAGGCCGATATCGAGGGCACGCTCGCGGGGCTGTGCCGGGACGATCTGCGCCCGCGCGCCTCGGATGAGGAGATCACGCTCTTCAAGGGCGTGGGCTCGGCGATCGAGGATCTGGCGGCCGCCGTTCTGGCCTATGAGAGCCTGACGGCCTGAAGCTCAGGCCCGCGCCGCCTCGAAGGCGCGGGCCTCCCCCACCAGCCAATCGGCGAACTGGCGCAGGGGCTCATAATCGCCCTGATCGCGCGGCCAGCAGAGGTAATAGGCCTCATCCGAGCGCATCGGCGCATCCAGCGCGCGCACGAGCCGCCCCGCGGCGATCTCATCCTCGATCAGGAAGGTCGGCAGCAGCGCGACGCCGAGCCCCGCCGCCGCGGCCTGGGCGGCGGTGGCGAATTGATCGAACAGCATGCCGTGGACATTCTCGGCATCGACCCCGTTGCGGGCGAAATATTTCTCCCAGGCATCGGGGCGCGAGGTCAGGTGCAAAAGCGGCGCCGCGCGCAGATCGGCGGGCGCGGCAAAGCCATAGCGCGCCGCCATCGCGGGCGAACAGGCGGGCACGACATCCTCGCCCATCAGATAGGTGAAGGCCGCGCCGGGCCAATCGGTGCGGCCAAAATGGATCGCGGCATCGACCGTCTCGGCGGAGAAATCGAACTGCGTCAGCCGGGTGACGAGGTTGATCGTGATCCCCGGGTTGGCGGCCAGAAACGCCGGCAGCCGCGGCGCCAGCCAGCGCGTGCCGAAGGTCGGCAGGATCGCGAGCGAGAGCGTGCCGCCATGGGGGTTGGCGCGCAGGTTCATCGAGGCCTGCGAGATCTTTTGCAGCGCCTCGCGCACCTCGCGGGCATAGGTCGCCCCGCCATGGGTCAGCCGGATCGTCTGTTTCTCGCGGTGAAAGAGCACGGTGCCGAGCTGTTCCTCCAGCGCGCGGATCTGGCGCGAGACGGCGCTTTGGGTGAGCGAGAGCTCGGCCGCGGCGCCGGTGATCGATTGCAGCCGCGCCGCCGCCTCGAAGGCTTGCAAAAGCGAGAGCGAGGGCAGGAAACGGCGCGGGGTTTTCATCAGCAGGGCTCCGAGAGAGACCTGCCTGATGTCGCGCGGCCCCCGCGCCGAGACAAGCATTTTCTGCCCCCGCCCGCTCAGACCGCCAGCCGGCGCAGGATTCGCGCCTCGACGCGCCCCACCACCCGGGTGAGCGGGAAGGCCACCCCGAAATAGATGATGGCGACCGCGGTCAGCATCTCGACGGGGCGCCCGGTGCGGTTCGAGATCGAGGAGCCGATGAACATCAGATCCGCCATGCCCACCGCCGAGATCAGCGCGCTTTCCTTGAAGAGCGCGACCGCGTTCGACAAAAGCGTCGGGATCGCGCGCAGGAGCGCCTGCGGCGCCACCACCCAGAGCGCGAGGCTCATCCCGGTGATGCCGAGCGCGCGGCAGGTATCATATTGCTCGCGCGGGATGGATTTCAGGCTGGCGCGGAAGGTCTCCGAGGTGATCGCGCCGGCATAGAGCGAGAGCGCGATGACGGCGGAGGCGAAGTTGCCGGGCTCGAACCCCAGAAGCAGCGGCAGGCAATAGAAGATCCAGAAGAGCTGGATCAAGACCGGCGTGCCGCGGAAAAGCTCGACATAAAGCCCCGCGAGCGCGCGCAGCGGCGCAAACCGCGCGCGCCGCGCCTGCGAGGTGAGAAAGCCCAGCGCCACCCCCAGCACGAGGCAGATCAGCGTCAGCCGCAGGCTCATCCACAGCCCGATCAGGAGCGCATCCCAATATTTGAGCGGCAAGGTCGGGTCGAAATGCATCATGGGGGGCTCCCTCAGGCCTGGACGCGGTCGAACCGCGCCTCGATGCGCTGCACGATCAGCGAGATCGGCGCGGAGATCGCGAAATAGATCAGCGCGACGACGGTATAGGTCTCGATCGGGCGATAGGTCTCGGTGGCGAGCATCTTGCCCTCATACATCAGGTCCGGGATCGCCACGAGCGCGACCAGCGCGCTTTGCTGGAAGATGGTGATGCCGTTGGTCATCAGCACCGGCAGCGCGGCGCGCAGCGCATGGGGCAAGATCACATGGCGCACCCGCGTCCAGCCCGAGAGCCCGAGCGCGGAGCAGGCGTCATATTGCTCGCGCGGCACCGACTGGATCGCGGCGCGGTAGCCCTCGGCGTTGAAGGCGGCGAGGTTCAGCCCGAGCGCCAGCACCCCCATCACCATCGGATCGACGAAGAGGTTGAAGAGGATCGGCACGCAGTAGAAAAACCACACCACCTGGATCAGCACCGGGGTGCAGCGAAACACCTCGACGAGCGCCGAGGCCGGCGCCCGCAGCGCCACCGTGCGCGCCCGCAGCATCAGCGCGATGACAAAGCCGAGGCTCAGCCCGATCAGATTGGCCAGCACCGTGAGCTCGAGCGAGATCAGGAGCCCCTGGCCGAGCTTGTCGAGGTTTTGCCAGACGTAGAAGAATTGCAGGTCATAATTCATGGCTCATTTCTTCCGCGCAAAGACCCGCTCGACGAATTCGCGCGTGCGCGCGACCTGCGGCGCGTCGAGCACCTGTTCGGGCGGGCCATCCTCGACCACCACGCCGCCCGCGGCAAAGACCACGCGGCTCGCGATATTGCGGGCGAAATGCATGTCATGGGTGACGATCATCATCGGCATGCCCGCCGCGGCGAGCTCCATCATCACCGCCTCGACCTCGGCCACGAGCTCGGGGTCGAGCGCCGAGGTCACCTCGTCGAAGAGCAAGAGATCCGGGTCGAGCATCAGCGCGCGGGCGATCGCGACGCGCTGCTTCTGGCCGCCGGAGAGCTGCGAGGGATAGGCGCGGGCCTTGGCGGCGAGGCCGAAGCGGGTCAGCAGGGCCATCGCCTTTTCCTCGGCCTCGGCGCGCGAGGTGCCGCGGGTCTTGATCGGCGCGAGCGTCAGGTTGCGCAGGATGTCGAGATGCGGGAAGAGGGTGTAATGCTGGAACACCATGCCCACGCGCGCCTGCAACTTGCGCTCGATCCGGGTCTTTCCGCCATCGCGGAAGATATAGGGCTTGCCGTCGAGATAGACATCGCCGCCGACGATCTCCTCGAGCCCCATCACGATGCGCAGAAGCGTCGACTTGCCCCCGCCGGAGGGGCCGATGATCACCAGCCGGTCGCCGCGATCCATCGAGAGGCTGAGCCCCTTGAAGATCTCCAGATCGCCGTAGGATTTGTGCAGGTTGTGGATTTTGAGGAGCTTGTCCTGAACCATCGTCTTTGCTCTTGCGCTGGGGGGCAGGCGGGTTGCCCCGCCCGCCGGTTTCGCGGTTACTGGCCCTCGGCCAGAACCTCCTGAACGGCCTTGTCGACGAGGGCCTCGACATGGCCGGTCTCGACCTTCTCCTCGATGAAGATGTTGAGCGCGGCGATATCCTTGGCCGGGAAGGCGGCGTTCAGGCCAAAGCCGATGCCCTGTTTGGAGATCGCCGGCTGCGGCGCGAGGTCGACCGCCCAGTCCTTGTTGGCGGCGATGAACAGGCGGTTGGTGTCCGACGGGTCGGCCAGCACATCGGCGCGGCGCGACATCACCGCAAGGCGCGCCTCATCCGAGGACGGCAGGCGCACGACCTTGGCGTTCTTCACCAAGGGGCTGACCGATTTGTCCATCGCGGTGCCGGAGACGACGGCGATGGTGATGTCTTCCTTGTCGAGATCGGCAAGGCCCTTCGCGTCGGCCGGGATCTTCGGGTTGTCCTTGTTGTAGAGGAGCGTGATTTCATAGGGCACCGCCGGGTCCGAGAAGGCGATGGCGAGGGCGCGGGTCGGCGTGCGGTTGAGCGCGAGCGAGAGATCCCATTTGCCGGTCTGCACGCCCGCGACGATGTTGTCCCAGGTGGTGTCGACGAATTCGACCGGCACGTTGAGCACCTCTTCGCCGAATTCGCGGCACAGATCGGCGAAGAAGCCGCTGTAGTCGCCGGTGACCGGGTCGCGCATCACATAGGGCGGGAAGACGGCCGCGCCGCAGCGCAGCTTGCCCGCGGCCTGCACGCCCGCCCAGCCCTCTTCGGGCGATTGCGCGGCGGCGGGGGTGGCGAGCGGGGCGACGAGGGCGGCGGCGACGAGGCCGCCAAGGGCGAGACGGCGCAGCGCGAAGGGAAGCGGATGGGTCACGGATATCTCCCTGAAGATTGGACAGGCCCCGGTCTCTTGCCGTGGGCTTGGTCTTCAAAGGCCCCGGTCGCGCGGGCGGAACAATCAAGCGATGCGCAAAAAATCATTCCATTTGAGAATGACTTTGCGGGATAACCTTGCAAAACGGGCGGTTAGCGCCGCGCTGCGGCATGACAATTTGAGCAGATATTTTGCCGATTTTGCGAGTGATTAAAGTTTCAGCGCTTTCAATCTGGCGGTGATTGATTCTTGAACGCCACAAAAACGCTCTAAAATCAACGAAATGCCGGGTTCACCCCACCGTTTCGCCCGGTCGCGCGCCGTTTCCCGCCGATCGGATTCGGAATGACCGCGCCCCGTGCGAGACATTCCACATCGGAATGACGTGTGACGCACACAGAACTGGAATTCGGCGCCGATTTCGGGCACCCCTTGGGCGGCGGCAGATGGGCCGCACGTCTGATCCCGGAGCCTCACGATGCTTAACGATCCTCTCAGCCACGGCCTTTGGGAGCTCTCCGCCCCCCCTGCCCCGGCGCTCACCGCCCTCGCCGGCGCGGCCGAGACCGAGGTTGCGATCATCGGCGCGGGCTATACCGGGCTGTCGGCGGCGCTGCATCTGGCTCAAGCGGGGGTTTCGGTGACGATCCTCGAGGCGGTCGAGCCGGGCTTTGGCGGCGCGGGGCGCAATGTCGGGCTGGTCAATGCCGGGATGTGGGTGATGCCCGAGGAGCTGCCCAATGCGCTCGGCGCGGAGTATGGCGCGCGGCTTCTGGAATTTCTCGGCAATGCGCCGAGCGAGGTGTTCTCGATCGTCAAGCGCCATGGTCTCGACTGCGAGGCGGTGCATAACGGCACGCTGCATCTGGCGGTCGGGCGCAAGGGGCTCGACGAGGTCTCCGACCGGATGCGGCAATGGCAGGCGCGCGGCGCGCCGGTCGAGCTGCTCGACGCGGGGGAGACCCGGCGGCGTGTGGGCGGCGGGCGCTACACGGGCGCGCTCCTTGACCATCGCGCGGGCACGATCCAGCCGCTCGCCTATGCGCGCGGGCTGGCGCACGCCGCGATCAAGGCGGGGGCGGTGATCCATGCGAATTCGCCGGTGAGCGGCATCGCGCGGTCGGGGGCCGATTGGGTCTTGCGCACCCCGGGCGGCACGCTCAAGGCGAAATGGCTGATCCCGGCCTCGGACGCCTATACCGAAAAGGTCTTCCCCGAGATCGTTCAGGAACAGGTGATCCTGCCCTATTTCAACATGTCGACGCCGGTCCTGCCCGAGGCGCTGCGCGCCGCGATCCTGCCGGGCGGCGAGGGCTGCTGGGATACGCCCGATGTGCTCTCGTCGTTCCGGATGGACAAGATGGGGCGGCTCGTCTTCGGCTCGGTCGGCCGGCTCGGCGGGCTCGATCGCGCCACGCATCGCGCCTGGGCGCTGCGCGCGATGCACAAGATCTTCCCGCAGCTCGCGGGCGTGGGCTTCGAGACCGAATGGTGGGGCCGGATCGGGATGACCGCGAACAACCTGCCGCGGCTGCATGTCTTTGGCGAGCGCGCGCTGACGTTTTGCGGCTACAACGGCCGCGGGATCGCGCCGGGCACGGTCTTTGGCAAGGCGCTCGCGCGGCATATCCTGTGCGATCTGCCGCTCGAGGCGATGCCTTTGCCGGTCACCAAGGTCGAAACCGCGGCGCTGCGCGAGGCGAAATTCGCCTATTACGCGGCGGGCGCGGGGCTGAAGCATTTCGTCTCGGACCGGGTCTGAGCGATGCAGAGCGGGGTCACGATGGCGGCGCGCGGTGCGGGGCTGCGCCGGGTCTCGGGCGGGCTTGCGGTCGTGATGATCGCGGGGCTTCTGGCCGGGCAGATCGGCGCGCGTCTCTGGCCCGAGCTCGCGGCGCTGAACGGGCTCGCGGCGGCGGCGGCGGTCGCGCTTGCGCTCTTGCGGCTCGGCGCGGTGAACAAGATCGCCCGGATCTTCGCGATCGGCGCGCTGGTCGTGGCGGCTGCGGTGGCGCTCGCCGCGCCCGAAGCCTTGCCCGCGATGGAACGCGCGCTCCTGCAAGGCACGGCGTTTTCGGCCTTTCTGACCACGCTCGGGCTGATCCGCGCGCCGGTGCGCGCCTCGAAGGTGATCGGCGCGGCGGCGGCGCAGCTCTTCGCCTTCCCCGCCCGGATGCGCGCGGCGGCGATGACCTTCGGCGCGCAATTCCTCTCGGTTCTGTTCAACATCGGCACGATCGGGATGATGTCCGATATCGCCGCCGACCATGCCGCGCGGGCGCGCGCGGAGGGCAAGCCCGGCCTCGACCCGGGCCCGGTCACGCTCGCGGCGCTGCGCGGCACGCTCCTGATGACGGTCTGGAACCCGATCGGGGTGGGCTTTGCGATCGTGACCTCGGCGATCCCGGCGCTCGATCCGGTGGTGTTTCTCGGGGTGAGCTTCGGCGCCGCGATGCTCGTCTCGCTCGGCGCGCTGGCCTTTGACCGCGGCGCCACCGCGCCCGACCCGGAAAGCACAGCGCCCGCGGGCGGGGCCCGGGCGCTCGGCGCGATCCTCGCCGGGGTGGCGGGGCTGATCGCGGTGACGCTCGCGCTCCACCGCGCGCTCGATGTGAGCTTCCTCGTCGCGGCCTGCCTCGTGCTGCCGCTCCTCGCCCTGCTCTGGCCGATCCTCGAGCCCGCCGCCCGCCCGGCCCGCCGGCAAAACCCGCTCGACACGCTCGCCGAAGCCTCGAGCACGATGGCGAACGAGGCGACGATCTTCCTCGCCGCGGCGGTGATCGGGGCGGGCGTCTCGCTCGGACTCAACGCGCTCGGCATCGGCGCGCTGATCGAAAGCGGCGCGTTGCCCGCGCTCGCGATCATCCTCGGCTGCCTCGTGCTGATCCCGCTCGCCGGCGCCGCGCTCATCCCCCATTCGATCGTGATGGTGATGGCCGCGCAGCTCTTCGGCGCGGGGCCGGTCGGCGCCGCCCACCCGCTCTCGCTCGCGCTCGCGCTCTGCTTTGCCTGGGCGCTCGCGATCTCCGCCTCGCCGATCTCGGCCATGTCGATCATCACCGGCCGCGCGCTCGGGCTCTCCCCCGCGCGGGTGACCTTCGCGATCAACCGCGGCTTCACCCTCTACGGCCTCGCCCTCGCGGCGGCGCTCGTCACCCTCATCCATTTCGTCGAATAAGACCCACAGGAAGGACCCCCATGTCGCTTGCAACCGAAGCCAAAACGCTCCTCGATCAGCTCGGCGTCGATGCCGCCCTCTATACCGGCGGTCCGATGGCCAGCTTCAGCCCGGTGACCGGCGAGCAGATCGGCGCCCTGACGACCGACACCCCCGCCACCGCCGACGCCGCGATCGCGCGCGCCAAGGTGGCGTTCAAGGCCTGGCGCGAGGTGCCCGCGCCCAAGCGCGGCGAGCTCGTGCGGCTTCTGGGCGAGGAGCTGCGCGCCGCGAAAGATGCGCTCGGCCGTCTCGTCTCGATCGAGGCCGGCAAGAGCCCGTCCGAGGGCCTCGGCGAGGTGCAGGAGATGATCGACATCTGCGATTTCGCGGTCGGTCTCTCGCGCCAGCTTTACGGCCTGACCATCGCGACCGAGCGCCCGGGCCACCGGATGATGGAAACCTGGCACCCGCTGGGCGTCGTCGGCGTGATCTCGGCGTTCAACTTCCCCGTCGCGGTCTGGTCGTGGAACACGGCGCTTGCGCTCGTGTGCGGCAACAGCGTGATCTGGAAACCCTCGGAAAAGACGCCGCTCACCGCGCTCGCGAGCCAGGCGATCCTCGAGCGCGCGCTGGCGCGGTTCGGCGCGGCGCCGGCAGATCTCTCGCAGGTGCTGATCGGCGCGGGCGATGTCGGCAACACGCTCGTCGAGAGCCATGATGTCGCGCTGATCTCGGCCACCGGCTCGACCCGCATGGGCCGGATCGTCGGGCCCAAGGTCGCGGCGCGGTTCGGGCGCTCGATCCTCGAGCTCGGCGGCAACAACGCGGGCATCGTCTGCCCCTCGGCCGATCTCGACATGGCGCTGCGCGCGGTCGCCTTCGGCGCGATGGGCACGGCGGGCCAACGTTGCACCACGATGCGGCGGCTCTTCGTGCATGAGAGCGTCTATGACGCGCTGGTGCCGCGGCTGATCAAGGCCTATGCGAGCGTGTCGGTGGGCAACCCGCTGGAGACGCAGGCGCTGGTCGGGCCGCTGATCGACAAGCTCGCCTTCGACGCGATGCAAAGCGCGCTCGAGGCCGCGCGGGCGGCGGGCGGCAAGGTCCATGGCGGGGCGCGCGCCTCGGTCGCCTCGAACGCGGCCTATTATGTGCACCCGGCCTTGGTCGAAATGCCCGAGCAAACCGGGCCGGTTCTCGAAGAAACCTTCGCGCCGATCCTTTATGTCATGAAATACAATGACTTCGATGCCGTTCTGGAAAGCCATAACGCGGTCGGCGCGGGGCTGAGCTCGTCGATCTTCACGCTCGACATGCGCGAGATGGAGACCTTCCTGTCGGCGCGCGGCTCGGATTGCGGGATCGCCAATGTCAATATCGGCACCTCGGGCGCCGAGATCGGCGGGGCGTTTGGCGGCGAGAAAGAGACCGGCGGCGGGCGCGAAAGCGGCTCGGATGCGTGGAAAGGCTACATGCGCCGCGCGACCAATACGATCAACTTCTCGCGCGAGCTGCCGCTGGCGCAAGGCGTCGTTTTCGATATCGACTGAGGCGGGCATGACCGAAAAACTCAACGAAACGGCCGGGTTCGTCCCGGCCGATCGGATCGCCACGCTCGGCGTTTCCGAGATCTTGCAGATCGGCGCGCGCGCCGGCGCGCTCAAACGCGCGGGGCGGCCGATGATCATCCTCGGCGCGGGCGAGCCCGATTTCGACACGCCTGAGCATGTGAAAGAGGCCGCGAGTGCCGCGATGGCCGCGGGGCAGACGAAATACACCGCGCTTGACGGCACGCCCGAGCTGAAGGCCGCGATCGCCGAGAAGTTCCGGCGCGAAAACGGGGTGGGCTATAGGCCCGCCGAGATCACCGTCGCGGCGGGGGCCAAGCAGATCCTGTTCAACGCCTTCATGGCGAGCCTCAACCCGGGCGATGAGGTGATCATTCCGACGCCGTGCTGGACCTCGTATTTCGACATCGTGCAGATCGCGGGCGGCGTGCCGGTCGCGGTGCCTTGCGACGGCGCGCAGGGGTTCCGGCTCTCGGCCGAGGATCTCGCCGCCGCGATCACGCCGCGCACGCGCTGGGTCTTGCTCAACTCGCCCTCGAACCCGACGGGCGCGGCCTATGCGGAGGCGGATTACCGGCCGCTGCTCGAGGTGCTGCTCGGGCGTCCGCAGATCTGGCTGATGGTCGACGACATGTATGAGCATATCGTTTACGACGGTTTCCGGTTCGTGACGCCTGCGGCGTTGGAACCGCGGCTGAAGGATCGGATCCTGACGGTGAACGGGGTCTCGAAGGCCTATGCGATGACCGGCTGGCGGATCGGTTATGCCGGCGGGCCCGAGGCGCTGATCAAGGCGATGGCGGTGGTGCAGAGCCAGTCGACCTCCTGCCCGAGCTCGATCAGCCAGGCGGGCGCGCTCGCCGCCTTGACCGGGCCGCAGGACTATCTGGCCGAGCGCGCCGCGAGTTTCCAGAAGCGGCGCGACATGGTGGTGGGGGCGTTGAACGCGATCCCGGGGATCAGCAGTCGCGTGCCCGAGGGGGCGTTTTATACCTTCGCCTCCTGCGCAGGCGTGATCGGGAAAACGACCCCGTCGGGGCGGGTGATCGACTCGGATCGGGCATTTTGCGCCTGGCTTCTGGAGGAGGCCGATGTCGCGATGGTGCCCGGCGCCGCCTTTGGCCTCTCGCCCTATTTCCGGATCTCCTACGCGACCTCGGAGGCGGAGTTGCGCAGCGCGCTGGACCGGATCACCGCCGCCTGCGCCGGGCTTGCAGGTTGAGAGCCGCCCGGCGCTCCGGCTTCGCGCCGCTCAGTTCACCACGAATTCGGCGTGGAGCGCACCGGCCGAGTTGATACTCTTGAGGATATCGATCATGTCGCGCGGGCTCACGCCAAGGGCGTTGAGCCCCGCGACGACCTCGGAAAGCGAACTGCCCTCGGCCACCTCCGCCATATGGATGCCGGGGTTTTCCTGGATCGAGGCTTGGGTGCGCGGGACGACAACGGTTTGCCCCTCGGCAAAGGGGTTCGGCTGCACCACGAGCGGCGCCTCCTCGACCCGCAGCGTCAGGTTCCCCTGACTGACCGCGACGCGGGAGATGCGCACGTCATCCCCCATGACGATCGTCCCCGAGCGTTGATCGACGACGACGCGCGCGCGCCGCTCGGGCTCGACCGGGATGTTCTCGAGCCGCCCCAACACATGCGCCGCCGAGCGCATATTGGCCCGCGGGATATCGACCGCAACGGTGCCAGCGTCCTGCATGGTCGCGACCCGGCTGCCGAATTCCTTGTTGATCGCCTGTTCGATACGCCCGGCGGTGGTGAAATCGGGCGTGCGCAGGGCCAGGCGAACCGTTTGCAAGCTGTTGAGCTCAAAGGCGATTTCTCGCTCGATGCGACCGCCCCCGGGGATCGAGCCGGAGGTCGGCACGCCTTGAACGACGGACGCGCCCTGCCCCTCCGCAGACACGCCGCCAGCGATGATCGTGCCCTGCGCGACGGCGTAGATCTCACCATCTGCCGCGTTCAGCGGCGTCATGATCAGCGTCCCGCCCAGCAGACTCTTGGCATCACCGATGGCAGAGACCGTGACATCGACCTTGCTCCCCGCCCGCGCGAAGGGGGGGAGCGTCGCGGTCACCATGACCGCCGCGACGTTCTTTGGTCGGAATTGCTCGCCGGTAACGTTAACGCCAAGCCGCTCGAGGATATTGGACATGATATCCTCGGTGAAGGGCGAGTTGCGGATGCCATCGCCCGTGCCATTGAGGCCGACCACCAAGCCGTAACCGACGAGATCGTTGCCGCGAACCCCGTCGAACTCGACGAGATCCTTGATGCGGATGGGCGCGGCAGAGGCGAGGGCCGGCAGCAGCGCGAGGACGAGAGCGAGGAGGAGTTTCATCACAGATAATCCGCCAAGGAGAGCGACGAGAGTCGCGCGGTCAAGGTATAGAGGGTTTCAAGCTGCGATTGCGCCGCCTCGAGCGCCGTCGCGCTGTCGTAGGGGTCGGCGCCGATCAAATTGGTGCGGGCGATTTCGAGCGACGATTTCTCGGCGGCATTCTGGGTCTGGGCATCGGAGATGCGGCCCTGAACACTGCCCACGCCGGCCTGTAGGGAGGCAAGCGTGCTGCCCGCCGCGACAATCCGCTCCCCGGAGGCTTGCGCGAGCTCGGAGTGGATGGTGAAATCGGAACCGGCGTAGTTGTTGCTCACCAATGCGGCGAGGGCAAAGCCGGCGAGAGCCTCCCGAATTTCCGGATCGACGGCACGCATCTGCAGCTTGACGGTCTGGCCATCGGCCACGCGGATCGGACCGAGCTCGGACTGGCTGCCGTGGTAGGACTGGTCGATGAACCCACCATCACCCGGATCGGCCATGAACCAGGCCTCGACCGCCGCCTCGATGTCGGCAGAGGTTGTCAGGCCGGCAACATGCGCGCCCAGCGCACTGAGAATATCTTCGGCGGCGTCGAGGGGCTTCGTATCGGTCGCCGTGCCGGAGAAGACATAGCGCCCGGAGACATTGGTGTTCAGCGCATCCACGATCGAGGAGAACATGTCGCTGGCGGTGGCGACCGTGGTGTTGACGAGGGTCGGCGTCGAGCTCGTCGCAGCCGACATCAGGCTCACCCCGATTTCGCTCGCCGAGGTGCGCATCAGATCGAGACTGTTTTGCATGGCATCGGCGAAGATCCCCGCCTCGGCCGTTGCCTGATCATAAGAGGCGATCGCGGAGATCGAGCGGTTGATCGAGGAGAGCATCGTGAAATCGCCCCCGACGGCTTTTCCGACGTCTTTCTGAATGCCGGTCACGACCTCCTCCGAGAGGCGGTTGAGCGTGGTTTTCAGCTGCGTATTATGGAGCCGCATCTGATAGGTTTGCGCCATGTCCCCGACGGAAATGTAATTCATCTTACCAGCTCAACAGTTGCTGCATGAGTTCATCCAAAGTCTTGATAACGCGCGCATTTGCGGCATAGGCCTGTTCGACCTTGAGCAGAGTTTGCAGCTCGTAGTCGGTGTCGACCCCATCGGCGAGGGCCATCTCGTTCAGGGTTTCCTGGCGCGCGGTGGTGTAGGACTGCACGGTTTCCGAAGCCTGGCGATCGCTCGAGACAGAGGAGAGCAGATCGGACACGAGCCCGGAGGCGCTGCGCATCGAGAGCCCGAACTCGCCGGAAGCAGGCACGCGCTCGGTGTTGAGCGCGTCGCTGAGCGCGACGAGCAGGGTCGAGTTTCCGACATCGCCCGGGGTTGTCGCGCCCATACCGTCGCGAAGGCGCCAAAGCGCACCGCCCTGTTCCGGATCTGCGGCGGCGTTGATTTCGATCCGCCCGGCAAGCCCGACCTCGAGGCTTGCATCGAAGACCGCCCCGCCATCCGTGAAAAGCCCGGGCGTCGTGGCGGTGAGGGTCGGGTCCACCGCGCTGTCGGAAAACCGTTCGATCAGATCCCGCGCGACCGCGTCGATCTGGCTTTGAACCTCGGGGGCAAGCTCGTCGCGCACCGCGAACATGGCCCCGAGGGTTCCGCCCCCCAGGACGCCATCGTCGGCGGGAGAAACCGCCATCCCGTTGATCGTCAACCCGCTCAATGCGCCATTTTCGCGGGTCATGCCGGCGGTGATCACCGGGGTCGGGGTGAAGCCGATCTCCGCCGGGTTCCCCTCGAGCAAGATCGCGCCGCCGGTGGTGTAGAGGACGATCTGGTCATTATCGCGCTGCAACTGGCGCACCGGAACGATCTCGGACACCTTGTCGACGAGGGCCTGGCGCTGATCGAGGAGCGCGGTCGCATCGCTGCCAGAGCTGCGGACCGCGAGGATCTTCGCGTTGAGCTCATCGATCTGAGTGAGTGACTGGTTGAGCGTATCGACCTGCGCCGAGATCGATTTGTCCGCATTCATGCGAATTTGCATCAGCCCGTCGGACATCTCGTTGAGCTGATCGGAGACGTTTCGCGCGCTCGAAAGCACGGCCGACAGCCGCGATTCACTCTCCGGCATCGAGGCGGCGGTGATCAGGCTCGAATCGAGGGTTGCGAGGCGCGACGAGAGCGAGCTGGCATCCTCGGGCGTGCCGATCATCTCTTCGATCTGGGCGTAGAAATCCGTGCGGGCCGTCGCATTGCTGGCGGCCGCCGTGGCGATGCGGCGATCTTGCAAGACCGGCTCATTCACCGACCGATTGACGCCAACGACCTTGACGCCGGCGCCATTGCCGCCGACCGACTGCGCGACGAGAGAAATCTCCCGCCGCGCATAGCCTTCGGTCAGCGCATTCGCAGTGTTCGAGGAGACGACATCGGCCATTCGGGCTGCTGCGGTCAGCCCGGAGAGTGCGTTCGAAAGGGATCCCGAAATGCTCATCTGTCAGCCTCCGCGCCGAGCGTCACCTCAGCGCTTGATGTTGGTCGTCTCCTGCAGCATCTCGTCCACGGTCTGAATGACCTTGGCGTTCGAGGAATAGGCGCGCTGCGTCTGGATCAGGTTGGTCAGCTCCTGCGCCACGTCGACGGCGGAACCCTCACGGGCATAGCCCTCGACCGTGCCGGTCGGCCCGTCACCGGCATCCCACAGGAAGAAGGAGCCCGAGGTCGGCGAGACCTGATAGGTCTGGTTATCGAGCGCGGTCCGGCCGTTGGGGTTGCGCACATCGACCAGCGGGATCTGGTAGCCGGTGCGGAGGAACCCGGTGTCAGAGGTCGCCTTGATGACCCCGTGTTCATCGATCTCCACCGCAGTCAGGTTACCCACGGGCGAGCCGTCTTTCACGATCGAGGTCGGCGCGAAATCGGTGGCGAGCTGGGTCAGGCCATTGGTGTCCCCGATCTTGCCGATCGTCAGGGTGAGCGTTTGCAGCCCCTCCGCGACGGGCAGCGTCAAGGTTCCGTTCGCACCGTCATAGACCGCGCCGGAAACGGTCGTCACCGAGGACAGCGTGCCGCCATTCACGCTCGTATTGTCGAAGGTCAGGGTATATTCGCCCAGGATGCTCTCATCGACCCCGGCGGTCGAGGCGTCATCAAGCGTCGCGGAATCGCGGATCACCATCGTCCATTGGTTCGACGAGCCCGAGGCCGGCACGACCGGCGTGAAGGTGACATCGAGGGTCTCGGAGTTACCGAGGTTGCCGAAATACTCCACCGAGAGCGGCAGCGTCTCGCCGGTCGAATCGGATTCCGTCTGCCAGGAGGGCAGGTTGACGCCGAGGTTCATCGTCGTGGTCGGGTCGCCCGCGGTCTGGTTGGCGTTGATCACCACCGGCTGCAGGCCCGAGGTCGTATCCCGCGGCAGGGTCGGGATCGAGCCATCGGCGTTCGCGGGCCAGCCCATCAGCACCAGACCGGAATCGGTGCGCAGCACGCCCTCGCTGTCGGTGTGGAAAGACCCGGTCGTGGTCATCAAAAGCGGCTGATCGCCGAAGGTATTTTCGATCTGGGTGGTCGTGGCGACCGGCAGGAACCCGCGCCCCGACACCGCGAGGTCCATCGCGTTCGAGGTCGAGACGAGCGAGCCGCGCTCATCGATCAGCCGCGCGGTCGAGGCGCGCACGCCCCCCGCCGAATAGGTCCCCGAGTTGCGCGCCTGATTGAGCACCATACTCTCGAAATCGGCGGTCGCTCGTTTATAGCCATAGGTCCCGGAGTTCGCGATGTTATCCGAGATCGTCGCAAGACGAGTGGCGTTGGCGGCAAGACCGGCAACGCCCGCGTTGAGCGAAGAGGAAATGGACATGAAAGCGCCTTTCTGCTGCTGCGTCCCTCGATCAGACTGCAGCTTGCCGCACGCACTCTTAATATCCCCCTAACAGGTCAAATTTATCTCGCCTTGGCGTCACTTCCCGTTGCGCAGCAAGATCAGCTCGAGCCGGTTGTTGCGCACCGCCATCGGATGTTGCGAGGCGGGCCGGCGATCGGCGAACCCCGTCACCCGATCGACCCGCATCTTGTCGAGCCCATCGGCCTCAAGAAGCTGCCGCATCGCCTGCGCCCGCGCAAGGGATAGATCCCAGACCGGGTTTTGCCGCAACATCTCGGGGTAGGACTTGCTATAACCGTTCAGCGCGACCGGGTTCTTCACCAGCCCGAACACCCGCACCAACATCTTCGAGATCTCGCGCAGAACCGGCTGCGGCTCATCGGTCTCGCCGACGAACAGCGGCTCTTCCTCGAGGTCGAAAAACTCGACGATCAGCCCCTCATCGGTCACCCGCGTGACGATGTGGCGCGCGAGGTTCTCCGTCACCATCGACTCACCGCCGACCCCGGCCAGCGCCTGTTGCAGATCGCGCGCGGCCTTCTCGAGCTGCGCGGTCTCCTCGGCTTTCGCGGCCTCCTCCTTCTTGTCGGCCGCCGCCTCGCCCTGCTGGCCCTTGGCCTGACGCTCCTGCGCGGGCTTTTGCGCGCTCGCGCCGGTGCCGGTTTGCGCCACCTGATCCTCGGAGAAGACGGAATCGCCCCCGAAGGCGCCCTCGCCCCCGCCGGAGATCCGGTTGATCGGGATCGTCGGATTGAAATAATCCGCAAGCCCCTTGCGTTGTTTTTCCGTCGTTGCGTTCAACAGCCACATCAGCAGAAAGAAGGCCATCATGGCGGTCACGAAGTCGGCATAGGCCACTTTCCACGCCCCACCGTGGTGCCCGTCGCCGCCGACGACCTTCTTGCGTTTGATGATGACTGGCGCCGCATTTTCACGCGCGCTCATCCCACCACCTCTTTTCACCCGGGATCAGGTGTAGCACGGTCCTGTTAATGTGCGCTTAAAGGGTAAAATGCCGGGTTTTTCCGCTGGAGGCTTGCCTCGCCGCGCGCGGCGTCTATTTTCGAGCCATGTCCAGCCCCGCCCCCCTCGATCAGCTGATCGCCTGCCCCTCTTGCGATGCGCTGCACCGCTCCGCCCGGCTGGGCGAGAGCGAGCGCGCCGCCTGCGCGCGCTGCGGCACGCTCCTGATCACGCCGCGGGCGCGGTCGTTTCTGCATGTGATCGCGCTCGCCTTCACGGCGATGATCCTGATGATCGCGGCGATCTTCTTTCCGTTCCTGAAGATCTCGGCGCAGGGGTTTTCGCACGCAAGCTCGGTCTTCGAGGTGGCGATGGCGTTTTCCGAGGGCTTCCTTGCGCCCTTGGCCTTCGCGGTCTTGATGCTGATCGTCGGGCTGCCGATCCTGCGGTTCGGGGCGCTGATCTATGTGCTCTGGCCGCTGGCCAACGCCCGCCCCGCCTGGCCGCACGCGGCGCAGGCCTTTCGTCTCGCCGAGGAGCTCGAGCCCTGGTCGATGGCCGAGATCTTCATCATCGGCACCGCGGTCGCGCTGGTGAAGATCGGCGGGCTCGCCTCGGTCTCGCTCGGGCCGGCGTTCTGGGCGTTTTGCGCGCTCATCATCGTGACGGCGCTGAAAAACGCCTTCCTCAGCCAATGGACGATATGGGACGCGATCGGCAGGAAATGACCGTGCTCACCGCGCGCGATGCGGGGCTGGTGGGGTGCACGCGCTGCGGGCGGGTCTGGCCCGAGGGCACGGCGGAGTGCGGGCGCTGTGGCGCGCGGCTGCACCCGGTCGACGGGCGCGGGCTGCAACGGGTCTGGGCCTGGTGGCTGGCGGGGCTGATCTTCTACATCCCCGCGAACCTCACGCCGATGCTGCGCACCGCCACGCTCACCGGGCATCAGGAAAACACCATCCTCGGCGGCGTGGTCGAGCTCGTCGCCCATGGCAGCTATTTCGTCGCCGCGATCGTGTTCCTCGCCTCGATCGTGATCCCGATCTCGAAATTTCTCGCCATCGCCTATCTGGCGCTCTCGGTCGGCAATGAACGCCGCGCCGGCGCGCATCCGCATCTTCATCTCTACGAAGTCGTCGAATTCATTGGCCGCTGGTCGATGATCGACGTATTCGTGGTGGCAATTCTCTCGGCGCTGGTGCAACTGGGCACCGTCGCCTCGATCCATCCGGGGCCCGCCGCGGCCTCCTTCGCGCTCTCGGTTGCGCTCACCATGCTCTCGGCGCAAAGTTTCGACCCGCGGCTGATCTGGCGCGGCCCCGCAAGGACGACAGGACCATGACCGACACACCCGAGCAAAACGCCCCCGCCGAGCTGGTCACGAGCCCCGCGCCGAACCCGATCTGGACGCGGCTGTCGGTGATCTGGCTGGTGCCGCTTCTGGCGCTGGCGATCACGCTGGGCGTGGCGTGGAAATCCTATGCCGACCGCGGCGTGCTGATCGAGATCGATTTCGCCGATGCGACCGGGCTGCACCCGGGCGAGACGCCGCTGAAATTCCGCGAGGTCGAGGTCGGCAAGGTCGAAACGGTGGGCTTTTCGCCCGATCTGAAATCGGTGCGGGTGAAGATCCGCGTCGACAAGGATGTCGCGCATTTCATCGACAGCGAGGCGCGGTTCTGGCTGGTGCGCCCGCAGGTCTCCGCGCAGGGGATCTCGCGGCTCGACACGGTGCTCTCGGGCACCTTCGTCGAGGGCTATTGGGATGCCGAACCGAAGGGCGAGGCCAAGCTCTTCAACGGCCTCGACAAGCCGCCGATCACGCCCGACCCGACCAAGGGCACCCGCGTCGAGCTGCGCGCCGAGGATGCGGGCGGGCTCGTCGAAGGGGCGCCGGTGCTGTTTCGCGGGGTCACCGTCGGGCGGATCCAGAACCTGCGGCTCAACGCCTCCGACTCGGGCGTGATCGTCGATGCCTTCATCGACGCGCCCCATGACAAGCGCCTGACCACCGCGACGCGGTTTTGGGATACCTCGGGCGTGTCGGTCTCGCTCGGGCCCTCGGGGGTGAGCCTCGATGTCCGCTCGCTCGCCTCGCTGGTGCAGGGCGGGATCGAGTTCGACACCTTCGCGACCGGCGGCAGCTTCATCCAGAACGGCTTCCCGTTCCGCCTCTACCCCACCGTCGAGGCCGCGCGCGGCTCGATCTTCGGCAATGATATCGCCGAGCCCGCGCGCTACACGCTCCTCTTTGACGATGCCGTCCAAGGCATCGAGCGCGGCACCAAGGTGCAGTTCCGCGGCGTCGAGGCGGGCGAGGTCTCCGATATCTCGATCAAGGTCGAGACCGATGCGCAGGGCAACCGCTTCGCCCAGCAACAGATCGTCATCGCCCTCTCGCCCGAGCGGCTGGGCCTCGCGCGCGGCTCGGATGCGCAATCGGTCACCGATTTCCTCGAGGGCGAGGTCGCGACGGGGCTGCGCGCGCGGGTGGCGGGGGTCGGGATCCTCGGCACGACGCTGATCATCGAGCTCACCGATGTGCCCGATGTGCCGAATGCGACGATGAACCTGACCAACCAGCCCTACCCGACGATCCCGACGACGCGGCCGAAGGATAACGACCTCGCCACCTCGGCGCAGGGCGTGTTCAAGCGCATCGACGCGCTGCCGATCGAAGAGCTGATGAATTCCGCGATCCGCGCGCTCGATGGCGTGGCGGCGGTGGCCGAGAGCGAGGAGACGCGCGCGGTGCCGGGCGAGCTCGCGGGGCTTCTCGAGCAGCTGCGCACGCTGACCGAGGAGCTCAACAAGGGCGGCGCCGCCGAGAAGACGCTGGCGGCGATCGACGGCGTGACCGAGGCGGCGAGCAGCGTTCTGGTCGAGTTCGACGGGCTCAACGAGACGCTCGATTCGCTCGACAAGGCGGCGCAGGCGGCGGCCGAGATCCCGATGGCCGATATCGGCGCGAAGGTCGACGGGATCTTGGGCGATATCCGCGCGATGCTGGGCTCGGAGGGCGCCGACCGGCTGCCCAAGGCGCTTTCGGCGACGCTCGAGCAATCCGCCGCGCTGCTCGAGGAGCTGCGCGCCGGCGGGGCGGCCGAGAAGCTCAACGCCACGCTCGTCGCCGCGCAGGATGCCGCGAGCGCGATCGGCGATGCCTCCGACCGGCTGCCCGCGCTCACCGCCAAGCTCGAGAGCCTCGTGACCACCGCCGAGAAGCTCGTCGCGAGCTATGGCGAGCGCTCCGCCTTCAACGCCGAAGTGCTTGATACAATGCGCGAAATGCGCCGCGCCACGGCGGCGTTCGGCTCGCTCGCGCGGATGATCGAACGTAACCCGCGCGCCTTCATTCTCGGCCGCTGAGAGGATTGACCATGACCCGTTTGCTGATCCTGAGCCTCGCCGCCGCCGGTCTGCTGGCCGGTTGCTCCGACCCGACGGCGACCGCGCGCTACCCGATCGCGCCGGCGCCGGTAGCCAAGGCGCTGCCCGACAAGCTCGGTCAGGCGGAGCTGCGCGAGGTCTCCTTGCCGCAATATGCCTCGGGGCAGGAGATCGCCTGGCAGACCGCGGATGGCGCGCTGCGCTCGAGCCCGGACAATATCTGGGCCGATGACCCGCCGCGCGCGGTGACGCTCGCGCTCGCGCGGCAGATCTCGGAGATCTCCGGCGCGACGGTGATCGCCGAGCCCTGGCCGCTCTCGGATGGGCCGGCGCGGCGCATCGAGGTGCGGGTGGCGCAGCTGATGGCGCGGGCCGATGGCGTGCTGGTGCTCGAGGGCACCTATTACGTCACCCCGGCCGATCTCGGCGGCGGGCGCGATCTGGTGCGGAATTTTGCGCTTTCGGTGCCGATCGAGGGCGAGGACAAGGCCGCGCCGGGCGCGATCGCGGCGGCGCAATCGCGCGCGGTGGCGATGCTGGCCGAGCGGATCGCGCGGCTCGATTAATCGGCGATGAAGGCCCCGTAGCGCCCGCGCGAGAACACGAGCGGCGCGCCTTCGGCGACCGAGAACCGCGTCACACGGCCGATGATGATCGTATGATCGCCGCCCTCATGGGTGGCCTCGGTGATGCATTCAAACCGCGCCAGCGTCCCCGCGATCACCGGCACATTCTCGGCGTTGCGCGCGGTCTCGAGCCCCTCGAAGCCGAGCCCGCCGCGGGTGAAGCGCTCGGCGATCGGGCGCTGATCGGCGCCGAGCACATGGATCGCGAAGGCGGGCGCGGCGGAGAAATGCGCATGGCGCAGCGAGCTGCGCGCCGCCGACCACAGGACCAGCGCCGGGTCGAGCGAGACCGAGGCGAAGCTGTTCACGGTGATGCCGACGGGCGCCTCGCCCCCCGCCTCGCAGGCGGTGACCACCGTCACCCCGGTCGCGAAAGCGCCGAGCGCATCGCGCAGGAGCCGCGGCTGCGCGGGGTCCGGCACATGCCCCGCGCCCGCCCGCTCGGCCCGGTCCACCGCTTGTTCGATCTTGATGCTGTCGCCCATCTCGGCCTCCCTTTCCCCCTAGATACCCCGCGCGGGCAGAAGGGCAACCCCTGCGCGCCGCTCATGGCTGCTTTGCGCCTTCTTCCCTTGGCTTTCTGCGCTGCAGCATTATATCGCCGCGTGGGGAGGCATGAATGGCGGAGACTGTCCATGCCGATGAGCGCAACTCTTCTGAAATCGACTATCCACCTGCCGGCGCCACGCGCGGGCGGTGGCTTCCTCGCGGCGGTGCGGCGGCTGTTCGCGCCGCAAGAGCCGGGGCCCGCAGAGCCGCTGGCCCCGCGCGACACCGGGCTCGTGATCTTGCATTTCGCCACGCTTGACACGGCCGACCGGATCGCGCGGTTCAACGCGAACCTGCGGTTTGACGCGCTCTCGGCGCGGTATCGGGCGCTCGACTGGGCGAGCTATCGGGTGCTTGGTGTGCGGCTCGGGCGGCGGCTGATCGCGGTGGCCGAGCTCGCGCCCACGCAGCTCGACGGCCGCCCCGCGCGCGAGCTCGCGCTTTCCGTGCAGGGGCCCTGGCAACACAGCGGCGTGGGCGAGCGGCTGATGCGCGCGGCGCTGGCCGAATGTCACGCCGAGCGGGTGCCGATGGTGGTCTTCACCACCGCGCAGAACCACGGCATGATCCACCTCGCCGAGAAATTCGGCGGCACGGCGCAGAGCCTCGGCCCCGATCTGCGTTACACCTTCGCGCCCTGAGCGCGGCGCAGCAGGTAGATATCCATCACCCAGCCATGCTCGGCCCGGGCTGCGGCGCGGGTCGCGCGGATCTCCTCGGCAAGCTCGGCCAAGGGCCCGGCGCGCAGGATCTCTTCGCGCATGCCGACAAAGGCGCCCCACCAGATCTCGATCCCCCGCGGGTCGAGATGGCTGAAGGAGCAGTCGCCATCGAGCATCACCACCGCGGTATCGGCGCCCGGCGGAAAGCCCGCCTCGCGGATCTGGCGCCCCGTGGTGATGACGACCGGCGCGCCGATCTCGTTGAGCGGGATCGCATGGGCCGCGCAGAGCGCCTGGATCGCGGTGATGCCGGGGATCACGCGGGTGCGCAGCGCCATCCGCCGGCCGAGCCGCTCGGCAAGCCGCAGCGTGCTGTCGTAAAGCGAGGGGTCGCCCCAGACCAGCAGCGCCACCCGGCCCGCTACGCCGAGCCCCGCGCGGATCTCGCGCTCCCAGACCTCGGCGATCGCGTCATGCCAGTCATCGACGCCCTGTCGGTAGGAGGGGTTCGCCGCATCGCGCACCGGCAGCGCGAATTCCACCACCTGCACCCCAGGCCGGGTGACATGCGCGGCACAAATCTCCCGGCGCAGCCCGGCCAGATCGGATTTCTCCGCGCCCTTGAGCGGGATCAGGATCAGATCGGCCTCGTTCATCGCCCGCGCGGCCTGCGCCGTCAGATGCTCCGGGTTGCCGGTGCCAATACCGATCAGGGTCAGCTCGATCATCTCAACCTCACGAAAAAGGGGGGCCTGAGCCCCCCTGTAGCGCCCCTTGCGGGGGAGAAAAAGTCAGGCGAAGAGCCGCGGCGTGACGAGGCCCGAGCCTTCGAGGCCGCGGATCCGCTTGGCGGCGGCGAGCAGCGCGAGATCGACCAGCGGCTCGATCAGCACGACCGTCATATAGGCCGCCCCGAAGGTCGCGACCGAGGAGAGGGCCGCCGCGCCCTGGCCATAGAAGGCCCAGAAGGCGACCCAGGCGACGATCCCGCCCTGATAGGCGGTCGAGAGCGCGAGCGCCTGGCGATAGCTCAGATCGACATAGGCGGTGCCCGGCGCGATCACGCGTTTGGCGAGCATCTGCAGCCCGAAGAGCGGCACGAGCAGCGTGGTGACGTTCATGCCATATTGCGGCAGATCGAAGGGCGCGAAGAAGAGCCCCTGGATCAGCAGCCCAAGCGCGAGGCCGATCGCGGCGGGCGCGGCGCCGAGCATCAGAAAGAGGCTCGAGCCGAGGATCAGGTGGACCTCCGAGACGCCGACCGGCGCATGCGGCAGGATCTGGAAGAAGGTGAAGACGGCCGCCGTCGCCATCGCCGAGCGCGCGAGGAGCGAGCCCACGCCCTGCTCGCGCAGCGTGGCAATGGCGGTTTTCACGGTGAAGGTGGCCGCGGCGGCGGCGGTGGCATAGCTCAGCACGATTTTCGCGCCGGTCACGATACCCGGTTCGATATGCATATCAGGTCTCCCGTGCCGTCACACCCGACGGCGGTTGAAATGGCTGTCGGCCGGTCTCCTGGCTCGCGGGTCGCTGCACCTCTTCGCCTTCCCGGGCGCCTGCCCAGTGGCCAGTGAAGGGCGCTCGCCGCATACAGTCGCGGGGGCGGCCGGGGCTTCGGGCGCCGCATTGGGTCCGCCCTTCCCCGTTCCCGATTGAGCCCTGCGCTTTGCGCATTCCTGGGCACCAAACAGGCCTTCAGCTAACCGTCACGGGGCCGTCACGTCAAGCGAGATCCGCAAGCGGGCCGTAGAGAATGAGCGCGGGGTGATCCGAGCGCGCGCCCTCGAGCCGCGCGGCGAGATCGGCGACGGTGGCGCGGGTGATCGCCTGCTCGGGGTGGCCCACCGCCTCGGCCAGCATCGCGGGGGTATCGGGCGCGAGCCCATGCGCGATCAGCCCCGCAGCGAGGCGCGGAAAGGTGCGTTTGCCCATGAAAACCACGGTCGTCGCCGCGCCATCGGCGAGCGCGGCCCAGTTGATCGTCTCGGGCAGGCCGCCGGTGATATCGGCGCCGGTGACGAATTGCACCCGCCGCGCGGTGAGCCGCCGCGTCAGCGGGATCCCCGCCGCCGCCGCCGCCGCGCAGGCCGAGGGCACGCCGGGGATGATCTCGCTTTCGATCCCCGCCGCGCGCAGGGCGGTGAGCTCTTCCTCGAGCCGCCCGAAGATCCCCGAATCGCCTGATTTCAACCGCACGACGCGCTTGCCCGCCGCCGCATGCTCGACGAGGAGCGCGTTGACATGCTCCTGTTTGGCCGAGGGCTTGCCCGCGCGTTTGCCGACCGCGATCAGCTCCGCCTGCGCGCCCGCATGGCCCAGAACCGGCCCCGAGGCGAGGTCGTCAAAGAGCACCACATCGGCGCGTTTGAGCCGGTCGACGGCTTTCAGCGTGATCAGATCGGGGTCGCCGGGGCCCGAGGAGACGAAGGAAACGAAACCGCTCATGACTGGGCCTCCGCGATGAGGTGAAAGAAGGTGCCGCTGACCGGGCCCCGGGTCGAGCCGGTCTCGGCGACCGGGGCGCCGGTGGCGTCGGTGACGCGCGCTAGGGGGGCGTCGGGCTGGGAAAGGATGGTGGCGTAGTGGAACTCGTGGCCGCGCAGGCGCGCGCCGGGGGCATGGCCGGGCAGCGGCGCGCTGAGCTCGGCCAGCCGGTAGCCCAGATGCATCTTGCGTTTGGCAAAGGAGGTCTCGAGCCCGAGAAGCCCCAACATCTCGTGGCGGGTGCCTGCGGCATCCACCAGCCCTGCGCCGAGCGCCATATAGCCGCCGCATTCGCCATGAACCGGGCGGGTGGCGGCAAAGGCGCGCATCGCGGCGCGAAACCGCCCCGCCGCGGCGAGGCGCCCGGCGTGCAGCTCGGGGTAGCCGCCGGGCAGCCAGACGAGATCGGCGCTCGGATCGGGGGCCTCGTCGGCCAAGGGCGAGAACGGCAGGAGCGTCGCACCGCCCGCGCGCCAGGCCTCGATCAGATGCGGATAGAGGAAGGAAAACGCCGCATCGCGGGCGAGCGCGATGCGTCCCGCGGGGGGCGCCGCGCGGGGGGGCGCGGGCGCGGGCGGCGCGCCCGCCGCGGCGAGCGCCTCGATCCGGTCGAGATCACAATGCGCTGCGACGATCCGCCCGGCCTCGGCGAGAAGGGCGGCGAGCCCCTCGGTCTCCTCGGCCTGCACGAGGCCCAGATGCCGCTCCGGCAGCGCGATCCCCGCCGCGCGCGGCAAGGCGCCCAAGACCTCGATCCCCGCCTCGGCGAACCCTGCGCGCACCAGCGCCTCATGCCGCGCCGAGGCGACCTTGTTGAGCACCACCCCCGCCAGCCGCACCCCCGGCCGCATCCGCGCGAACCCGAGCGCCACCGCCGCCGCCGATTGCGCCTGCCCCGAGACATCGAGCACGAGCACCACCGGCCAGCCCATCAGCGCCGCGATATCCGCGCTCGCGCCGGTGCCGGTCTCGCCGGGCGCGGCCACGCCGTCGAAGAGCCCCATCGCCCCCTCGGCCACGATCAGATCGGCCTGCCGCGCGGCCAGATGCGCGAGCGCGCCGGGCGTCATCGCCCAGGCATCGAGGTTGAAACTCGCCCGCCCCGCCGCCGCCGCATGAAAGGCCGGGTCGATGTAATCGGGGCCGCATTTGAACGGCTGCACCGCCCGCCCCCGCGCGCGCAGGGCCGCCAGCAGACCAAGCGTCAGCGTGGTCTTGCCGGTGCCCGAGGCGGGCGCGGAGATGACGAGCCCCGGGGTCATTCCGGCGCGGTCTCGGGGAAGCGCGGCGCGGTGCCGACGGGGCGATAACGGCGGTCATAATCGCCCGCGTAAAGGCGGCTTTCCTCGAACGCCTCGGCGCCGAGCGAGCGGCCGACGAGGATCAGCGCGGTGCGCTCGAGCTCGGGGCCGAGGCGCGCCTCGAGCGTGCCGAGCGTTGCGCGCACCACCCGCTCATCGGGCCAGCTCGCGCGCCAGACCACCGCGACGGGGCAATCGGCGCCATAGTGCGGGATCAGCTCGGCCAGCACCTCGCCGAGCACATGGATCGAAAGATGGATCGCGAGCACCGCCCCGGTCGCGGCAAAGGCGGCGAGCGTCTCGCGCTCGGGCATCGCGCTCGCCCGCCCCGGCGTGCGCGTCAGCACCACCGATTGCACCACTCCGGGCAGGGTCAGCTCCGCGCCGAGCCGCGCGGCCGCGGCGGCGAAAGAGGGCACCCCCGGCGTCACATCATAACCGATGCCGAGCGCGCGCAGCCGGCGCAGCTGTTCGCCCATCGCCGACCAGACCGAGAGATCACCCGAATGGAGCCGCGCGACATCGAGGCCCGCGGCATCGGCGGCGGCGATCTCGGCGATGATCTCGTCGAGGCTCAGGGGCGCGGTGTTGACGATCCGCGCGCCGGGCGGGCAATGCGCGAGCAACGCCTCGGGCACCAGGCTGCCTGCGTAAAGACAGACCGGCGAGGCCGCGATCAGATCGCGCCCGCGCAGGGTGATCAGATCCGCCGCCCCGGGCCCCGCCCCGATGAAATGCACCGTCATTGCGCCTCTCCTTCTGCGCCCGCGCCCGCGACCGCGAGCGTCAGCCGCCCGGCCACGACCCTGCGCGCCATTACCAATTTTGCGCCGCGCCCGCCAAGGGCTTCAACCCCCTTGAGCGCCGCGGCCTCTGCGAGCGAGCCGGTGCCGAAGCGGCCGACCACCCGCGCGGAAACGCTGGGCGTTTCGACCCCCGCGACCGCGACGGCGAGCACCGGCAGCCCGAGCCCCGCCGCGAGCCCCTCGAGCGCCGCGGCCTTCTCCGCCACCGTCGCCAAGGCCGCGACCGGCCCCGCCCCGTCCAGCGCCGCGACGAGATCTGCGGGCGCGGCGCCCGCACGAAAACCCACCCCCGCGACCCTCACAGCACCACGCTCCATTGCACCACCGGCCGCGCCGAGGCCCAGCCGCGCATCCCCCCCAAAGGCGCCGCCTGCGCAAGCTCGATGCGCAAGAGCGCCCCGCCCCGCGCGGCATGCAGCCCCGCCAGCAGCGCCTCGGTCTCGAGCGTGACACCATTCGCCACCAGCCGCGTGCCGGGCGCGAGCCGCGCGAAGAGCGCCTCATAAACCGCCGCCGAGCCGCCCCCGCCAACAAACACCGCCGCGGGCGCGGGCAGCCCGCCCAGCGCCTCGGGCGCCCGCCCCGACACCGCTTGCATCCGCCCGCCAAGGCCGAAGCGCGCGATATTTTCCGCGATCGTGGCGAGGCGGTCGGCGCGCGGCTCGATGGTGATCGCGCGCCCGCCGGCGAGGCACCACTCGACCGAGACCGAGCCCGAGCCGCCGCCGATATCCCACAAAAGCTCGCCCGGCCGGGGCCCGAGCGCCGAAAGCGTCAGCGCGCGCACCGGGCGTTTGGTGATCTGGCCGTCATGGGCGAAGGCCTCGTCGGGCAGCCCCGAGGCGCGCGCAAGCCCGAAGCCCGGCGCCAGATCCGCGCCCTCGATCGCCACCGCGACGGGGGCGGAAATCTCCGCAAGATCAAAGGCATCGGCGCGCGCGGCGCGGATCCGCTCCGCCGGCCCGCCGAGCCGTTCGAGCAGCGTCAGCCGCGCAGCCCCCGCGCCGACCGAGGTGAGCCACCCCGCCAGATCGCCCGCCGCCGCCCCATCGCGCAGCGTCGCCACGATCCGCGCGCCGCGGTGCAGATGCGGCCAGAGCCGCTCAAAAGGCGCGGCATGGAGCGCGAGCGCCGTGATCTCCTCGACCCGCCAGCCCATCCGCGCACAGGCGAGCGACACCCCCCCCGCCACCGGGATCGCGCGCCATTCGCCGGGCGAAAGCGCCTCGGCCAGCATCGACCCCGCCCCGAACCAGAACGGGTCGCCCGAGGCCAGCACCACCACCGCGCGCCCGCGCAAGCCCAGCACCGGCGCGATATCGAAGGGCACGGGCCAGGCCCGCCCGCGCCCGCCCGCGCCGACGAGATCGAGATGGCGCGGCCCGCCGAAGATCACCTCGGCGCGCGCGATCGCCGCACGGCTTGCATCGCCCAGCCCTTCGAGGCCATCTTCGCCCAGACCGACAATCGTGAGCCACGGATCAGCCATGACGCGCCTCCTCCTGCTCGGCGGCACCACCGAAGCCAGCCGCCTCGCCGCCGAAATCGCGAAGACCCGCCTCGCCGCGATCTTCTCCTATGCCGGCCGGACGGAGACGCCGCGCGCCCAGCCGCTGCCGATGCGGGTGGGCGGGTTTGGCGGCGTCGCGGGGCTCGTCGATTATATCACGCGCGAGCAGATCACCCATGTGATCGACGCGACCCACCCCTTCGCCGCGCAGATGAGCACGCACGCGATCGAGGCCTGCGCGCAGACCGGCACGGCGCTCCTCGCGCTCGAGCGCGCGCCCTGGGTCGCGGGGCCGGGCGATGTCTGGACCCATGTGCCGAGCCTCGCCGCGGCGGTGGCCGCGCTGCCGCAGGCGCCCGCGCGGGTGTTCCTCGCGATCGGCAAGCAGCATGTCGCGGCGTTTGATGCCGCACCGCAGCATCATTACCTTCTGCGCCTCGTCGACCCGCCCGAGGGGCCGCTCGGCCTGCCCGAGGCGGAGGCGGTGATCGCGCGCGGGCCTTTCGATGCGGCGGGCGACGAGGCGCTGCTCAAAGCCCATCGCATCACCCATATCGTCGCCAAGAACGCCGGCGGCGCGGGGGCCGAGGCGAAGCTCATCGCGGCGCGCGCGCTTGGGCTGCCGGTGATCTTGGTGGATCGACCGGCACTCGGGCCGCGGGCGCGGGCCGAGAGCGTCGCCGAGGCGATGGCCTGGCTCGCGGCTCATGGCGCGACCGACCGCGGCGTGTAGACCCAACGCCCGACGCGCCGGGTCGCCGAATTGCCGACCAGAACCACGGTGCGCATATCGGCCATCTCGGGGGTCGCCTCGGCCAGCGTCACCACGCCGATCGCCTCCTCGGGCGTCGAGACCGCGCGGGCGAAGATCACCAGCCGCCCGGGCTCGCATTCCTCGCGCAAGATCTCCAGCACGCGGGCGAATTGATGCGGCCGCGACCGCGAGCGCGGGTTGTAGAAGCCCATCGCGAAATCCCCCCGCGCGGCGTGGCGCAGGCGGGTTTCGACCACCTCGAAGGGCTTGAGGTTGTCGCTCAGGTTGATCGCGCAGAAATCATGGCCCAAGGGCGCGCCCGCCCGCGCCGCGGCGGCGAGCATGGCGGTGATGCCGGGCAGGATGCGGATCTCGAGCCCCTGAAACTCGGGCGCGATTTCCAGCGCCTCGAAAAGCGCCGAGGCCATGGCAAAGACCCCCGGGTCGCCCGAGGAGACCACCACCACCCGCCGCCCCGCCGCCGCCATCTCGAGCGCGGCGCGCGCGCGGTCGAGCTCGACACGGTTGTCGGAGGGGTGCAGCCGGAGCCCCGCGCGCGGCGCCACCCGCGCCACATAGGGGATATAGCCCACGACATCGGTCGCCTCGGCCAGCGCCGCCGCAACCTCGGGCGTCACCAGATCCTCGGCGCCCGGCCCGAGCCCCGCCACCACCAGCCAGCCGCTCATTCCGCCGCCTCCGCCGCCACCGGGCGCCGGCCTTCGCCATGCACCAGAACGATCGCGAAATAGGGGCAATCGTGGTCCTCGACCTGCGCGAGGCGCTCGATGCGCTGACCGGGCATCGTGCCGCGCTCGACGAGCCAGGCCTCGCCCAGCCGCCCGGCCGCCGCCAGCGCGCGTTTCACCTTGGGCAGGTTGCGCCCGGTTTTCATGATCACCAGCGCATCCGAGCCGCGGGCATGGGCGATCAGCTCCGCCTCGGGCAGCGTGCCCATCAGCACCGAGAGCACATCGTCGCCCCAGGTGATCGGCTGGCCGGTGACATTCCAGCAGCCGGTCATGCCGGTGATACCCGGGATCACGTCGATCCGCACCCGGTCCTTGAGGCGGATGTAGAGATGCATGAACGAGCCGTAGAAGAAGGGGTCGCCCTCGCACAGAACGACGATCTCCTCGGTCTCGGCAAGGGTCGCGAGGCGCGCCGCCCAGTCGTCGTAGAAGGCGGCGAGCAGGCGGTTGTATTCGGGGCTGTCGAAGGGGATCTCGGTCGTGACCGGGTATTCCATCGGATATTCGACCGCGCCCGGGGCGATCATGCCCTCGACGATGCGGCGCGCCTGACCGGCGCGGCCGGCCTTGCGGAAATAGGCGATGTGGCCTGCGGCGCGGATCGCCCGGTCGGATTTCACCGACATCAGATCGGGGTCGCCGGGGCCGAGCCCCGCACAGATGATCCGGCCCATGGGTTACTCCTTTCGGCTGGCAAGCGCGTTGACAGCGGCCACGGTGATCGCCGAGCCACCGAGCCGCCCCTCGATCGCCATCGCGGGCACGGGGGCCTCCGCCATCAGCGCGGCTTTCGATTCCGCCGCGCCGATGAAGCCCACCGGGCAGCCGATGATCGCCGCGGGGCGCGGGCAGGCCGGGTCCTCGAGCATGTTGAGAAGGTGAAAGAGCGCGGTCGGCGCATTGCCGATCGCCACCACCGCGCCGCCGAGATCGGGGCGCCAGAGCTCGAGCGCGGCGGCCGAGCGGGTGTTGCCCATCTCGCGCGCGAGATCGGGCACGCGCGGGTCCTGGAGCGTGCAGATCACCCGGTTTTGCGCCGGCAGCCGCGCCCGCGTGATCCCCTCGGAGACCATCCGCGCATCGCACAGGATCGGCGCACCCGCCTCGAGCGCGGCCCGCGCGGCGATGGCGAAGCCGGGGGTGAAGCGGGCATGGGCCTCGAGCCCGACCATCCCCGCGGCATGGATCATCCGCACCACGACGACCTCTTCCTCCGGCGTGAAACGGGCGAGGTCGGCCTCGGCGCGGATCGTGGCGAAGGATTGCTCGTAGATCTTCGCGCCGTCCTTCTCATAGGCGTGGGGCATCAGGAAAACTCCGGTAAATCAACAAGATCCGCGGGCGCGAGCCCGGTGCGTGAGGGGGGATCTGCGGCCGTGCCGCCGCGGATGAGGTCAAAGCCCGCGCCCGTCGCGGTGAGCGTCAGATCCGCCCGCGCGGGCCAGCCGCAGCCCTTGGCGCAGCCCGAGACATGGAGCACCTGCCCCCCCGGCACCCGCGGCGCGAGCGCACGCGCGAGATCGCGGGTCGGCGCGGCGGCCTGCAGGCAACCCGGCGCGCCGGTACAGGCATGGACCCGCAGGAGCGCCGAGCCCGGGTCGGTGATCAGCCCGGGCAGATCGGGCATCGCCTCCAGCCCCTCGACGAGCAGCATCCGCCACGGCGTGACCCGCAGCGGCCCGAGATCGCCCAGCGCGGCGAAGGTCTCGGCCTGCATCTGGCCGAATTCGAAGCCCACCAGCGCGCCCTGCGGGGTCAGCCCCGGCCCGGGCGGCGCG
>ERZ1645187.417-NODE-417-length-41676-cov-20.046755_pt1 | contig 41676 bp, 34 predicted proteins | sample MGYA00575352_ERZ1645187 | MGnify/ENA primary metagenome ERZ1645187 (study PRJEB40837, sample SAMN11349314) | freshwater sediment metagenome | isolation source: river sediment | host: Sediment | place: India: Wazaribad , New Delhi | collected 2017-02-21 ... | reverse complement strand
CGGTAACGGAGGAGACATGCTGCGCTTCGGCATCATCGGCACCAACTTCATCACCGAATGGTTCGTCGCCGCGTGCCAGGCGACGAACGGCCGGGTCACGGCCGCCGCCGTCTGCTCACGAGACCTCGCCCGCGGACAAGAATTCGCCCGGCGCCAGGGGATCGACCAAGCCTTCGACGACCTCGCCGCGATGGCCGAGGTCGTCGATGCCGTCTACGTGGCCAGCCCTAATGCCTTACACCACGACCAGGCCCTGGTGGCGATCGAGGCTGGATGTCACGTACTGGTCGAGAAGACCATGGCCACCTCGGCCGCCGACGTACGCGAGATCTTCGCGGCCGCGCAGAGCCGGGGAGTCGTGGCGATGGAGGCGATGCGGAACGTGCACGCCCCCGCGCACTCGCTGGTGCGCGACCTCCTGCCACGCCTGGGCGTCGTCCGCCAAGCCCGGATCGAGAAGCTGCAGTATTCGTCCCGCTACGACAGATTCCGCGCCGGCCAGTACATGAACGCGTTCGACCCGACGCTGGGCAACTCTGCCTTGGCCGACATCGGCGTCTACTGTCTGCATCCTGCCCTTGACCTGTTCGGGCCGCCCCGGGACACTACCGGAACCAGCCTCTTGCTCGACAACGGATTCGAGGGAGCCGGCAGCATGACTTGGGGTTACGACGGGCTGGTCGTCGACCTGAGCTGGTCGAAGATCACCCGGGGTGTCAATCCCAGCGTCATCTACGGCGAGGACGCCGCGCTCACCCTCGACGACGTGGGCGAGACCTCGATGATCGTGCTGTGGCCACGCGGTGGTGAACCGGAGGTGCTGTACGACGTGCCCACCGCCGCGCCCGACAACATGCACCACGAACTCGTCGCTTTCGCCGATCAGGTGGACGCCGGCGCCACCGACGCCCGCTGGTCGCAGCTGAGCGTGTGGGCTCGGGAGTTGATGGACGCCCACCTCGGTAGCGTGTCGCCATGGTTGTAAGGCCTCTGCTTGCCCGCGCCTTCTGGGCGGTCTCGGGCTATCGCCTTCGTTCCGAACCACCACCCGCCTCAGGCTCTGCGGTCTTCATCGGTGCCCCGCACACCTCCAACTGGGACTTCGTCTTCATGCTCGCGATCTGCTGGGACTTGGGGCTGTCACCGAAATGGCTCGGCAAGCACACCCTGTTCAAGCCGCCCTTTGGGTGGGTGATGCGCGCCCTCGGCGGGCTCCCGGTCGACCGCGGCAACCCTGCCGGCCTGGTGGACGAGATCGTCGTCCGGGCGCGGACGGGACGTCCCCTGATGCTCGTCATCGCACCCGAGGGCACCCGCCGGGGCGGGGGGCGTTGGAAGTCCGGCTTCTACCGCATCGCCCGGGACGCCGACCTGCCGGTGGTGCTCGGCTACGTCGATTCGGCCACCCACACTGCAGGCCTGGGCCCATCCATCACCATCAGCGGGGACGTCACCGCCGACATGGACCGCATCCGCGACTTCTACGCCGACAAGCACGGCATCCGGCCGCAGAACTTCGCGCTGCCACGGCTTCGCGAAGAGAGCTAGGAGGTCTGCGGACCCCGGCTCGGGAGGTCTGCAATCCTCAGCCGGGGGTGATCAGGACAGCTTGTCGGCCATCGTGACGATGACGGAGTTGACTACGTCCGTGGTCAGCGTGGGTTCGGCGTCTGCTCTGATCAACACCTCGTCGATCTGGATCAACATCAGCATCGCCGCGTCCCGTACCAGCACCAGCCGGGTGTCGCGTCTGGCTTCGCCCGGGTCGAAGCTGGAGCTGCGCTCGGCGAAGACGTCATCACCCACCGCCGGGACGTCGAACGACTCCCGCAGCCCGATCTCCCACTCCCCCGCCGGCAGATTCTTGGTCAGGCAGGCGGCCAGGCCGTCCCGGAGCGTGGCGAAGGTGGCCTCGATCCGGTCGGGCTGGTCGGCCAACAGCAGTTGCTGGGCCACCACCATGGTCGCGAACGGATCTGGGGTCTGTTGGTGCAACTGGGTGAACCCCTGCCACTGCAGGCCTTCCGCCAGCGCGCGAGCCTCCGCACTTGCGTGTGGGCACAGCGGAAGCTGAGGCAGCAGCGCGCGTTGCTCGTCCGGCAACGCCCCGGGGGCGCCACCCGGCCAGTCCGCGAAGCCCTCCCAAAGACTCCAACCCGGGCCGAGGTCGGCCGGGGTGGCCAGTCGGCCGACCAGCTGGGCTGCCGACGGGACGCTGGGCGGGGTCACGGATTGCGTCGAAGGAAGACTGGTCGCCCCGCTGGTGGCCGACGATTGCGTGGCCGCCCCGCTGGTCGGCGCGACGGTGGTGGGGACATCGCCGCCGGAGCCGGTGCACGCCACCAGTGTGGCGGCGGCCACGGCGGCGATGACCGTCCTGATCGGTGACGCCATGGCCTTACCCGGGGATGACCAGCACCTGACCTGGAAGGATCAGGTTGGGATCGGCGATGTTGTTGGCGGTGACGATGGCATTGACCGTCGTGCCGTATCTGCCCGCGATGCTGTACAGAGTGTCACCGGGCTGCACCGTGTAGGTGCGTGTCGCCGGCGGCGTACTGCCGCCGCCCGGAATCACCAAGACCTGGCCGGGATAGATCAGGTTCGGGTTGGCGATGTTGTTCGCATTGGCGATGGCGGTGACCGTGGTTCCGTACCGGGCGGCGATCCGGTACAGCGTGTCACCGGGTTGCACCGTGTAGCTTCCGGTTGATGGCGATGGCGTGGCGCCGGTCGGGATCACCAACACCTGGTTGGGGTAGATCAGGTTGGGGTTGGCGATGTTGTTCGCACTGACGATCGCCGACACGGGCACGCCGTAGAGGCTGGCGATCCGGTAGAGGGTGTCGCCCGGCTTGACCACGTAGAGGGTCTGCCCGGTGGGGGTCGACCCCAACAGTTCCGAGACCGTGACCAGCTGGTACCCGGCCGCCCGGAGCCCGTCGATCATCGCGGGCAACGCGTCCGGAGTTCCGCTGGCGCCACCCCCGACATGCATCAGCGCGATGGCGCCGGGAGTCGCGCGCGACAGCACGGCGTCACGCACGGCCGCCGATGACACTCCTTGCCAGTCGACGGTGTCGATGGTCCACATGATCGTGTGGGTGTAGCCGGCATCGCCCGCCGCCTGCAGCACGGGCGAGTTGTAGTCCCCGTAGGGTGGCCGGAAGAACGGTTGGGGTGACTGACCCGTGGCGTTGCGAATGGCGGTGGCGGTGCGAGAGAGTTCGTCGGCCATCTGTGCCGACGTGAGCTGCGTGAAGTACGGGTGCGAATAGGAGTGGTTCCCGATCTCATGCCCTTGGGCCACCACAGACCGGATGACATCCGGGTGGTTGGCGGCGGCTTCCCCGGTGACGAAGAAGGTCGCTTTGACGCCGCGGTCGGCCAGAACCTGCAGGATTCGCCAGACGTTGCCCGGGTCGCTGCCGAAGTCGAAGGTCAGTGCCATCACCTTCGCCGAAGTAGTCACGCGTGAGACGAGGATCGATGGGCTCGCCGCGTTCGCCGCCGCAGGGAACAGCAATCCGAGCAGCAGGACGAACAGTGTCGTCAACGCGGCGGGAGTCTTGTGAGTAGCAGCCATCACGCTCACTTCCCTTCTGATGACTGGCCCCGAACACCCTTGGGTGACCAACAATTTTACTCTGATCAACAAGCCTTGGCCATAGGTTTTCCCGCCTCACGGGCGCAACTGCCGCACCTGTTCAGCGTCGGGCCCTGTTCGGCGTCGGGCCAGGTTCAGCGCGGTGCCCGCGTCAGCCGCCGCGGCCACGACCTGCGCTTGACAGGCAAGCGCAGCATCGCCCGCAGCACTGCCTCGATCGGGCGCTGGAAGATCCGCACCCCGAGGTGATCCCTGCTGCCCTCCCGCGGCACGAGTACGGACGCCGCACCGGCCCGCCTCGCCGACAGAACGTCCTTGAAGAGCTGGTCTCCGACCATCAACAGTTCACGCGAAGCCAGGCCGTACCGCTGGGCGACCACATCCAGCATGTCGGGGGACGGCTTGATGTGCCTGCCGGGCCGGTCACGAGGGTCTGCAGGATCGACGGCGTCGCCCGGGGTGAGGACGCCGGTGACCAACGGTCCGAACAAGCGGTGCACCTCGGTGACCCGCTCGTCGTGGCAGTTGCTGATGATGAAGGTCAGCAATCCGGTCTCGTTGTAGCTCTGCAACCGCTCGACGGACCGCTCCGGAACCGAGGGCGCATGGTAGTCGGTGATCGTCCCGTCGATGTCGAGGCAGACCGCGCGAGTGGCCGGCGACATCCGTTTGATGTCTTCTCCGGTGAGGTCGAGCACGGTGGCCACGACGAAATCCGGACGCAGCCACCCGAGCCAGCCACGGGGTTCGTTCGCCTCATTCTGCATGGGACGACCCTAGTGGGTCTGGGGTGTGTCCGCCCGCCACCCCTGGTCTCGACTGTGCCGGCCCAGGGCCCCAGTGCCACAATGACCGCATGCGTGAGACCCACCTGCGGATGGAGCGCCAGACGGTCAAGCTCGGCCTGGCCAAGGTTGTGCACGACCTCTTCCCGGACGAGTCGCTGAAGACCTCGTACTCCATCCTGGAGGGTGTCTTCTGCAACCTGGCCGGCTCGGTCATGTCGCCGAGAGAGGTGAAGGCGGTGGACGAGCAGCTGCGGGAGTGGGTTGCCAGCGGTGGCGACATTCGGCTGCTGGGCAGACACGGCGGCTACTACCGCTATCAGGTCGGTGACCTGGTGGTGGACGCGGTCTATCCAGCCAACGAGGACGCCTCCCGCGTCGAGCCATTCGCGCTCATCCCGTACAGCTACGGGTTCATCGTCGACTTCGGGGACATCGACAAGGGCAACGGCAGCCCACTCATCCCGCCGGTGCACCTGAGCGCAGCCTACGAAAACAACCAGCTGTGGCTGGGCAAGATCGACGTCGAGACCTCTGCCGACGTGAACCTCTGGATCGAGCAGGGCCGCTCCTTGCGCCTGATCAGCATCGCCGAGGCGCTGCACGAGAAGCAACTGGCCGACATCGCCGACCAGATCCTGGCGCAACGCCGGGCGCTGCGCGTGCTGCTCATTGCGGGCCCCTCGTCCTCGGGCAAGTCGTCCACCGCGCAGCGGCTGGCCACCCAGCTGCAGGTGAACGGGTTCAAGCCGGTCTCGCTGTCGCTCGACAACTACTTCCTCGACCGGGCCGTCTCGCCACGGGACGCCGAGGGCAACTTCGACTTCGACACGATCGACGCGCTCAATCTGCCGCTGCTGCGCGATCACCTCAGCCGCTTGGTCGACGGCGAGGCGGTGGAAACGCCGATCTTCGACTTCGAGCGCGGCGCACCGGACGAACAAACCATCCCGATGGTGGTCGGCAACGACCAGGTGCTGCTCATTGAGGGCATCCACGCGCTGAACCCCGCGATCACCGGCCACCTGCCGACCGCCCAACTGTTCAAGCTCTACGTCAGCGCCCTGGGCGGCCTGAACATCGACCTGATGAACCGCGTCCCGACCACCGAGATCAGGTTGCTGCGACGCATCGTGCGCGACAACCGGTACCGCGGCACCATGCCGGCAGACACCATCCGGCAGTGGGCCAGCGTGCGGCGCGGCGAGTACAACCACATCTTCCGGTATCAGGAGGAGGCGGACATGATGTTCAACTCCAGCCTGATGTACGAGATGAACGCGCTGCGGCCGCTGGCCGACGAGTGCCTGGCGACGATCCCGGACGACAGTGAGTTCGCCGCCACCAGGGACCGGCTGCTCAACCTGCTCACCTTCTTCGACCCGGTCGACAGCAAGGGCATCCCCTGCAACTCGATCCTTCGGGAGTTCATCGGCGACAGCATCTACACCGACCCGGACTGGGCGTGAGGGCAAACCGCGGGGCACTCGGGGTAGCGGCCGCGGTGGCCACCGAACTGTTGTACGGCTGCAGCTTCGTCTTCACCAAGGACGCGGTCGAAACGATCAGCCCGGCCGCGCTGCTGGCGTGGCGGTTCAGCGTCGCGCTGGGCGCGATGGGCGTCCTGCTGGCAACTCGCGTCGTCCGCCTCACGCTGACCCGCCACAGCCTGCGTCCGCTGCTGCTGCTCGCCCTGTTCCAGCCGCTGCTCTACTACGCCGCGGAGACACTCGGCGTGCAGCGGACTACAGCGTCCGAGGGCGGCATCCTGATCGCGACCGCCCCGGTCGGCATCCTGCTCGCGTCCTGGCTGGTGCTGGGACGCCCACCGTCACCCCGGCAGGTGACCGGCATCCTGATCACGTTCGCCGGTGTGTTCGCGACGATCGCGGCGGGCGGGGTGGCCACGGGATTCAATCCGTACGGCTACCTGTTGCTGTTGGCAGCCGTGGCGTCCTACTCGCTGTACACGGTCTTCGCCGAACGTGACGACTCCTCCAGCGCGCTGGACAAGACGTTCGCGATGCTGGCGGTGGGCGCGGTGGTTTTTACCACGATCGCCCTCGTCGAGGCGACCGGCGACGGGCGGACCGTCGAGGTGCTGGCGATCCCGCTGACGCATCCGGAACTGCTGGCCGGCATCGGCTATCTCGCGCTGGGATCGTCCCTGGGCGCGTTCTTCCTGCAGACGGTGGCGATCGCCAACCTGGGATCGAACCGCTACTCGACCTTCATCGGGCTGTCCACGCTGACCGCCGTGCTGGCCGCTGCCCTGGTACTCGGCGAACGTCTCAGCCCGCTCCAGGTGATCGGGGGCGTGGTGATCATGCTGGGCGTCTACGTCGCCAACGCCACCTCGCGGTCGCCCGCCACCCGGCCCGGACAAGCTGATCAATCCGCGAGCAGCCTGGCCGGCACGCCGAGTCTGCCCACGAGTCGATGTCAGTAGACCACGATGCGGTCGCCGACCTGCATCTGCTCGTAGAGCCACTTGGCAACCTGGTAGTCCTTCAACTGGCTGCAGCCGTGTGAGCCGCCGGCGTAGCCGTTGTCGGCGAAGTCATCTGAGAAGTGGATGGCTACGTCACCGTTGTAGAAGATCGCGTACGGCATCGGTGTTCGCTCGCCGAAAATGCTCGAGACGGTCTCGTTGTTCATGTACCAAACGCGGAACTCGCCCACCGGGCTCTCGTAACCGGGACGCGCGAACCTGGCCGGCCTGGTGAACTGGATCTGCCCATCCACCACCAACGACATCTTCAGCTGCTCCTTGGAGATGCAGACCACCTTGCCGGTCAGGCAGCGCGGATCGAGGTCCTGCGTCTCGGTGCTGGCCGGGGGCGCCGTGAAGAGCTCAGCGTAGCTGGGGTTGCGGGTGCGACCGCGCAGGTTCACCCAGGCGCGCTCGTCCATCACTTCGCCCGCCGACAACCCGATGCTGGTGCGGAAGGCCGCGATCGCGTCCTTGGTTGGCTGGTCGAACTCGCCGTTGACCGGTCCCTGGTAAATGCCGACCTGGGTCAGCCGGTGCTGGACCTCCATGATGAAGCCGGGGTGCATCGGACCGGTGAACCACGGGCCGACATCGGTATTGGTCAGCTCGGCATCGGTCGGCTGATGCGACTTGGGCAGCAGCGCGTCCCAGGTCAGCTGCCCGACGATGCCGGTGGTGGGCAGGCCGTTGTCGCGCTGGAAATTGACCACCGCGGCGCGGGTCTGCTCACCGAACATGTCGGTGACGTCGACGATGGCCAGGTACCTGGCCTGCCGCAGCCGGACCTGGAGCTCCCGAACCAGCGGCGACTGCACGCCGACGCTCAGCTCTTGCGGGATCAGCTCGGGTTCGCTGAACGGACGCGGGTCGGCGGGCGTCGCGGCCACCCATTCCGGAGTCGGTGCCGGCTCAACGGTGGCGGGTTCCTCGGGCGCCGCAGTCGTCTGCGGGGCAGCGGGCTGCGTCGTCGCGGTCGGCTCGCCAGCCGCGGTCGGGTCGGCAGAGTCACTTGATGCAGCGGAAACCTGCGCGGTGTCAGAGCCAGTTGACGAACAGCCGGCCAAAGCGATCACCAGGGCTGTGGCTCCTGCCAGCAGTTTCGGAACAAGGCGCTGAGGGGTCACAGCGCATCAGTTTAGGCGACCTGGCAGCTATCCCCTAACTTCGCGACAGCAACCGCTGGCCACATAACATGGGGGCCATGCCCGTTGAGTACGCGAACGACCATGACCGTCAACTCGCCGGACGCTACGAGAGCCGGGAGTCCGACTGGCGCAACGGCGCTGTGGTCTACCAGCTGATCGTGGACCGTTTCGCCCCGAGTGCCCGGCTGGCGGCGAAGGCAGGCCTCTACCCCGAGCCCAAACGACTGCGCAGCTGGGAGGAGACACCCACCCGGGGGGTCTACCTCGCCGAGCACGAGGTCTGGTCGCACGAGCTCGATTTTTGGGGCGGTGACATCGACAGCCTGCGGCGTCACCTCGACTACATCGCAGACCTGGGCACCGACGTGGTCTACCTGTGCCCGATCCACCTGGCCTGGACCAACCACGGCTACGACGCCCTCGACTACCAGCAGGTTCGTCCCGAGTACGGCAGCCGGGACGACGTCAAAGCCCTCGCGTCCGACCTGCACGACCGAGGCCTGCGGCTGGTCCTCGACGGGGTTTTCAACCACATGGGACGCCAATCGCCCGCGTTTCGAGCCGCCGCCGCAGACCCGGCCGCCGCCACCCGCCGGTGGTTCGATTTCAACGACGACTACCCCGGCGGCGCCCGTGCCTGGGCCAAGGCAGTGAACCTGCCGGAACTGGTCATCGAGGAGCCTGCGGTCCGCGAGCACCTGTGGGAGAAGTCCGACTCGGTCGTCCGGAGCTGGCTGCGCGACGGCGTCGACGGCTGGCGGCTCGACGTCGCATTCGAGATCGGCACGGCCCACCTGGCTGAACTCACCGCTGCCGCCCACGACGAGAAGCCCGGCTCGCTGGTGCTCGGCGAGGTCTGCAACTATCCGGCCGAGTGGTTCCCCGCACTCGACGCCGTGCTGGCATTCACGTTGCGCGAGATCATCTTGATGACCGCCAACCACGACATCACCCCAAGCCATGCGCAGCGAATGCTGCAGCGCCTGTACGCCGACGCCGACTTTGAGCACCTGCTCAAGTGCTGGATCTACCTCGACAACCACGACGTGGCCCGCGTCACCGAGACCGTCCCCGACGCCGCCGCCCGCCGACTGGCGACCATCCTGCAGTTCACCCTGCCCGGCGCAGTCAACCTCTACTACGGTTCCGAGCTCGGTCAGACAGGCGGTTCCGACCCCGCCAACCGGGCCCCGCTGCGCTGGGACCTGGTCAACGACGACAACCCCACCCTCGGCCTGCACCGGCAACTGATCGAACTACGACGCGACTGCCGCGCGCTGCGCGTCGGCGATCTGCGCTGGCTGGAGACCGACCGGCTGCTGGGTTTCGAACGCCACACCGACCGGGCCGCGGACATCGTGGTCGTGTTGGTCAACCCATCGTCCGAACCGGTGCTCGAGACGGTGCTGCTGCCAGACTCGAAGCTGATGGACATCGCAGGCATGGACGACCTCCTCACCGGTCGGCACCACCGCAACTACCACGGCATGATCACCATCGATTTGGCGCCGCAGCAGGTGGTCATCCTCGCCCCGCGCACGACACCGCACCACGGTTACACCCCCTACAAGCGCGTCCACTGAGGGCTACATGAAACCCAAAATTGCCCTGATCGGCCTGCTCATCGGCACGCTGCTGGCCATCACCGCTTGCAGCGGCGGTGCGCGCCCCAACTACACCCACGCGACAGTGATCTGGAGCGTCGGCTTCCCCCACGAGTCGGCCTGGCGAGTCACCTGGACCGTCTCAATCACCGACGGCACCGTCCGGCGAGTGGAAGAGGAAGAAGGCGAGGTGCGCACCGTCGACTACCCGCTGGCCCACCAGGAGGCCCTCCTACAAGCACTGCACCGGGCCCTCAACACCGGTCCGATCCCACCGTGCGCCGATGCGAACACCGTGGTCGCCCAAGCCAGGGACGACACCACACAGCTGTACGCCAGCGAGTTGCAGCAGTGCGACCAACAACGTCGCATCACCGACGCCTTGATCACCGAACTCGACCGCGGGTCAGGCGCCGTCAGCCCCGGCGTCGACGGCTGACCCCGGCATTCGGAAACGCCATCGTCGACTCCTGCCGTCACAGCACGATCAGGGCCCCGGCGGCCACCACCGAGGTGGCGAGCGTCAGTAGGTCGAAGGCCCGCTGGTCAACCCGCCGGACTACTTGGACGCCGATCACCGTGCCGACCAAGACCACCGGCACCAGAACCACAGCCGACGACAGCACCCGAGGCGTGAACAGCCCCAAGGACGCACTGAGCGGTGTCTTCGAAAGGTTGACGATGAAGTAGAACCACGCCGAGGTGCCCAGGAATCGCATCTTGTCGACCCGCGACAGCTGCAGGTAGAGCGCGGTCACCGGGCCGGCGGCGTTGGCCGCCATGGTCGTGAAGCCAGCGGCCATACCGGCCCCGATGGTGAGGGCCCGTGGTGGACGGTGGTTGTCGTCCGACAGCTGCGTCGACTTCGGGGCGCGCAGCTTGGTCGCCAGCTGCACCAGGACCGAGACGAGCAGCAGCGCGCCGATCGACCGGCGCAGCACGAGGTCGTCCACCGCCCAGATGAAGACCGCGCCGAGCAGCAGACCGGGAACCACCGCGGGCAGCAGCCCCTTGAGCAGACCCCAGTCGGCGTTACTTCGGTAGCGCAGCACCGCCACGATGTCACCGACGATCAACAGCAACAGTGCAGCGGCGGTGGACTCCTTGGTGGGCATCACGAACGCCAGCAGCGCCACGGCGATCGAGCCGAGGCCGCCGAAGCTAGTTTTCGCGATGCCCACGATCAAGGCAGCGATCACCATCGGCACCCATGTCCAGACCACGGCAAGCTCCCCTCGACCTTGGCAGGCTACCCTGCCCGGACCACCGGCCATCGTCCCGCTGATCCGGTAAGCCCTCGACACCCGGCCGGCATCAGCCCCGGTAGTCGAAAGTGTTGAAGTCGTGGTTCAGGTCATCGGGCCCCACGTCTTGTGTCAGCGGCGGGAGCACCTCTTGGGGGCTCGGCAACGGCACGACCTCCGGCGGGTGCTTGCGGGTCAGCCAGCGCCAGACGGCTCCCCCGCGGCTCTCCTGACCGGTGAGGACGTAGTTCAGGTGGTTGGGGTTGTCCAAGGTCAGCTCGACATGACGTTTCGCCCGCGGCGACCCGGCGAGCAGCAGGCGATCGCCGAGTTGCAGCAGGAAATCGTCCGTTGGCAACTGGAAGCTCGTGTTGCCACGCCGCACCAGCAGGACCATCAGGCCCATCCGGCGGCCCCGATCGAACGGATCGGCCCGCAGATGACCCACGGTGAACCGGCCGCCGGCCTGGGTCAGTTCGGCTGCGGCCGGCGAGCACTGCGGAGATATCGTCAGATCCCAGACCTCGGGGTGACGCCCCGGGTCGAGCTTCGCCAGCTCGGCGTAGATGGCTGCGCTGCGCGCCTCGCTGAGCTGGGGAATCAGCCGCAGGAAACGGCTGAGCATGGGGGTCGTGATGCGGGCCAGGAACTCCTGCGCCACGACGCGGCTCGGCACCATCAGAAGGTCTTGGTGGAACGCCTCGAAGAGCGGGCCGTTGTTCAGCTGGTTCTGCCGGTTGATGATGTAGAGGTTGTGGTTGAGTGCTCGGGCGGTCACCGCGATGGCGAGGTTCTTCGTGTCGGACGCGTTGCCGGTCACCAAACCAACCGCCCGGTCGATACCCGCCGCCTTCAGGTCTTCGCTGCTGATCCCGGTGCCTCTGACGTCCACTCCGCCCTCGTCGAAGTGCAGGTTGTCGACCACGCTGATGTCCATGCCGGCGGCACGCAATGACTCGGTGACCGCGTGCCCGAAACGTCCGTAGCCACACATGATCCAGTGGCCCTTCGGGGGCCTGGTTAGGGGAATGATCGGGGCGCCCGCCAGCGCGGTCAGCATCTCGCGCAGCCGATAGCGTTCGGGAGCGGCGATGGCCGCCGCCAGGTACTCAGCGAACCTCTCGAACGGGTTGATGACCACGTCACCGCCGAAGACACCGATGTGGGTCTCGGTCTCGGCGTTGCGAATGCGGGCCAGCACCGGCACCCGCGGCGACAGCAGCCGGACGGTGACCGCGATCGCCTGGTTGCTGCGATCGTCATCGGTCAGGGCGACCACACCCCGACAGTTCGGGTTCAGCAGGCCGGCATGCTCGAGCAGCCCCGGCTGGCTGGCGTCCCCTTCGACCGCCGGAGGGTCGAGCGAGAACTCGTCCAGTCGCATCTCTTGGATGCGCAACGGGTCCTCATCGATCGCGACGAAACGCAGCCCCAGGTGGTCCAGCCCGTGGCAGACCAGGCGTCCGGTCTCGCCGATGCCACAGACGATGTAGAAGGGTTGACGCATCTGCCCGACACGACGCGCGAACCGCGAGATCTTCACCGCGTTCTGGAATCCCTGGTCTTGCAGGAGCGCGATGACGTTGAACAGCGAATAGGTCCATACAGCCACCGAGACGTAGATGGTCATGGTCATCCACATCCGCTGCGCGGCGTTGTACGGACCAGGTACCTCGCCGAAGCCGATGGTCGTCGAGGTGTAACTGACCACGTAGAACGCTTCGAAGACGGTGAGCGGTGCGGTCGGATCTCCGTTGGCGTCGGTCCCGGGGATCATGGACAGCCCGGCCGTGCAGAACGTGTACACCCCGATAACCAGCAGCAGCGGGAACCTCATCCTTCGCAGGACCAGGTAGAAGACGTCGCTCAGCACCGCTTGACGCGTGGCTGCGGTATGGGAGGGCATCGGAACTCAGCTCAGCGCCGGACCTGCACGATTTCGCTGACCATCAGCACCACCGAGATGAAGTTGGCCAACAGTGCACCGCCAGACATCGAGACCACGATCGACATGTGCGCGGGCGTCATACCGTCGCTGGTCATTTCGTGGGCCCAGACCCAGACGATGGCCGCGACCACCAACTGCAGGTCGGCCACCAGGCTGGTGGCCAAGTGGACGGCCCCCAGCTGGGTGCGGTCTCCGAACTTGAGGACGGTGGCCACCAGGCTCGCCACCAGGGCTGCCGCAAGCTCTGCGCCGTTGTGCACCATCACGTTGTCGATGGGGCCCGTCCAGAAACCGAAGTTGAGGGCGGCGGCGAGGGTGATGAAGAAGCCGAAGACGACTTTCTCCAGGTTCATGTGTCCTCCAGGGACTACGGGCTGAGACTGCCTTAGCCTAAGGCTGAATCTGCGCCTTGTGGCCGGTCATTGAGCCGTCGGATCGGTCGACGATTAAGTTTGGTCCATGAGCATCTCCCTGGCTCGATCTGAGCGCCAAGAACTGTGCGAACTGATGTCGACGCTCGGCCCGGACGCCCCCACCCTGTGCGCCGGTTGGACCGCCTTCCACTTGGCTGCGCATCTGCACCTTCGTGAGAGCGATCCGGTCGCGGCCGCGGGCATCGCGGTACCGGCGCTCAAGCCCACCGCGGAACGCCGGATGGCCAAGCTGATGGCCGAGACCGATTTCGACCAACTGGTTGCCATGGTGGCCCAGGGCCCGGGCCGACTCAACCCGATGCGGGTGCCTGCCGTGGACGAGCGAGCGAATGCACTGGAGTTCTTCGTCCATCACGAGGACCTCCGGCGGGGCGGTTCGTTCGATGTCCGCCCTCGGGTGCTGGGCGCCGAGACCGACGACCTGCTCTGGGATGCCGCGATCAAGCTGGCCACCCGGCGACTGCGGGGCGTGCGGGTCGGTGTGCTCTTGCAGCGCGTGCGGGACGGGCGTCCAACCGACGAGCTGGCGGTGGTGGCGACCGGCCGTGCCCCGGTCACAGTCAGCGGCGAGCCGAGCGAACTCGTGCTTTGGCTGTTCGGACGCGAGCGAGCCGCGGAGGTGCGGTTCAGCGGACCGGTCTCGGGGTTGGCGAAACTGCGGGCCCGGTCGTTGGCCGTGTGAGCGGCCCAGCTAGTGGTTGATCCCTGTCTGCCGCCCACGATCCACAGCCATTGGGGACAACCTGGGGACAACCGGAAGGCGCTGTGCACTCGTCGACGTCGCCTGTGGACGACACTGTGAGCAGCCGAAGTTCCCTATTCCCGCGGCCGTTGCCGAATCATCAGCCCCAGATGATGGCAACTGCTTGGCAACACCAACCATTTGACAGGCTTGTTGAGGCGAAGCTCTCCACGCTGCGGGCGATCTGGAAAACTGGGCGCCATGACCTCCGATACCTTGAACGCCGCGATCAACCTTCGACTGGCCTTGCTCGAGCTGCCCTTCACCGAAGGCACGGAGGGCGAGATCGGGCTCGCGGAGCCGCTGCTCGCCCGGCAGCGTGAGCTCTCGCGCCGTCTGTCCGATCGGCTCTGCCCGGCTGACCAGCGCATCCAAGACTTCCTGGATGACTACTTGTCGGACGCATCGGTGCAGCCCCAACTGCCGCACCAGACGCTCATCCTCGACCAGGCGGGGCTCGCCCGCGGACTGAGTCTGCCGTTCGATGGCGACGAGTTCCACTCGCCGCTGCTGGCGAGCTACCGGCTCGCGAACGGCGTCCTGCACAACCCGGCCAACGACCGGCGCACCACCGCAGGCGTCTTCCACATCTCGCAGGGCGGTCTGCCGATTCCCGACGACAAGATCTCGGTCCGAAAAGACGTCTTCGCGCAGATGCTGCAGCTGGCCTTCAAGGCTCCCTACGAGGACATGGTGCTGCCCTACACCGCCAACCAGGCGACCCCGGCCGCCTGCTTCGTGTCCTTGATGATGCGTCCATTGGTAGTTCCGGCCGTGCCGGGACGCGGGCCCGCGAAGACCATGGAAACCCGCTTCATCGTCCCTGGCGGCCTGGTCTGCAACCTCGACTTCGTCGAAGGCATCTTCGGCAACGCCGGCGATCCGCAGTTGCCCGAGAACGACGCTGCACTCGACCCGAACGGCTGGTCGGGGCACACCGGATGCGTCATCCTCGCGCCCCACCTCACGAAGGTGACCAAGAAGAGCCTGGGTATGCCGCACTGGGATGACGCCACCGAGCGTGAGCGCCGCGATGGCCAATGCTGGCAGGACGAGGACGAGCGCTACAACGGCGGTCAGGCGTTCAAGCTCTGCGCCCGCGACGAGCGCGGCGTCATGGTGACCGTCATCGCCGACAACTACTTCGGCTACTGCAAGAAAGAAGTCAAGACCCAGCTGTCGTATGCCGCGAACCTGCTCGGCTGCGCCGAGGAGGAACATGCCGGCGGCGCGCGGATCTTCCCGACCTACAACGCCGGCCAGGAGTTCCTCGACAAGTACACCCCAGACAGCTACCGGATCGAAGACGTGCTCGCCCGCGACCCCGACCGGTTCGACCCGCAACCCGAAGGCCACGCCTTCGATCGGCTGCACCCGCACCTGGTGCTCGTCCCCGGCGGCGCGACGTACTCGATGCGCAACCAGACGATCAGCTGGACCGACTCCGACGATCAGGTGCAGACCATCAAGCTGCTGACCGGCAAGGTCTACATCACCCCGATCGGATACCGCGTCTACGCCAAGCACCGTGAATCGGACGAGACCCAATGGCACCTGATCGACGTCTCTCCGATCTCCACCGAATGCCACAAGCCGGCGACTGTCTCGGGTGGCGGCAAGTCCGAGATCAGCAAGTCGTTGTCGGACGCGTTCGTCTTCGGCAACACTTATGCCGCCAATTACGAAGAAGACATGCGCCACGTCCAGCGGCTGCTCGACTCCGACTTCTCCGACCGGTTCGCCAATCCGGAGTACAACGGCAAGGACCGTCGTCCGATCATGTCGTCTCGACGCAGTCTCGGCTCGGTCATCAAGTTGCTCACCCCGAGCAGCGCCTACCACGACGACTACAACCACTACCTGCGCTCGATCCCGGCGCACGTGAAAGAGCTGCTGTTCACGGTCAAGCGCTTTTACAAGCCGGAATGGGGTGACGACTGGCGCAGCCACTTCAGCGTCGGCATCATGAACGGCCGCCCGGGCAACGCGCTGCGGCTGGACGGCGAGAAGATCATCGCCAACCAGCTGCGGGTCGGTTTCCAGCCCGACGGCTCCTGGCGCCTGTTCAGCCTGCGTCCCGACTTCAGCCCGGCGCTGAAGGTGCAGACTGAGGACGACATCACCGCCTCCACTGTCTGCCTGCCCTTCCAGAAGGCTCCGGAGGGCTTCGGCAACCAGGGCGGGCTGTCGCGCAAGTTCGTGGAGAACTGTGAGCAGCTCCTCTTCCAGCGGCCGGATGACGCCATCAACCGTGGCTACGACAAGCAGGCCGAGATCGACCTGTCGCAGCCTGGCACGTTCATCTCGAACTTCGAGCCGCTCACCCATGAAGCGGCCCGCGACCTGATGGGAAGCGCGCAGGCCTTCAGCGAGTACACCGAGCCGATGAAGAATCTGATCCGCCGGGTCGCCCAGCTGACCGATGACGCGTCGCCGCAGTTCTGGATCGCCTCCGACCAGCCACGCATCGTCGACGGCAAGCGCTCGAAGAACCCGCGCTACCTGCAGATTCGTCCTGACGTCGCCAATCCCAAGGCGACGGCCGCGGCCGAACTGGCGTCCAAACTGGTCCGCCAGCTGCCGACCACGTCAGTTGCACCGATGCCGGTCGACATCGTCGCCGCAGGACGCCGCAACAATCCGCCGGAAGAGGGCGTGCCGCCGCTGTGCGTGTACAACCCGCTGCACTACATGGAGTTGCCCGAACTGTTCATGGAGTTCATCGCCTCGATGACCGGCAAGTCGCCGTCAACCACCGGCGCCGGCAGCGAGGGCGCCCTCACCAAGGGCCCGTTCAATGCGCTGCTGCCGATCGTCGACCTGAACAACAACTTCCTGGCCTACGCATTGACCGGCTACGACGGCTGGCTCAGTTCCGCGGGCTACATCGGCCCGAAGGTCCGCGTCAACCACGACATCTCGATGCTGATTCCGGAGATCTTCTGCCGGATGAGCCCGGACGAGCGTCGGGCGCCCACGCTGATCGCGGACGGTTACCTGGAGAAGGTGGAGGATTTCGACTACGAGGGACGCCGAGTCTTGGCCTCCCGGCTCGGCTTCCGCATGAACGAGCGGTTCGCAACCACCTACTTCGGTCGCATCTTCCTGCACCCCGATGTGGTCTTCACCGAGGACATGCTGCGACCCGAGTTGCAGGACGAAGCGGTCTTCGCCGAGTCGATGGACGTCATCGTGACCACCCACCAGCGGGTGGCCCAGGCCTACTTCGACGATGGCGGCATTGAGTTGGCGGTTCCCCCGCTCAAGGGGCTGCTGGAGATCATGGCCAACGGTCAGACCGCTGAGGGCTGGAAGCTGGACACACCAGAGTTCCGAGAGCTCTTCACCCGCGAGTCGGTGCTTGCCAGCGATTGGTACGCGGCACGGCTGGACGCCAAGCGCGACCTGGACGTCGCCCATCAGCAGCGAGGACTGGACCGGCTGCGCGAGTTCTCCTCGGCCGAGGGGAACTACCGGGTGGCCCACCGCATGAACCTCGACGTCCGCATCGCGGAGGCCGAGGCCGAGTTGGCGCGCATGACAGCTGCCGATTACCGCGAGAGCCTCGTCGGCACTATCGGCAGACAAGCCCAGTTCGGCTAGCCGCTCGCCGCAGCTGTTGCCCGTCCGCTTGTCTGGTGGACAGCCCCGGCGGGCAACAGTCGGCGATGATTGACTAGCTCCCATGACAGCGCGACCCCCTCGCGTGGGAATCAAGGACGTGGCCCAGGCTGCTGGGGTCTCGGTGGGTACGGTCTCGCACGTGCTGAACCGTCCCGAACGCGTCTCCGAGCGGCGCCGCGCCGCAGTCCGGGCCGCGATCGAAGAGCTGGGTTACGTCCCCAACCACGCCGCTCGGCAGCTGAAGGTCGGCAGCTCGGCAATGGTTGGCTACCTGTATCCCAACCCCATCAACCCGTACTTCGCCAACCTGGGGCTTGGCATCGCGCAGGAGGCCGAGCGCCGAGATCTCTACCTCTTCGTCGCGCACAGCCAGGGCGACCTGAGCCGCCGACGCCACTACCTGTCGTTGTTCGAGCAGCAGCGAGTCCGCGGCATCATCGTTTCCCCGAGGTCACTCGACGTTTCGACCGAGTTGGCCATCAGCGAGCGTGGCACCCCTGTCGTGCTGGCATCCACCCACGACCCCAGCGGACGGCTGTGTTCGGTGGCCGCAGATGACTTCGCCTCCGGCAGATTGGCCTGCGAGCACCTGGTCGGGACTGGCCGGCGCCGAATTGCAGTAGTCGCACCGGCTGATCAGACCTCACCCAACCGGCGGTGGCGTGGCGCCTGGCAGGTGGCCCACGAATCCGGCGTCGAAGCCATGCTTCTGCGGGTGGACAACACCTCGATCGCGTGCGGTTGCCGGGTCGCCGAAGCCATCCTCGATCTGCCTGCCGATGAGCGCCCGGACGCCATCTTCTGCACCAGCGACCTGCTGGCGATCGGGGTCTTGCAGGTCTTGGTGAGGGACGGCCGACTGCGCGTCCCCCAAGACGTTGCGGTGATGGGTTGCGACGACTTGGCGTTCAGCAACTCGGCGATCATCCCGCTCACCAGCATCCAGCAGCACGAGGTCAGGATGGGTGAGATTGCGTTGGAGCTGCTGGAGGACGAGTTGAACAATCCCGACCATCAGCATTCCAACCTGCTGCTTGAACCGGTCCTGGTGGCGCGGGTATCCACGCTGGGTTAGTCGACGAGCCGGGTCAGTCGTCGAAGCCGCGGGCCACCAGTGCTTCGCCGATGGCGTCCGCGTCGCGCAAGGCCCTGACCAGCAGCGGTACGGCGAACGCCCGGATGTCACGGACCGCGCCGCGGGCGATCTGGGCCTCCCGCACCTCACGGGCCAGGCCCGCGACGACCGGGACGCAGCGGATGCCGAGCAACAACGTCAGCCCTATCCGCTCGGGATCGACGCCGAACCGGCGGAGCGGCGCGGCGCCCCGCACCACGACATCGACCAGCGCGGTGGTGGGGGTGGTGAGCGTGACCAATGCCGCGGCGGCCACCAAGGTGGCGATCATGCCGACCACCGACACCGCACGCTGCCAATCTGCGGCCCACCAGTTCATCGCTGCCGTGAACGCGAGGATCCACAGCATGGGACGCACCTGCTTGGCCATCACCCCGACGCCGAAGCCGGCCAGCAGGTAGCAGCATGCAACCACGGCCAGTGCGACCAGTACCAGCCACCAACTGCCTTGCAGCCAGACCGACATCGCGCCGAGCACCAGCAGCCCGACCAGTTTGACCGCGGCACCGGCCCGGTGCAGCAGCGAGTCGCCCGGACGGTACAGGCCGAGGGTGTTGATACCGATCGCCATCTCAGACCATCAGCCCTCGGTAACAGTCCAGTGCGCGCGCGGGCGGGGCGTCAGCGACCAAGCGTCCGCCGTCGAAGACCAGCACCCTGTCGAACTCGTCCAGCAGATCGAGGTGATGGGTGGCCAGCACGACCGTCTGGGGCAGGTCTGCGATGACTCGTCCGATCATGCGTGCGTTGCGCAGGTCGAGCAAGGTGGTCGGCTCGTCCATGATGATCAACTCGGGTTCGGTGATCAGGACCGACGCCAGCGCAAGCAACTGCTTCTGGCCGCCGGAGAGCAGGTGCGCGGGGTGGTCGCCGTGGCTCTCCAAGCCGAAGCGCGTCAGCGCCTGGTCGACCCGCTCGTTGACCTGCTGCTTGGTCAGGCCCGACCTGCGCAGCCCGAAGGCCACGTCCTCGCGGACGGTCGGCATGATGATCTGGTTGTCGGGGTCGGTGAACAGGAATCCCGCCAGCTTGCGGACCTTGCCGGCCTGCTTGGCGGTGTCCATCCCGTTCACCCGCACGACGCCCTGGCTGGGCACCAGCAGGGCGTTGAGCATCCGGACGAACGTCGACTTGCCCGAGCCGTTGTGACCGACGACACCGATCCGGCGTTCGGTCAGGTCAGCGCAGACATCGTTCAGCACCGGCCGGGCCAGCGGGCCCTGCCCGTAGCTGTGGCTGACGTGGTCGATCTCAATGTGGACCATTGTCACAGGTTAGGAGGCGCGGGTTCGACTGCGTTGCCGCGCCAGGGCAGCAGGCCCGGGTAGGCCGAGTGCACGGCCTTCGCGACGAACGCGGCCAGCACGCACTTGATCAGATCGCCGGGCAGGTAGGGCAGGTTCGCGGCCAGCGCAGCACCCCAGCCGAGCTTGCCGGTCACCACCATGCCCGGAATGCCGATGGCGTAGAGCACAACCATGCCGAAGAACAGGTTGATGATGGTGCCCTTCCAGATGGAGTACGGCGCGCCCAGTCGGTAGGTGAGCCAGCCGATCAGCCCGGCCACCACCGGCCACCCGATCAGGAAGCCCCAGGTGACGCCGAAGAAGACACCGATGCCCCCGCGCCCGCCGGACAGCAACGGCAGCCCGAGCGCGACCAAGGCGAGGAAGAGCAGTTGGGACGCGGAGCCGCGGCGTCCCCCCAGGATCGCACCGGCAAGGATGACACCCAGCGACTGCGCGGTGATCGGCGCAGGTGAGATCGGCACGTAGACCGGGGGAATCAGACCGAGAGCGGCGGTGACACCGGCGAAGACAGCGATCAGCGCCAGATCGCGGGCCGGCTGGATCGGCTGGCTGGTGGCGTTGGCCGTGGGGATGGTTCCGGTTGGCATTTGGGACTACCGCCTTTCAGAAGGACGCCCCACTCTAACACCGTTCAATTCACCCCTCGGTGCGCTCGTTGCGATAGCTTGCCCACCACGCCCCCGAGGTCGCCTCACCTGTCCCCGGTCTGCGCTTGGCGGCTGAATATCTCACCTTTTCGCCGGTCAAATGGGCCGCAATCACAACGTTTCGAGCACGAATCCGAGGCTGGCACGAACTCCCACCATCAGAAGTGATTGAGGGTGTAACGTTCCGGCCATGGACGCCCAGGTACTCGCGCGTTGGCAGTTCGGAATCACCACTGTCTACCACTTCTTCTTCGTGCCCGTCACGCTCGGCACCGCATGGCTGGTCGCAGTGATGGAGACCCGGTGGCTGCGCACCAAGGACGTGCAGTGGCTGCGGATGACCAAGTTCTTCGCCAAGCTCTTCCTGATCAACTTCGCCGCGGGCGTGGTGACCGGCATCGTCCAGGAGTTCCAGTTCGGCATGAACTGGTCGGAGTACTCCCGCTTCTTCGGCGACATCTTCGGCGCACCCCTCGCGCTCGAAGCGCTGGTCGCCTTCTTCTTGGAATCCACCTTCATCGGCATCTGGATCTTCGGCTGGGACCGGTTGTCCGGCCCGGTCCACAACCTGATGATCTACCTGACGGCCCTCGGCGGAACCATCTCGGCGGTCTTCATCCTGGCTGCCAATGCGTTCATGCAGAACCCGGCTGGGGCCACCTACAACAACGGTCGTGCCGAACTGGTCGACTTCAGCATGCTGTTCACCAACCCGTTCTTCATCGCGGCGTTCAGCCACCAGATCCCGGCCGCGCTGATGGTCTCCGGCGGGCTGTTGGCGGGCGTGGCCGGCTGGAAACTCGCCAAGGTGGCCAAGGAGGCCCCCGAAGGCACCGTGCATCCCGACGCCGGTATTTGGCGCAAGACCGCCAAGATGGGCGCCTACGTGCTCCTGGTCGCTTCGATCGCCGTGATGGGCTCGGGCCATTACCAGGCGCAGGTCGGCGCCAAGTTCCAGCCGATGAAACTCGCCGCGTCCGAGGGCCTGCTCGACACCCAGACAGCTGCTGGCTTCGCGATCGTGGGCATCTACACCCAAGAGCGCGACGCCGAGGGCATCACCCGGGTCACCGAGGTCTTCAGCTGGGAGGTGCCCTATGTCTTGTCCGTCCTCGCCTTCAACGATCCGAACGCCGAAGTGCAGGGCATCAACGACCTGACCGAGCAATACCTGACCGACGGCCACCGGGCCTGGGATGGCTCGCGTAACCAGTTGCAGGAGGAGTTCTCCAGCGAACTCGCGCAGCTTTCGGTCGACCCGGTGCCGAACGTGATGGTCTCCTTCTGGAGCTTCCGCATGATGATGGGGCTCGGCTTCGTGTCGATGGGCATCGCGCTACTCATCTTGTGGTTCACCCGCAAGGGCGGCACGCCACCGACCAACAACCTGTGGAAGTACACGATGGGGACGCTGCCGTTCTTCCCGCTGATCGCGAACTCGTTCGGCTGGATCCTCACCGAGATGGGCCGCCAGCCGTGGATCATCTACGGCGTGCTGCCGACCTGGACCGCCAACTCACCGAACGTCGGTGCCGCCTCCGTACTGACCAGCATGATCGCCTACACCCTCGTCTACGGCATCATCGCGGTCGTCGTGCTGAAGCTCTTCTTCACCTACATCGCCAAGGGCCTACCGGACGTCTCCCCACCGAAGGTGCGGACCGACGACGACGCCCCGCTGTCGTTCGCCTACTGATCACGGAGCTGGAAACATGACTCACGAACAGTTGATCTTCATCTGGTTCCTGCTGATCGCAGTGCTGTGGATCGGCTTCTTCTTCCTGGAGGGTTTCGACTTCGGCGTCGCGATGCTCTACCCGGTGATCGGCAAGGATCCCACCGAACGCCGCGTCATGATCAACACTGTCGGCCCGACTTGGGACGGCAACGAGGTCTGGCTGATCACCGCGGGCGGTGCCATGTTCGCAGCCTTCCCCGGCTGGTACGCGACATTGTTCAGCGGTCTGTACCTGCCCCTGCTGCTGGTGCTGCTCGGGCTCATCGCCCGAGGGGTGGCCTTCGAGTACCGCGCGCTGATGCCGGACGACAACTGGCGCGACACCTTCGACTGGAGCGCCACGATCGGCTCGTTGATCGTTTCGCTCGTGCTCGGCATCGCCTTCGCGAACATGTGGCGAGGCATGCCGGTCGCCGGTGACCCACCACACCTGACCCAAGGCCTCCTCGAACTCTTCCACCCATTCGGCCTGCTTGGCGGCGCCCTTACCGTGACGCTGTTCATCGTGCACGGGGCGGTCTTCCTCTGCCTGAAGACCGCCGACAGCGTCCGCGAGAAGGCCAACCGCGCCGTCAAGATGCTCGGCCCGATCGCTGTGGCCCTGCTGGCCGCGTTCATCGTAATCGGCAACATCGCCTACCCGGCTTCGAACAATCCGTACCTGGGCTCCGGCGCCGGTGTGGCGATGTGGGTGACCGGTGCCATCTCGGTGGCTGCACTGGGCTACGCCATCGTGATGCACAGCGAGTCCGGCAACCAGGCTCGCGAGAACCAGGCCTTCATCGGTACCGGGCTTTCGATCCTGATGTTGTTCGTCACGATCTTCATCAAGATGTACGGCACCCTCGGCTTCGTCTCGGCCGATGATTCGTTCAACATGAATGTGGCCGCGAGCACGCCGTACACGCTGCGGGTGATGAGCATCGCCGCGCTCATCTTCGTCCCGATCGTGCTCGCGTACTCCGCATGGAGCTACTACATCTTCCGGAAGCGCATCAGCACCAAGAACATGCCGGCGGCAACGAATGCGCCGGTGTCCGCCACCTCCGGGTACTGATCTTGGCGGGGGCACTCGACAAGCGTCTACTCCAGCGCGCGACGGCGACCAGGGGCTTCCTGGTCGCCGTCGCGGCGACTGGCGTCCTGAACGCCGGCTGCATCATCGCGCAGGCCTGGTTGATCGCCCACGCCGTCGCCGGGGTCTTCGACAGTGGCCGGCTCGATTTCGACGGCCCGCTGCCCGGCTTCGCGTCCTATGTGCTGGCCATCATCGCCATCTTCGTGCTGCGCGGCGGGTTGAGCTGGCTGAACTCGTGGCTGGCACACCGGGCGTCCGCGGCGGTGAAGTCGACGCTGCGAACCGAGCTGATGACCGCCCGGCTCGTGCGTCCCAATGACACGTCCACCTCGTCCAGCGCCCTGATCCACCTCGCCACGCAAGGCTTGGACGCCCTCGACGGGTACTTCGCCAAGTACCTGCCCCAGCTGGTGATGGCCGCGTTCATCCCGCTGCTGATGCTGGCAGTGGTGCTGGGGCAGGACTGGGTCTCGGCCGCGATCATCGCCGTCACCCTGCCGCTGATCCCGCTGTTCATGATCATGATCGGCCGGCACACCCAGGCGCAGGTGCGTCGGCGCTACCAGGTGCAGACCAGGCTCGCCAACCACTTTGCCGACCTGATCACCGGGCTGCCCACCCTGCAGGTCTTCGGACGCGCCCGCGCGCAGCTGCGTGGCCTGCGGTTGACCGAGGACGCCTCGCGGACCGAGACGATGAAGACGCTGCGAATCGCCTTCCTGAGTGGTGGCGTGCTGGAACTGCTCGCCACCCTCTCGGTGGCCCTGGTCGCGGTCAGCGTCGGCTTCCGGGTGGTCGACTTCCAGCTCGACCTGACCACTGCGCTGTTCATCCTGATCCTGGCGCCGGAGGCGTACATCCCGGTCCGCGCGGTCGGCGTGCACTTCCACGACTCGGCCGACGGCACAGCTGCTGCCGAAGCCGCCTTCGGGATCATTGAGAACAGCGAACGCAGCCCGGTCGGCGGCCACGTCGCGCCCGGTGACCTGGCCGGCGTCGAGATCGAGTTCGACCAGGTCGGGGTGCGTTACCCGGGCGCCGACCGGGCCTCGCTGGAAGACCTGAGTTGCACCATCCGGCCCGGTGAGGTGCTGGCCTTGGTCGGACGTTCGGGCAGCGGCAAGTCGACGGCCTTGAACGTGCTGATGGGTTTCATCGCGCCCACCTCCGGCGCCGTCCGGGTCGGGGGCGTCGACCTGGCCGAACTCGACATGGACGCCTGGCGCCGCCAGCTCGCTTGGGTGGGCCAAGACCCGGGCATGCTGCGCGGCACCATCGCGTCCAACGTGCGGCTCGGTTTCCCCGCTGCGACCGACGCCCAGGTGCGCGCGAGTCTGGACCGGGCCGGCGGGCAGGCGCTCGAACCGGCGCGACCGATCGCCGACGACGGCGAGGGGCTGTCGGCCGGCGAGCGACGCCGGGTCGCGTTGGCGCGGGCGCTGCTGCGGATCGAGCTGGGTGGGGCACGGCTGCTCGTGCTGGACGAGCCGACTGCGGGTCTCGACCAGGCCACCGAGGCGGTGGCGGTCGCCGCGGTACGGGCCGCGGGGGTGGGTGCGGTCGTGGTGAGTCATCGTCCGGCCCTGCTGGCGTTGGCCGACGAGATGGTCTCCCCCGGGCCGCTGCCTGCGCCCACCTATACCGGCGAGCACGTTGAGAAGGTGGACAGATGACTGCGGCGGCGCCGGACTTGGCGGCAAGACCCGAGACGAAACCGCCGCGAGACGTGGCGGCGGCACGCGACGTGGCTGCGCTGGTCGGCCGGCTACTGAGGCAGGCCGACCACGGCTGGCAGCAGTTGGTGGTGGCGATCTCGCTCGCCACCTTCGCCAGCGGCGCGTCGGTCGCACTGATGGGCACCTCGGCCTGGCTGCTCAGCCGCGCCGCCGAGCATCCCCCGGTGATGTACCTGCTGGCCGCCTCAGCCGGGGTGCGGTTCTTCGGCATCGGACGAGGGGTGGGCCGCTACCTCGAACGGCTGGTCGGCCACAACCTGGCACTACGGATGCAAAGTGCCCTGCGGCTCATCACCTACGACAAGCTGAGCGGCACCACCTTGTTGGGACGCCGGCATGGCGACCTGCTGGTGCGCGTCACCGCCGACGTCGAGGCGATCGTCGACCTGGTGGTCCGGGTGGTGCTGCCGTTCGCCTCGGCGGCGATCGTGATGCTCGGCGCCAGCATCATCTTGTCGGTCTTCAGCCCGCTGTTCGCGGTGGTCTTGGCGGCCACCTCAGTCTTCGCCGGCATCGTCGTGCCCTGGTTGGCGCAACGCTGGTCACGAGCCGCCGACCAGCGGGCAGTTCCGGCTCGCGGCGAGTTGGCTGACCAAGTTCGCGAGCTGGCCCGCTGCGCGCCCGATCTGGTGGCCTACGGGCAAACCGATGCCGCAGTCTCCCGGCTGTCCGCGGTCGACGCCGAGTTGCGCGAGACCGAGTCGAAGGGCGCTTGGACCAGGGGCCTCGCCTCCGGAATGCAGTTGACCTCGACCGGGGTGGCGGTCGCCGCGGCGCTGCTGATCGGCGGGCAGGCCGTGATCTCGGGCGACATGCTCGCCCGCAATCTGGCCATCCTGGCGCTGGTGCCGCTGGCGCTGCACGAGGTCTACGCCGACTTCACCAAGGCCGCCCAGACGCTCACCAGGGCGCGTACCGCACTGGGCCGCGTCCTGGATGTGCTGGAAGCCGAACCGGTAGGTGCCGGTGATCGGGTGGACACGCCCGCGGCCGGCGCCGAACCGGCGACCGGGCTGCGACTGGTAGACGTGGCGGCCGGCTGGCCGGACGCCGAACCGATCCTGCGGGGCGTCGACCTGAGCGTGGCGCCGGGTGAATCGGTGGCGCTGGTCGGGCCGTCCGGCTTGGGCAAGACAACGCTGGCTGCCACCGTCATGGGGCTGATCCCGGCGCGCGGCGGCGCCCTGTCGTCCCCGGCACGGATCAGCTACCTCGCCCAGGACGCACACATCTTCGCCACCACGCTGGCGGAGAACGTGAAGATCGGCAACAAGGACGCCGGTGAACAGCAAGTGGCGACGGCGATGGTCCGCGCCGGGCTCACGCTGGATCCGGAACGGATCGTCGGCGAACAGGGCGCCACCTTGTCCGGCGGCGAGGCGCAGCGGGTGGCCCTGGCACGAGTGCTGGTGGGCGCAGAGAGCCCTGGGCTGGTCATCTTGGACGAGCCGACCGAACACCTGGACCGGGAGACCGCGGACGCCCTGCTGGACGACCTCTTCGCGTCCCTGACCGGAACCTCGCTGCTGGTGATCACCCACGACGAGAACCTGATGGCTCGCTGCGATCGGGTGGTCGACCTCGGCAGGTGGGCAGTTAGGGGCAGCCGCTGACCGCTGCGGGCGGCGGGGACGCGTCCGGCAGCCGTGGGTGACGCCACTCCCGCCACGCGCCCACCGCCTCGTAGACCGCCAGCGGCGTCTTGAGCCACCAGCACTCGCCGAAGCGGTAGTCGTCGGCCGCCGCCACCCGCTCAGCAAGGTCAGGACGCTGACGAGCCAGGAACCGCCGTGCACGCCAGGCATGCAGCGAATTCGAGGCCACCTTGATCACGTCGGCCTGGCGCAGCAGCGGGATCGCGAACTCGACGTTCTGCCAAGTGGTGCGAGCCTGCTCCTCCAGCACGAGCTGGGCGTCCGCCACACCCAGCTCGCGCAGCAGATCGGCCAGCACTGCGGCCTCCGAGCGTCCGCCCCGCACCGCCGCCCCGGTGCAGACGATTTGGCTGGACGCCGCCTGCGCACTGATCGATCGGGCGGCGATCCGAGCCCGCCAGCGTTGCAGCGGGTGCGGGCTGCCGTCGGGTTTGGACGGGTAGCCCAGCAGCAGGATCACCTCACGGCGTCCGGCCACCGCCGGCGGATGGCCCAGACCTTGCCGGTGCGCCCAAGCGTGGCTGGCCTCCCCCACGGCGAAATACCCAGCCACCGCCACCCCAAGCGTCCCCAGCGCACCCTTCAGCAGTTGGTTCATCCCACCAATCCTGCCCGGTGACCCGAGGGACGTCAGCCGTTGGCCTTGGCTTGTTCAAGGATCGCCTGGGCCTCCGAGTTGATCGTCTCGGTGGAGACGAGGTCACTGGCTTGTTGGGTGAGCACCGCAGCCCGGTCGTCCACTACCTTGCTCGCCAGCCCGGAGGTGACGAGTTCGGCACGCAGCCTGGTCTGCTCGGCGGCATACAAGCCCTGCCAGTCGGTGTTGGCGTTGAATGCGGTGACCAGCGGATTGGACTGGTCTGCGGGCATCGTCCCGCCACCGGCCCCGGGGAACCCCTGGCCCTGCTCGCCGCCGCGAACCGGGACGCCAGCCGCCGGGGTGGCTGGCGATCCAGCCTGGTTCGGTGCGCCGGTGGCGTCCGAAGGCCAGTCGCTCGGCGCCGGCCGATCGGCCCCGTCCGCGTTCGGACGACCGGGGGCGCCGCTCGGCATGCCACTCGGCGCTCCGCTCGGCATGCCACTCGGCGCTCCGCTCGGCATGCCACTCGGCGCTCCGCTCGGCATACCGCCGCCTGCTCCCCCGCCCATCCCGTCGCCATTCCCCGCGGGGCTGACCCCGAAGGCGAGGTTGTGATCCCACGCGACGATCGTGAACTTCTTGGTCGCGGAGTCCCAGAACAGGTACGAGTTGTTGCCCGGCCCATCGATGTCGTCGAAGTTGTTGACCAGATCCTCGAATGCCAGATAGGTCGCGAACGAGTCGAGATCCACCAGCTGGGGAAGCTTCTCGGTGATCTCGGCTTGCGTGCCGTTGTTCAGCAGGTTGAGCAGTTCGATGAGCGGCGCATAGTCCTTGGGCCCGGTCTCAATGCCGAAGGCACTGCTGTAGTCGCCGTCGGCCCCACGCCAAGACCAGTCGCCTTCTGCTTCGGCTTTGTACAAGATGGAGTCGGCCCCGGCCTGGGGGAAGTTCTGCTTGACCCAGTCTTCGTTGAGGTTCTGCAACGTCAGGCGCAGTACTTCGGTGCCGCCGTTCACCGAGAATCGGGTCGACATCGCCTGTTGGCTGGCCAGGCCGGTCTCGGCGAGCAGGTCAAGGGCAACGGCCTCGTTCAGCGAGGTCGAGGTCGAGTTCGAGCGAACGGTGATATCGGTGTAGCCGTCGAGGTTCTGGCCGTCCACGTACTTGTCCAGCCGGATCCGCCAGGGCAGGGTCGCCGGATCGCTGTCGGCACTCACCCCGCGCAGCGAGGAATTGCCCTTCAGTTTGATGCCGACGTTGCTGAACTGCTGGCCATCGATGGTGACGTCGGCGCTCGCCCACTTCTTGTCACCGGAGTTCACGTAGCTGGTGAGCACGTCGGCCAGGACGGCTTCATCGATGGCCAGTGAGATCGTGTGGACGCGCGTGGCGTCGAACAGCGCAGCGCTCGCAACGGCAGACCCTGTCGTCCCGCTACTCGTCGCCCCGGCGCCCGTCGAACCCGATGTCGAGCACCCGGAGAAGAACAGGACCACGGCCAATACGCCGGCTGCCAGCACCCTGGCGAGGGGAGATCTCATGGGTCCTAATCTCCCGACAGCCGCTGTACCCGGCCTTGCACCCAGCTGTGCGCCAACTGTGCGTCGCCCCGACAAGGCCATTCAGCCAAGCAGTTCCCGCACCAGCGGCACGACCCGGGTGCCGTAGAGCTCGATCGAGGTCATCAGGTGTTCGTGGGCCAGGGTGCCCGAGCTGACCTTCAGCGAGGCCCGCGACACCCCCAGCGTCCGGATCGCTCCAGCGAGCTTGTGGGCAACCGTTTCCGGCGATCCGACCAACATCGAGCCGTGTTCGATCTCGTGGACGAACTGTTCCCGGTTGGGACGCGGCCAGCCGCGTTCGGCACCGATGCGTCCGGTCATCGCCAGCCACGGCTGGTACAACTGCTCGCGGGCCTGCTCGTCGGTGGCGGCGATGTGGCCGTAGGAGTGGAACCCGACCGGCAGTTCTGGCTGGCCGAACTTGGCCAGCGCCCGGTGGTACAGATCGACGAACGGGGCGAACCGGGTGTGGGGGCCGCCGATGATGGCCAGCATCAGCGGCAGGCCGTACCGTGCCGCACGGATCACCGACTCGGGGCTGCCGCCGACCGCGATCCAGGTCGGCAGCAGGCCGCGCTCGATCGGCGGGTAGAGGCTGACCTGGTCGAGGTTCTGGGTGAGCTTGCCCTGCCAGGTCACCGGCTGGCTGGTGCGCAGGCGGGTGAACAGCTCCAGCTTCTCCTCGAAGAGTTCCTCGTAGTCGGTCAGTTCGTAACCGAACAGCGGGAACGACTCGATGAACGAGCCGCGGCCCAGGGTGATCTCGGCCCGGCCCGACGAGATGGCGTCCAAGGTGGCGAATCGTTCGTAGATGCGCACCGGGTCGTCCGAACTGAGCACGGTGACCGCGGTGTTGAGCCTGATCTGCTCAGTGCGCCCGGCGATGGCGGCGAGCACCATGTCGGGAGCCGAGATCGCGAAGTCGTCACGGTGATGTTCGCCGAGCCCGGCGTAGTCCAGACCGGCCTGGTCGGCCAGCACCGCCTCGGCGATCACGTTGCGGACGACCTGGGCGTGGCTGACAGGTTGGCCGGCCAGGTCATGGGTCAGGTCGCCGAAGGTGTCCATGCCGAATTCGATTGCTGCTGCCATGGTCTTGACAACGTGGCGAACTGCCCAATCATTCCGGAATGCCGGCGCCGCACCAGGCGTTGAGCCGGCATGGATCGGGTTCTGGGAATCGTCGGGGCAGGCAAGCTGGGAACCACACTCGGACTTGCCGCCAGCGATGCCGACTGGCAGGTGCTGATGTGCGACATCGCCCCGGCCGAGGTGGTCGCCATGATCGTCGAGACGATGGTCCCCCAAGCCCAATTGGTGAGCCTGCCAGAACTGGTCGCCCGGGCCGACATCGTCATGCTGGCCGTCCCGTTCGGTCTGTCCGGCCAACTCGACTACTCGCTGCTGGACGGCAAGGTCGTGCTCGACCCGATGAACAACTGGCCCGCCGTCGACGGGGACGTGGCTGAGCTGCACGGGTGGACCGGTTCGACCACTGCGCTGATCGCCGCCCGCAACCCGAAGATGCGGATCGTCAAGACGCTGAACCACCTCGGCTACAACGACTACGCCGCCGATGCCCGTTCCCGCGAGGTTGCCAACCGCCGGGCGGTGGCGGTGGCCGCCGATGATCGTGGCGCCGGCGAACTGGTCGCCCAATTGGTCGACGACATCGGCTTCGACCCGGTGCCGGTCGGCCTGGACAAGGCCAAGCTGCTAGAACCCGACGGCCCGGTCTTCGGGCGGTGGCTGGACGCCGCGAGTATGCGGCAGCTGCTGCTGGTCAGCGCGGCCGGCAGCGGCTCGGACCGCCGCTGATTTGCCACCCCCGGGCGTCTCGCGGCTCTTTCGTCCAACCAGTGCACGGTTTCAGCAGGCCGCCGGCGGCTGGCAGCTTGGGCACCAATACAGGTTGCGTCCTGCCATCACCTGACCGGCTACCTCGGTGCCGCAGACCAGACAGGGCTCGCCGCGCCGGCGGTAGACGTAGACCTCGCCGCCGTGCGCGTCAACGCGCGCCGGCCGTCCCATCGCTGTCGGGGTGTGTTCGGGGTGCACCGTGTCTATGCGTCCCGTCGCGACCGCGTAGCTCATCAGCCTCACCAGGTCAGCCCAGACTGCCTCGAAGGCCGCCCGCGGCATCTGGTTGGCGGGCAGCGCCGGGTCGATGCCGTGCCGGAAGAGCACCTCGGCCCGGAAGATGTTGCCCACTCCGGCGAAGACCGCCTGGTCCATCAGCAGCACGCCGATCGGGCGCCGGGTGGCCTGTAACTTGCGCCAAGCCCGCTGGGGGTCGGCATCCGGACGCAGCGGGTCGGGCCCGGCCGACTCAATCACCTCGGCGCGTTCAACCGGGTCGATCAGCCGGCACCACTGTGGCCCGCGCAGGTCGGCGGCCCGGCCCGCTGCGGAGATCCGCAGCCGCAGGGTCGCCGGCTTGGTGGGCGCGGCGTCGGGCCCGAAACTGAAGCGTCCAATCAGGCCGAGGTGCACCCAAACCGTGCGGGCGTCCTCGAAGTCGATCAGCAGGTGCTTGCCGACCGCGTCGGAACCCACCAACCGGGTGCCGTCAAGCAGTTCGGCGGCTGCGGCGAAGCGTCCCTGCGGGCTCGACACTCCCACCTGCCGTCCGGCGAATTGTTCGTCCAGTCGGACAGCCAGTCGGTGGATCACGTGGCCCTCGGGCATCGCCGCCTCCTTGCACCATTGTCACCTGCTGTGCCGCCTGCCCGCGACGGCGCAAGCCGCACCCAGATTAGTCTTGGGCCATGCTCGTCGCCTTCTCCGTCGCTCCCTCCACCTCGACCGAACAAGGCTCGGTGCACGATGCCGTCGCCGCTGCCGTGCAGGTCGTCCGCGATTCCGGCCTACCCAACCAGACAGACTCAATGTTCACCACCATCGAGGGCAGCTGGGACGAGTGCCTGGCCGTGGTCAAACAGGCCTGTGAAGTGGTGGGTCGTTTCGGGCCACGAGTCTCGCTCGTCCTCAAGGCCGACATCCGCCCCGGCTTCAGTGGCGAACTCACCGGGAAGGTCGAGCGTCTCGAGGCGGCCCTGAATCGAGGGGCAGCACCGATCGCGTGATCGCAGCGCAGTAGAGTGACCGTGCAAGAGTCGCCTCGCAGAGGTACACGGTCACAATGAGGTTGCCAACCAGGCGCACGCTCGGAATCGGACGTCTGCCTGTCGGCCAGCCAGTTAGGAAACGGCTTTCCCATGTTTGATGGACGTCCTGACATCACCCAACTGCCTGACTTGGCGGAGGGCGCCGGCCGGGTTGGACCGGTTCGGACCCGGATGCCGATCTACGTCGACCTGCTCCCGCCGTGCAACAACGCCTGCCCCGCCGGTGAGAACATCCAGGAATGGCTTCGCCTGATCAAAGAGAACCAGGCCGAGGCCGCGTGGCGTCAGCTGGTTCGCGACAACCCGTTCCCGGCGATCCATGGCCGTGTCTGCTACCACCCCTGCGAGACCGCCTGCAACCGCGTCGAACTGGACGGCGCCGTCTCGATCCACTCGGTCGAGCGTTACCTGGGCGACCTCGCCATCGAGAACGGCTGGCGCTTCAATCCCCCACGCAACAACACCGGCTACCGGGTGCTGGTCATCGGCGCCGGGCCGTCAGGCCTGTCGGCCGCCTACCACCTGGCCCGCGTCGGCCATGAGGTCGAGATCCACGATGCCGGCGAGTTGCCCGGCGGCATGATGCGCTACGGCATCCCGGAGTACCGGCTGCCCCGCGACGTGGTGGACGCCGAGATCAAACGCATCTCAGACCTCGGTGTCAAGATCGTGCTCAACCACCCGGTGCACGACCTGCTCGAAGAGCAGCGTGCCGGCCGGTTCGACGCCGTCTTCATCGCGATCGGCGCGCACCTGTCGAAGCGGGTCGAGATCCCCAGCATGGACGCCGGCAAGATGGTCGACGCGGTCGACTTCCTGCGCGACGTCGCGTCCGGCGAGAAGCCGAAGATCGGTCGCCGGGTGGCCGTCTACGGCGGCGGCAACACCGCCATGGACGCCGCGCGGTCGGCGATCCGGATGGGGGCCGAGGAGGCCGTCATCATCTACCGTCGCACCCAGGAACAGATGCCAGCCCACGCCGAAGAACTCGCCGACGCCGAGCAGGAGGGCGTGAAGGTCCACTGGCTGCGCACCATCAGCGAGGTCTCCGAAGAGATCGAGGTCGAGGTCATGGAACTCGACGAGTGGGGCAAGCCGCGCGGCACCGGCAAGTTCGAGAAGCTGCCTGCCGACACCGTGATCATGGCCGTCGGCCAGATGGCCGACACCGGCTTCCTGCGCAACATCCCCGGGCTGCGGTTCACCGACGATGTCGTGCAGGTCGACCCGGCCAGCTTGATGACCGACGTGCCCGGCATCTTCGCCGGCGGCGACGCGGTGCCGTCGGAGCGCACGGTGACGATCGGCGTCGGGCACGGCAAGAAGGCCGCCAAAAAGATCGATGCCTGGCTGAACCGCCGGCAGGAGTCGCCGAAGATCAAGCACCCGATCGTGGGCTTCGACGATCTGAACCTGTGGTACTTCGGTGACCATCCCCGCTCCATCCAGTCGGAACTGTCAGCCAGTGAACGCGTCCAAGACTTCGACGAGGTCGTCAAAGGCCTGACCAGCGAAGAGGCCGAGTTCGAGGCCCGGCGCTGCCTGAGCTGCGGCAACTGCTTCGAATGCGACGGCTGCTATGGCGCCTGCCCCGAGGACGCCATCATCAAGCTCGGCAAGGGCCATCGCTACCGCTTCGACTACGCCAAGTGCACCGGATGCGCCACCTGTTACGACCAGTGCCCCGTGCACGCCATCGAGATGATTGCGGAGAAGTGATGACTACCACTGCTGATGCGAAGATTCCGGCACCCCACCCGAACATGCTGGGTGCCGAAGACCCGGTGGCCAACCTCGACCGCGACCAACCCGCTGCCAAGCCGAGCGAACGCTCCATCATCGACGGGAACACCGCTGCCGCCGACGTCGCGTTCCGTGTCAACGAGCTGTGTTCGATCTACCCGATCACCCCGAGCTCACCGATGGCAGAGCTCGCCGACGAGTGGGCGGCGGTCGATCGTCCCAATATCTGGGGGCAGGTGCCGACGGTCATCGAGATGCAATCCGAGGGTGGCGCGGCTGGCGCGCTGCACGGCGCGTTGCAGGCAGGTGCCCTGTCGACGACGTTCACCGCGTCCCAGGGCCTGCTGCTGATGATCCCCAACATGTACAAGATCGCCGGTGAGCTGACCAGCACCGTCATGCACGTGGCGGCTCGGTCGCTGGCCGCGCAGGGCCTGTCGATTTTCGGCGACCACCAGGACGTGATGGCCACTCGCCAAACCGGTTGGGCGATGCTGGCGTCCAACTCGGTGCAGGAGTGCCACGACAACGCCCTGATCGCCCAGGCCGCCACCATGCACTCCCGCGTTCCGTTCATGCACTTCTTCGACGGCTTCCGCACCAGCCACGAGTTGAACACCTGCGACATGCTGGAAGACGCCCAGTTGCGCGCCATGGTACCCGAGCGGCTGGTCTTGCAGCACCGCGAGCGGGCGCTCAGCCCCGCGCACCCGTTCATCCGCGGCACCGCGCAGAACCCCGACGTCTACTTCCAGGGACGCGAGTCGGCCAACCCGTTCTATCTGGCGGTTCCCGGCATTGTGCAGGAACAGATGGACAAGTTCGCTGCCCTCACCGGACGCCAGTACCACCTGGTCGAATACATCGGTGATCCCCAGGCCGAGCGCTTGGTCGTCGTGATGGGTTCCGGGGCCGAAGTGGTCGAGCAGGCGCTCCAGCACCTGCGCACCAAGGGCGAGAAGGTCGGCATGCTGGTCATCCGGCTCTACCGCCCCTTCCCGACCGACGCTGTGCTGGCCGCCATCCCGGCATCGGTCACCAAGATCGCGGTGCTCGACCGCACCAAGGAGCCCGGTTCGGGCGGCGAGCCGCTCTTCCTGGACGTCACGGCCGCCTTGGCCGAGGCGGTCAGCTTGGGTGAGCGGGCCATCCTGCCCCGCGTCATCGGCGGCCGGTACGGTCTGTCGAGCAAAGACTTCACCCCCGCGATGGCCGAGGCGGTCTTCACCGAGCTGGCCAAGGACGCCCCGCGTCCCCGCTTCACGGTCGGCATCAAGGACGACGTCACGCTGCTGTCACTCGACTACGACCCGACTATCGACCTGGAAGACCCGCTCACCAAGCGTGCGGTCTTCTACGGCATGGGCTCCGACGGCACCGTCGGCGCGAACAAGAACACCATCAAGATCCTCGGTTCGGACGCCGACACCTACGCTCAGGGCTACTTCGTCTACGACTCGAAGAAGTCCGGTTCCCGCACCACCAGTCACCTGCGCTTCGGCCCCGACCCGATCAAGGCACCCTACCTGGTCAACAAGGCCGGCTTCATCGGCTGCCACCACTGGTCGATCCTGGAACGGATCGACGTGCTGGAGTTCGCGCGTCCGGCGATTTTCAGCCCTGACGGTGAACGGGTCGACGGCACCACGCTGCTGTTGAACGCGCCGTTCCCGGCCGACGAGATCTGGGACCGGCTGCCCGCACCGATGCAGCAACGCATCATCGACTTGGGCATCGACGTCTACGCGATCAACGCCAATGAGGTGGCCCGGCTGGCCGGTCTGGGTGGGCGCACCAACACGGTGCTGCAGACCTGCTACTTCGCGATCTCAGGCGTCCTGCCTCGTGATCTGGCGATCGACAAGATCAAGGAATCGATCACCAAGACCTACGCCCGCAAGTCGATGGAGATCGTCCGCAAGAACCATGTGGCCGTCGACAGCGCGGTTGCGCAGTTGCACAAGATCGAGGTTCCCGACCACATCACCAGCCACCACGGCTATCTCGCCGCGGTGCCGCAGGACGCGCCCGACTTCGTGCGCGAGGTCACCGCCGCGATGCTGGTCGATCGGGGGGACGATCTGCCGGTCAGCAAGCTTCCGGTGGATGGTTCGTATCCGAGCGGCACCACCCAGTACGAGAAGCGGAACATCTCCGACATCATCGCCGTCTGGGATCCCGAGACCTGCATCCAGTGCGGCAACTGCTCGTTCGTCTGCCCGCACGCGGTGATCCGGGCCAAGTACTACGAGCCGCAACACTTGGCCGACGCCCCGTCCAGCTTCGAATCGGCCCCTCTCGACGCGGCCGGCCTGCCGCATACCCGCTACACCCTGCAGATCTACGCCGAGGACTGCACCGGCTGCGGGCTGTGCGTCGAGGCCTGCCCGGTCTCGCCGATCGGTCAGCCGCAACGCAAGGCGATCAACCTGGCGCCGGTGCTGGATCGGACCAAGCAGCGGGCGAACGTCAAGTTCTTCGAGACGCTGCCGCGGCCACGACGCAGCCGGGTCAACTTCGGCTCGGTGCGTGGCGTGCAGTTCCTCACCCCACTGTTCGAGTTCTCGGGCGCCTGCTCGGGCTGCGGCGAGACGCCTTATCTGAAGCTGCTCACCCAGCTCTTCGGTGACCGGCTGCAGGTGGCCAACGCCACCGGCTGCTCGTCCATCTATGGCGGCAACCTGCCCACCACCCCGTGGGCCAAGAACGACGAGGGACGCGGCCCGGCCTGGTCGAACTCACTGTTCGAGGACAACGCCGAGTTCGGCCTGGGCATGCGGCTGGCCGCCGACCTGCACACTGAACTGGCCCGCAGGCGGCTGGCGGAACTGCGCGGTGAGATCGCTGATGACGAACTGGTCGACGGCCTGCTGTACGGGCCGCAAGAGACCATGCACGAGCTGCGGATCCAATACCGGCACATCCAGCGACTGCATGAGCGTCTCGACGAGCTCGCCGGTCCGCTCGTCGACGACCTGAGGTCGGTGGCCGACCACCTGCTGCGCAGGTCGGTGTGGATCATCGGCGGCGACGGCTGGGCCTACGACATCGGCTCGGCCGGTCTCGACCACGTGCTGGCGTCCGGACGCAACGTGAACATCTTGGTGATGGACACCGAGGTCTACTCGAACACCGGCGGGCAGTCGTCCAAGTCGACACCTTTGGGCGCGGTGGCGAAGTTCGCCACGGCGGGCAAGACGACCAACAAGAAAGACCTGGCGATGCAGGCGGTGGCCTATGGCCACGTCTACGTGGCCCGGGTCGCGATGGGCGCCGATCCGCAGCAGACGCTCAAGGCGTTCCGCGAGGCTGAGGCCTACGACGGCCCGAGCCTGATCATCGCCTACAGCCACTGCATCAGCCACGGCATCGACATGCGCAAGGGCCTGGAGCAGCAGTACAAGGCGGTGGCCTCGGGTCACTGGCCGCTGATCCGGTTCAACCCGGTGCTACGCAACGAGGGCCGCAACCCGTTCCTGCTCGACTCGCCGCGTCCGCGGATCTCGCTGAACGACTACCGCAAGAACGAGTTGCGCTTCAAGATGCTGATGCAGTCCGACCCCGATGAGGCGCGTCGGCTCCTCGACCTCGGCCAGGAGCACGTACTGCGCCGCTACCAGGAGTACGAGATGATGGCTGGCCGTCCCGCCGAGATGTTCAGCCCCGATGCCCGGAAGGAGACCCGGTGATGTCGAAGTTCGATCCTGAAGCCCTGCGGGCAGCGGCCGAGTCGCATCGGCAGAAGACCGCGATGGGCAGCAGCGCAACCGATCAGCTGGCGCCCAACGGATCGCAGGTCGTCGAGGCCGAGCGGAACCAGTCTCGGCCCGTCGACCTGCGGACGCGGTACATGGGCCTGTGGCTGCGCAATCCGGTGGTCGCCTCGGCCGGCCCGTTGAGCCAGACGGTGGACGGCATCAAGTCGCTGGCCGCCGGCGGTGTGGGTGCGGTCGTCATGTACTCGCTGTTCGAGGAGCAGATCCGCCACGAGGCGGCGCGGGAGACTGCGTTGGCCGAGCAGGGCACCGAGAGCTTCGCTGAAGCGCTCAGCTACTTCCCCACCGCGCCGAGCAACGACTCCGGCCTGACAAGGACGTACCTGGAGCTGATCGAGAAGGCGGCCCCGGTCATCGATGTGCCGCTGATCGCCAGCCTTAACGGCTCGACCACCGGCGAGTGGACGCAGAACGCCCGGCGTATGCAGGACGCCGGCGCCGCGGCCATCGAGCTCAATGTCTACTACGTGCCGGGCGACATCACCACGGCGGCCCGTGAGGTGGAGCAGCGCTACCTGGACATTCTCGACGAGGTGAAGTCGCGGGTCGGCGTCCCGGTTGCGATGAAGCTGAGCCCCTACCTTTCCAGTTTCGGCAAGATGGCGCAGGCCTTGGACGCGGCGGGCGCGGATGGATTGGTGCTGTTCAACCGCTACCTGCAGCCCGACATCGACTTGGACCAGATGGCGGTCCTGCCCGGCTTCGGTCTGAGCACCCAGGAAGAGGCGAAGCTGCCCCGCAGCTGGATCTCGGCGCTGTACGGCCGGGTCAATGCCTCGCTCGCCGCAACCACCGGCGTCGAGACCGTGGAGGACGTGGTCAAGTACCTGTTGGCGGGCGCCGACGTGGTGATGACCACGGCCGCCCTGGTGCGGCACGGCTCCGACTACGCCGGTCAGTTGGTGGACGGCGTGCAGTCCTGGCTCACCCGTCGACAGCTGGATCTCAGCCGGGCGCGCGGCTTGCTCGCCGTCCCGTCGAATGCGGATGCCACCCAGTACGCCCGCTCGGGCTACATCTCGGGGCTGGAGCGCGCCAAGAAGATCTACGCCCGGTAGCCCGTTCAGCTGCTCGCGACTTCGTTTACCGAGCTGGTTGGGCGGAAGCCGCGCAGTCGCAGGCTGTTGGTGACCACGAAGACCGAACTGAACGCCATGGCCGCACCGGCGAACATCGGGTTCAGGTAGCCGGACGCGGCGATCGGGATAGCAGCCACGTTGTAGATGAACGCCCAGAACAGGTTGCCGCGGATGGTGTTCAGGGTGCGCCGGGACAGCTGCACCGCATCCGCGGCCAGCATCAGGTCGTGGCGCATCAGCGTCAGGTCGGACGCTGCGATCGCCGCGTCCGTGCCGGACCCCATCGCGATGCCGAGGTCGGCCTGGCTGAGCGCAGCAGCGTCGTTCACGCCGTCACCGATCATCGCGACGTGGTGCGTGCCATCGGCCTGGAGCTGGGTCACCACAGCGAACTTGTCGGACGGCAGCACCTCGGCACGTACCTCGTCGATGCCGACCTGCGCGGCCACGTACTCGGCGGCGGCCTGGTTGTCACCGGTCACCATCACGGTGCGCAGCCCGAGTTCCCGCAGGCGCGTGACGGCGGCGGCCGCGTTCGGGGCGATCCGGTCGGCGACGGTCAGCAGCCCGACGATCCGGTCGTCCAGGGCGACCAGCAGCACGCTGGCCCCCCGCCGGGCCGCCTCGTCGGCTGCCGCGATCAGTTCCCCTGGCACTGCCAGCCCCAGGTCGGCCATCAGTGCCGCGTTGCCGGCGGCGGCCGGGCGTCGGTCGACCAGCGCGCGGACGCCGCGTCCAGGCACGTTGGCGAAGCCTGTCAGCTCACCCAGAGGTCCGTTGTGGGCTGCAACGACGGCACGGGCGATCGGGTGCTCGGACGCGGACTCCAGCGTCGCAGCCACGGCCAGCAGTTCGGCCTCATCGCCACCCTTGGTCGGGACGACCGAGTCGAGGCTCATCTGCCCGGCCGTGATGGTGCCGGTCTTGTCCATCGCGATGGTGTCGATGCGGTGGGCCTCTTCGAGGGCCTCCGGCCCCCTGATCAGGATGCCGAGCTGCGAACCGCGCAGTGAGCCGGCGAGCAGCGCCGTCGGGGTGGCCAGGCCGAGCGCGCACGGGCAGCTGATGATCAGCACCGATACGGCAGCGGTGACCGCGAAGGTAGCCCCTTGCCCGGCGAGCAGCCAGCCGATCCCGGTGACCAGCGCGATCGTGATCACGGTGGGTACGAAGACCCCGGAGATCTTGTCGGCGAGCGCTTGCGAGCGGGACTTGCCGGTCTGGGCGAGTTCCACCAGCCGGGCGATCTGGGCAAGCTGGGTGTCGGCGCCCACCGCGGTCGCGCGCACCACCAGGCGTCCCGTGGTGTTCACCGAGGCGCCGACCACCGTGGAACCCGCCCGCACCTCGACCGGCAGGGCCTCGCCGGTGATCACCGAGTTGTCGACCGCCGAGTCGCCGGAGACGACCTCGCCGTCGGTGGCGACCTTCTCGCCGGGGCGGACGACGAACTCGTCGCCCACCGCGAGCTTGTCGATCGGCACCGTCACCTCGACGCCGTCCCGCAGCCTGGTGACGGACTTGGCCCCCACCTCGGCCAGCGCGCGCAGTGCCGAGCTGGCGTCCTGCCGGGAGCGTGCCTCGATGTAGCGGCCGAGCAGGATGAAGGTGATGATGCCGACGGCGGCCTCGAAGTAGATGGCGCTGAGATGGTGATCGCGTTCCAGCGAGAACGACCACTGGTGGGTCATGCCGATCTCGCCGGCCGACCCGAAGACCAGCGCGATGACCGACCACAGGTAGGCCGCCGAGGTACCGAGGCTGATCAGGGTGTCCATGGTGGACGCGCCGTGGCGCAGGTTCACCAAGGCCGATCTGTGGAACGGCCAGGCCGCCCAGGTGACCACCGGGGTGGCCAGCAGCAGGCTGACCCACTGCCAGCCCGGGAACTGCAGCGGTGGGACCATCGCCATCGCGATCACCGGGATCGCCAGGACGGCGCTGACGAGCAGGCGGCGCTTGATCTCGGCGGCCCGGTCGCGGGGCGGCGCCTCGGGAGTGGGCAGAGCGGCATCGTAGCCCGCGGCCTGCACGGTCAAGATGAGGTCATCGGCACCCAACTGCGCCGGGACGACCACGTGGGCCTTCTCGGTGGCGTAGTTGACGCTGGCCTGCACGCCGTCGAGCTTGTTCAGCTTCTTCTCGATGCGTGCCGCACAGGACGCGCAGGTCATGCCCTGCACGTCCAGTTCGATGACCTGGTTGCCGACTTGTGTGCGCAGTGCCGCGGTGGACTCGCCCTGACCCCCGGTGCTCATCAGGCCAGCGCCACCTCGTAGTCGCCGGCCTCCTTGACCGCAGCCACCACGGCGGCGAAGTCGACCTCAGCCGTGCTTTCGACCTGCATCGGGCCGGCAAGCTCGACCTTAACCTCGCTGACGCCGGGGATCGCCGAGACCTCTTCGGTGACCGCGGCGACGCAATGTCCACAGGTCATGCCGGTGACGTTGTAGTTGGTGATCATGATGGTTCCCTTCGAGTGGTTGTGGGTTTGACGGGACACGGCGGCCCCGGTCGGTGGCGGACGGCCGATGCTTCAGGAGCGAACCAGCCGGGCGATGGCCTTGCTGGCCTCATCGAGCTTCGCCCGGCCCTGGGCGTCACCTTGCCGGGCCGCGTCCAGGACGCAGGAACTCAGGTGTTCGTCCAGCAGACCAAGGGCAACCGACTGCAACGCGCTGGTGGCAGCCGAGATCTGGGTCAGGATGTCGATGCAGTATTTCTCGTCCTCGACCATCCTGGCGATGCCCCGCACCTGCCCCTCGATGCGACGCAAGCGCGACAGGTAGGCGTCCTTGGTCTCGAGGTAGCCATGATGGTGCCCGTGGACCGAGCAGCCCTCGCCGACGGATTCGGCGTGTTTGAGGACAGCGTCCGTG
>ERZ1645187.416-NODE-416-length-41689-cov-10.556997_pt1 | contig 41689 bp, 35 predicted proteins | sample MGYA00575352_ERZ1645187 | MGnify/ENA primary metagenome ERZ1645187 (study PRJEB40837, sample SAMN11349314) | freshwater sediment metagenome | isolation source: river sediment | host: Sediment | place: India: Wazaribad , New Delhi | collected 2017-02-21 ... | reverse complement strand
GATGCGGTCGCCCTCGAAGAACATGTGCTCGGTGCGGCACAGGCCGATGCCCTGCGCGCCGAACGCCCGGGCCGCCGCGGCGTCCTTGGGGCTGTCGGCGTTGGTGCGGACGTAGATCTTGCGATACTTGTCCGCCCAGTCGCTGACCTGCTTGTACATCTTGAAGATGGGGTGCTTCTGGGCTTCCTTCTTGCCGCCGACCACGCCGCTCACCACCGGGCTGGCTTCCGTCGGGATCTGCCCGACGTACACGATGCCGGTCGAGCCGTTCAGGCTGATCCAATCGCCTTCCTTCAGCGTCTGGCCGCCGGCGGAGATGGTCTTGGCCTTGTAGTCGATGTGCAGATCGCCCGCGCCGGCGATGCAGCACTTGCCCCAGCCGCGCGCCACGACCGCCGCGTGCGAGGTCATGCCGCCCGTGCTCGTCAGGATGCCCTGCGCCGCCCACATGCCGCCGACGTCCTCGGGGCTCGTCTCGTGGCGGACCAGGATCAGCTTCGCGGCCGGATCGTCCTTGACGATCTTCTCCGCGGTGTGCGCGTCGAACACGATCTTGCCCACGCCCGCGCCGGGACCGGCCGGCAGGCCCTTCGTCAGGGCGACGGCCTTCTTCTCGGCCGCGACGTCGAAGATCGGGAACAGGAGCTGTTCGAGGTCGGAACCCGACAGCGTCGCGATCGCCTCGTCCGGCTTCAGGATCTTCTTCTGCGCCTTGCCGGTGTAGAAGTCCTTGCCCGTGGCCATTTCCACCGCCCAGCGGACGCCGGCGAGGCCGGTGCGCTTGGCGTTGCGGGTCTGCAGCATCCACAGCGTGCCCTGCTCGACCGTGAATTCCACGTCCTGCGGGTACTTGTAGTGCTCTTCGAGCTTCTTCATGATCGTCAGCAGCTGCGCGTGCGCCTTCTTCCAGATCGGGCTCTTCTCGGCGGGCATTTCGTCGATGTGCTTCGGCGTGCGGATGCCGGCCACGACGTCTTCGCCCTGCGCGTTGATCAGGTACTCGCCCATCGGGGCTTCGTCGCCCGTCGCGCCGTCGCGCGTGAACGCCACGCCCGTGCCGGACTCGTCGCCCATGTTGCCGTAGACCATCGAGCAGACGTTGACGGCCGTGCCGAGCAGGCCCGTCACCTTGTTGATCTGGCGGTACTTGACCGCGCGCTCGCTGTTCCAGCTGCCGAACACGGCGTTGACGGAGGCGAGCAGCTGCTCGAACGGATCCTGCGGGAAGGGCTTCTTGACCTTCTTCACGTAGACCTTCTTGTAGATTTCGCACAGCTCCTTGAGCTGGTCGGCGGAGAGATCGGTGTCTTCCTTGGCGCCGTACTTCTTCTTCAGCTCGGCCATCGCCACTTCGAAATCATGGTGTTCCAGGCCGGTCGTGGGGCCCATGACCACGTCGCCGAACATGTCGATGAAGCGGCGGTAGCAGTCCCAGCCCGTGCGCGCGTTGCCCGTGCTCTCGATGAAGCCCAGCACCGACTTGTCGTTCAGGCCGAGGTTGAGGACGGTGTCCATCATGCCCGGCATGGAGATCGCCGCGCCCGAACGGACCGACACCAGCAGCGGGTTCTTCGGGTCGCCGAGCTTCTTCTTCATCTTGGTTTCCAGCTTCTTGAGCTGGGCCTTGAGCTGCTCGAGCATCCCGTCGGGATACTTGTCGTTGTGCGAGGAGTAGTACGCGCAGGCTTCGGTCGAGATCGTGAAACCGGCCGGCACCGGCAGGCCCGCGTTCGCCATTTCGGCGAGGTTCGCGCCCTTGCCGCCGAGGATCGCCTTCATCGAGGCGTCGCCTTCGGTGTTGTCTTTCCCGAATCCGTAAAAATAGACGTATTTCTTCTTCGCCATGTTCTTCTCCGTTGTGGCCCTTCCGGACCCGTTGTTTTTAAAGCGATCTCCCGCGGCACACCGCCGGGAAAATTCGCGACATCCTCCGCCTTCGCCCCCGTTTTGTCAAGCAAATGACGGCAAAACCCCATGCTCGAAACGGTTTACCTCGGAAGGCCCGCCCCGCGCCGAGGCAAAAAAATCCCCCGCCGGAGACCCGGCGGGGGCTGTGCGCGACGCCGCGCCTATTCCGGAACGAAGCTGACGCGGATGATTTGGCGCGCGGCCGCATCCGTCAGGATCGTGACCACGCCGCCGGACACCGCATAGTCCGTGTCCAGCACGAGCTCGACCCAATCCCAGCCCTGAGCGCCGTTCAGCGCGCAATCCGCGCCGTAGACCTTATACAGATCGTAGCCGGTCGGCTCCGCGAAGGAGAAATTGCCGGTGGCGGGACTGAACGTGATGTCCGGGATCGGCAGATCCGCCGGCAGCTGGACCGTCACGTCGTAGGTGGCCCAGGCGCCCGAGACCACGTCGGTCGCGGTGATGGTCGCCGTGCCGTAGGCCAGCGCCGTCGCCGGGAAGTTGGTCTCGAGAACGCCGTCTTCGTAATCCAACCCGGCCGGCACCCACAGCACGTTGGTGTCGGAGCTGCTCAGAAGGACGTTCGTGCCGACCGATGCCGAACGCGTCAGCGTGTAGCTCGTCGCCCCGAGGGCCTCCAGCAGCCACGGGCCGCCGATGGACAGCGTCGGCACCACCGGATACACGACGTATTCCGCCCATGCCCCGCTCGCCGCGTTGCTGGCGACGATCTTCGCGTTGCCGGCCGTCAGGCTGACCACCGTGACGTCGAAGCTGACCTGGTTCGAAACGAACGTCACGGAAGCCGGAACCGTCGCCGCCGCTTCGTTGTCGCTCGTCAGCACGATCTCGTCGGTGACGCCGCCCGTGCGCGTCAGTTCGAACGGATAGTCGCCGGTCGCGGCGGGATTCCACGTGCCGCCGGTGAAGGTCAAGGACGTGCGCTCCTCGCCGACGATCCGGAGATCGTTCATGAAGATCGCGTAGTTCACGTTGTCGCCCCCGCCGCTGACGTAGCCGCCGCAATACAACGAAACGCCCGTGACGCCGTCGCCGTGGACGATGTTCGTGACGTAGGCCAGATTGGGAACGCCCGCGACCGTGCGGGTCAAATACATCTGGATGCCGCCGGCCTGCTGGGTGATTTCCACGTCCACCACCGCGCCGGGCGAGTAGTCCGTGGAGATCGTCGTGCCGTTGACCTTGAAGACGTTGCCGGGCGAGACGTCGATCAGGTTGGCGAACTGGCCGGCGGCCGAGAAGATGTCCACGCCGCGGCCGCCGCCGTCGTAGTTGTAGGTGAAGGTGAAGCTCAGCACTTCGCCCGCCTGCATGGCGCCAGCGATGTAGCGCTTGCCGTTGCACCAGCCCCCGAGACCGTCGGCCATGAACTGGAAGGAGTAGCCGTTGGTCGAATTCAGGTCGCCGCCGCCGCCGGCCGTGGAGTCGCCCAGTTCGGCCGCCCGGTTCCACAATTCCCAGGCGCCGAAGCCGGTGCCTTCGTTCGCGCCGTTGGTGAAGCTGGCGGGGGTATAGTTGCCCGCCTCGTCCGAGGCGAGGATGCCGGGCATGTCCGCCACGACCACGTCCAGCGTGGCGGGCTCGACGTCGTCGTTGTCCGCCGTGATCGTGGCCGCGCCGGCCACCAGGCTCGTGGCCAGGAAGTACGCGCGGTTCTGCCCGGCCGCGAAATCCACCGTGGCGGGAACCGCCAGCGCGTTCGTGTCGGAACTGGACAGGTTGACGGTGGCGCCCACGCCCGCCTCGCTGTTGCGGCTCACGGCGTAGACCTTGGTCGCGCCGGTCCAGACGTTGGTCGGTCCGGACAAGGCGAGCGCCGGCGCGGCGACCGTCACGTCGTAGGTCGCCCACGCGCCGCTCGCCGCGTTGGAGGCGAGGATCGTGGCCGCGCCGAAAGCCACCGCCGTCGCGTTGAAAGTGGTCTGCGTCTCGCCGGTCACGAAGGTGGCCGTGGCCGGTACGGTCAAAACGCCGGGAGCGGAGCTGCTCAAGGCGATGGTGTCGCCCACGGCGCCGACGCGCTGCAGCACGTAGCCGGCCGGCCCGAGCGCGAAGATTTCCCACGGACCGCCGATCCCCAGCACCGGCGGCACCGGCGTGATCACGTAGTTCGCCCAGGCGCCCGTGGCTTCGTTGCTGGCGACGATCGTCGCCGGCCCGTTCGTCAGGCTGACGACCGTGGCGTTGAAGCTCACCGAGTTGGAGACGAACGTCGCGCCGGCGGGAACGGTCACCGCATCGGGATTGCTGCTGGACAGGACGACGTCGTCGCCCACCGCGCCTTCGCGGGACAGAACGAACTCGTAGTCCCCCGTGACGGAGGGATTCCACGTGCCGGAGGTGAAGGTCAGGATCGTGCGCGGCTCGCCGACGATCTGGATGTCGTTCATGAAGATGGCGAAATCCACGTTGTTCGGCGCGAACTCGTTGGTCTCGTAGCCGCCGCAATAGAGCGAGAATCCCGTGGCGGGCTCGGCGTTGAGGATGTTGGTCGTGTAGTTGAGGTTCTCCGTCCCGTTGGTCGTGCGGACCAGATGCAGCTGGATGCCGTCGGCCAACTGGGTGATGTCCACCGCCACCACCGCGCCGGGCGACCAGTCCGTGGAGAGCGTCTGCCCGTTCACCTTGAAGGTGTTGCCGGGAGACACGTCGATCAGGTTGGCGAACTGGCCGCTCGCCGAGAAGATGTCCACGCCGCGGCCGCCGCCGTCGTAGTTGTAGGTGAAGGTGAAGCTCAGCACTTCGCCCGCCTGCATGGCGCCAGCGATGTAGCGCTTGCCGTTGCACCAGCCCCCGAGACCGTCGGCCATGAACTGGAAGGAGTAGCCGTTGGTCGAATTCAGGTCGCCGCCGCCGCCGGCCGTGGAGTCGCCCAGTTCGGCCGCCCGGTTCCACAATTCCCAGGCGCCGAAGCCGGTGCCTTCGTTCGCGCCGTTGGTGAAGCTGGCGGGGGTATAGTTGCCCGCCTCGTCCGAGGCGAGGATGCCGGGCATGTCCGCCACGACCACGTCCAGCGTGGCGGGCTCGACGTCGTCGTTGTCCGCCGTGATCGTGGCCGCGCCGGCCACCAGGCTCGTGGCCAGGAAGTACGCGCGGTTCTGCCCGGCCGCGAAATCCACCGTGGCGGGAACCGCCAGCGCGTTCGTGTCGGAACTGGACAGGTTGACGGTGGCGCCCACGCCCGCCTCGCTGTTGCGGCTCACGGCGTAGACCTTGGTCGCGCCGGTCCAGACGTTGGTCGGTCCGGACAAGGCGAGCGCCGGCGCGGCGACCGTCACGTCGTAGGTCGCCCACGCGCCGCTCGCCGCGTTGGAGGCGAGGATCGTGGCCGCGCCGAAAGCCACCGCCGTCGCGTTGAAAGTGGTCTGCGTCTCGCCGGTCACGAAGGTGGCCGTGGCCGGTACGGTCAAAACGCCGGGAGCGGAGCTGCTCAAGGCGATGGTGTCGCCCACGGCGCCGACGCGCTGCAGCACGTAGCCGGCCGGCCCGAGCGCGAAGATTTCCCACGGACCGCCGATCCCCAGCACCGGCGGCACCGGCGTGATCACGTAGTTCGCCCAGGCGCCCGTGGCTTCGTTGCTGGCGACGATCGTCGCCGGCCCGTTCGTCAGGCTGACGACCGTGGCGTTGAAGCTCACCGAGTTGGAGACGAACGTCGCGCCGGCGGGAACGGTCACCGCATCGGGATTGCTGCTGGACAGGACGACGTCGTCGCCCACCGCGCCTTCGCGGGACAGAACGAACTCGTAGTCCCCCGTGACGGAGGGATTCCACGTGCCGGAGGTGAAGGTCAGGATCGTGCGCGGCTCGCCGACGATCTGGATGTCGTTCATGAAGATGGCGAAATCCACGTTGTTCGGCGCGAACTCGTTGGTCTCGTAGCCGCCGCAATAGAGCGAGAATCCCGTGGCGGGCTCGGCGTTGAGGATGTTGGTCGTGTAGTTGAGGTTCTCCGTCCCGTTGGTCGTGCGGACCAGATGCAGCTGGATGCCGTCGGCCAACTGGGTGATGTCCACCGCCACCACCGCGCCGGGCGACCAGTCCGTGGAGAGCGTCTGCCCGTTCACCTTGAAGGTGTTGCCGGGAGACACGTCGATCAGGTTGGCGAACTGGCCGCTCGCCGAGAAGATGTCCACGCCGCGGCCGCCGCCGTCGTAGTTGTAGGTGAACGTGAAGCTCAGCACGTCGCCGGTCTGCAGCGCGCCGTCGAAATTGCGTTTGCCGTTGCACCAGCCGGTGGCCCCGTCGCCCATGAAGCGGAAGGAGTAGCCGTTGGTCGAATTCAGGTCGCCGCCACCGCCCTCCGTCGAATCCCCGAGTTCCGCCGCCTTGTTCCACAGATCCCAGGCGCCGAAGCCGGTGCCGAGGTTCGCGCCGTTGACGAAAGTCGCGGGGGTGTAGTTGCCCGCTTCGTCGTAAGCCAGCGTTTCCGGAACGGCCCGCGCCGTGCCGGCCAAGGCCAGCGTCCCCAACATCACTCCGCACCACAATCCGATTGCCTTCATTGTCGCTCCTTGATTGCCCCCCCTGGGGAGGGGATTTGCCCGCAGATGTGTACAGCTTGCCTCCGCCCCTCGGGAAAAAGCAACATAAATTTGAGGAAAAAACGCTTTTCTTTCCCGCGTTCCTCCGGGTACCCCGTTCATGGACCGCCGAAAGCTGCCGTGAAGTTCGCGATTCAGAAAAATGAAGCACCGGCTACGCGATTCATGCGGGCAAGATGCCCGCGCTCCGGCAAATAGCCCGGCAGCCGGAATACCTCAATTCACAGTGAAAGTGCCGGAGAAGGAATTCCATATGTTGGTCGTAATCATCTTCCACCGTCCCGTGAAGCGATTCGTGGCTTGCCCCGGATTAAACCAAAGCGAATAGTCGTATTCTCGGCCGAATCCGTCTTGGAAAAACAGCTGCGCCGAATAGGGGTTCCGCGACCAACTGTCCCCGACAAACACCGCGCGCGTCAGCGGCGCGTTGGTCCCGTCCGTTACCCGGCACGATCCTTGGACCCACCAGTTCGTGGCGAAAGTGGCCTCGTACTTCAGCGGGGGAATCGTATTCCACCAGAACGTGAACGTGCGCGTGCGTACGCTTGCCGGCGGCGTAATCGGCGTCGGATAGCGAATGCGGGACAGATGGAAAAAATAGAGGTCGCCCAAGACGGCCCGGGGAACCGATGTCGTCCATATGTACGGGGAACCATCGTACACCCCCCAATCGTTGACTTCCCATATTTGCAGGTCCGTCGATTCGCACAATGTCATCCCCGTCTGTGGCTCGATCTCGAATTCCAGCATCTGGTTCGTGCCCGAGGCGTAGTTCCGCATCGGGCCCGACTCGGCCACGGGCACGCCTTGGGCGGCGACGTCGAACGCCTCCGCGGCCGCTCCCATGCGTCGGATCACGATGTTGCTCAGCACGACGTCGTCCACCGGACGAGAACCCGTTCCTTGCACGGCCACGACGGCGATCGACGTCACCACGTTCATCCCCGTCGTCACGTGCCCGAACACGGTGTAGCTCCCGTTCCATACCGGCACGTTCGTCGCCGTGATGAAAAACTGCGATCCGTCCGTGTTCGGCCCGGAGTTTGCCATCGAGATTACGCCGTTGGAATGCGCCAGGCCGTTGGTCACCGATTCCGGCATGACGTAGCCCGCATTGACGAAATTGGTCGTCACCACGCCGTTGGTATCCGTCGAAAGCGACGGAATCCCTCCCCCTTGAATGGCGATGCCGTTGGTCTGGACCGGAGCGCTGGTCGTGACGGAATTCAGCACGCGGTGGAAAATGGAACCGTCGTAGAATTTCCGGCCGTTCCAGACGCGTCCCTGCGGATCCGCCCAACTCCCCTCGCCCGTGGCCAGCCCCACGAAGCTGGCGACGGCGCGCGGCGCGCGCTCGTAATCGAGCCAGACGGTGAACGCCCCCTTGGACGTCGAAAAATCGGCGAAAATTCCGTTGGTCTGTCCCGGCGCTTCGCGCAGGACGCCCAGCAGCGCCAACCCCAAACAGACCCAGCGTTTCATGGGCGGCATCCTAGCCGATCCCGCCTGAAGAGAAAATGAATTTCCGCCGGGCGGCGCCTAGAAGTGCCAGGCGAGACCGATGGTCAGCACCGGATAGATCTTCCAGTCGTCCACGTCTTCCTGGAGCAAGGCTTCTTCCTTCTTCAGGTCTTCGCGGAACGTGTCGAGCCGGGCGGTCATGCCGGCGCCGTCGGCCGTCAGCGACGCGTCGTAGGACTGGAAAATCACGCCGAGGTCCAGCGTGAAGGTCAGCAGCTGGTCTTCGGCGACGGTATTGCCGAAGCCGATGCCGAGATAAGGAGCGAAAACGCCGTCCACCTCGATGTTGCCCTTGAGGGTGCCGATCGTGTCGGGATTGTAGGTGTGCGAACCGATCTGGGTCGCCCCGCCGGGCGTGGCGTCGATGTCCGCTTCGGTGCCGGGCTGGATGTAGACGCCGCCCGTGATCCGGAAGTGGCCGCCGAAGGGATGGAGGTCCAGCAGCAGCGGGACGCTGATCATGGTGACGTCCATGTCGTAATCCACGTTCCCGAATTTCTGCCCCCACGTGAACGAGCCGTAGTTGAAGCCGCCGCGCAGGTTCAGGTAGGAATTCACTCCGAAGACCAGATCCAGGCCGATGCCCGTGGTGCCGAACTTGGGACCGAGGGAAAGGCCGGGCCACTTCTGGCCCCAGATCCAGTAGTAGCCTTCTTCGTCGACTTCCTCGGCGTCTGCATCGATGGCCGGCGCGGGAGCGAGGGTCATCTGCGGCGCGTAATACGCCGGCTGCGCGTTCGGTTGCGGCGCATAATAGACCGGCTGCCCGGCCGCGGCCGGCGGCGCGTAATACACCGGTTGCGCCGGCTGCGGCACGTAGTACACGGGCTGGGCGGCGGGCGCGGGTTGGGCCGCCGGAGCCGTTTGGTAATAAACCTGGCCGTCGCGCTGATAATAGCTCGGTGCCGGCTGGATCGCCTGCTGCGCGAACGCCGCGGTCGCCAAACCGACCACGCCAACGGACCAACCCCAAAAACCGATCGTTTTTTTCATCTGCAATTCTTTCCTTGCCCCGGAGGTGAACGTCATTGCCCGGCGTATCCCACCGCCAGGAGACACACGTCGTCTTCGAACACCGTCGCCGAAGTGAAATCCATCACGTCGCGGACCAACGCGTCCAGCAACGCGGGCAGCGGAGCGGCGACGTGGGCCCGCAGGGAAGTCGTCATGCCCTCCACGTCGAATTCCTGCTGCGAATCGTTGCGGGCTTCCGTCAACCCGTCGGTGTAAAACACCACCCGCGTGCCAGGCGGCAAATCGATTTCCGCATGTCCGTAGCGCGCGTCGGCGAACAGGCCGAGCGCCGGTCCCAGCCCGGGCTCGGAGACCTGGGCGATGCGAACCGATCCGTCCGGATCGACCAGCATCGGCAACGGATGCCCCGCGTTGGCGTGCAGGATCTTCCCGCTGTTCAAATCGAAGCACGCGCAACAGGCCGTCGCGAACATCAAATCGCCGGCGGTGCTGAAGATCTTGGAATAGGCCGCGTTCAGGCGCGTCATGAACTCGCCGGGTTCCTGGGTTTCCTTGGCGAGCTGCTCCAGCAAGCCGCGCAGCGTCGCCACCACCAGGGCCGCCCGCGCGCCGTGGCCCATCACATCGGCCATGAACACCAGCACCTGACTCTTCGAAACCGGCAGGATGTCGAAGAAATCGCCCCCCACCAGCCCGCTCGGATGGTAGACGTGCGCGAACTCCAGCCGGCCGGTCTTGCCCGGTTCGTCCAGCGCCACGGCGGGATAGGACGACGGCAAGAAAGCGTACTGCAGGTCGCGCGCCAGGCGCAGATCCGCTTCCATTTCCTGGTTTTTCTGCCGCAGTTGCGCGGCGGTGTGCTCGAGCTGCTGCTGCGCGTGCCGCTGCGGCGTCACGTCCAGCAGCGAAATCACGATGCCGGTCATCGCGCCGTCCGGATTCAAGTTGGGCTCCAGCGAAGCCTGCGCGAAGAAGGCCGTCCCGTCCTTGCGCTTCATCTCCAGTTCGCCCGTCCACGTGTCGCCGGCCTTCACGGCTTCGATCATGTCCGCCGCCAACGCTTCGTCCTTGAGGAACTGGCGGAAGTTGCAGGCATAGGCCTCGTCCAAGGTCTCCAGGCCCAGCAGGGTTTGCATCGAGGGGTTCACGTAGCCCGCCAGCGCGAACTCCACGTCCGACACGGCGATGCCGCTGCCCGAGTTCTGCAAGGCGTTGTAGCCCGTCTTCAGGCGCTCTTCCTGCTCCTTGCGCAACGTGATGTCGCGCACGAAGAAGCTCAGGTGCATCTTGCCGCCCAGCGGCAGGCGGCTCACGGAAATCTCCGCCGGGAACATCGTTTCGTCCGCCCGGCGGCACAGCGCCTGGATCAGCACGAAGCGGTTGTTTTCCAGCGAGCCCAGAATCGTGTTCAGCAGGCTCCGTTCCGCCCCGCACAGCACGTCCAGCACGTTCTGCTTGCACAGTTCCGTCCGGGTGCTGGCGAAGAATTGCTCCGCCCGCACGTTCACGCTTGCGATCGCCCCCTGCGGATCGGTGATGAACACCGCGTCGTAGATGCTCTGGAACAGCGTCTGGAACTCTTCTCCGCCCTGCGGCCGCGCCGCCGGCCCCGCCGGAATCCGGATCACGCCGGTGCCGCCCGGATGGGAGGGCGCATGGCGCCCCGCCAGCCGCACGCCGCCCGGCGCCGGGGCTTGCTGGAGCTGCTCCAGCATCGCCGGCGTGATATCGATGCGCATCGTCGCTTGGGACTGTTCCTTGGCCATATTGAGGGAACATAGCCGAGCCTTCCCCGTCCCGCAATCGTTTTCCTGCCGCCGCTTTTTTTGCTGTTCATTTCCCCGTTTTTACCCAGAATGGCGTTTTCAATCCCTATCAGAGGCAAACATCATGTTCGAAGGCGCATATACCGCATTGATCACCCCCTTCTGCCGCGACGGTTCGGTGGATTACGGCAAGCTCCGCGAGCTCGTCGAGCTCCAGATCGCCGGCGGCATCGACGGCCTCGTGCCCGTCGGCACCACGGGCGAGTCCCCCACGCTCGACACGGAAGAGCACGTCGAGGTCATCCGGGTCGTCGTCGAAGCCGCCGCCCGGCGCGTCAAGATCGTCGCCGGCACCGGGGCCAATTCCACCGCCGAAGCCCTCGAGCTGACCAAGCGCGTCAAGGACATGGGCGTGGACGGCACCCTCCAGGTCACCCCCTACTACAACAAGCCCACCCAGGCCGGCTTGATCCGCCACTTCTCCGCCGTGGCCGATCTCGGCCTCCCCGTGGTCCTCTACAACGTGCCCGGACGCGCCGGCTGCGAAATCGCGATCGCCACCATCGCCGAACTCGCCAAGCACCCGAACGTCGTCTGCGTCAAGGAAGCCGGCGGCAGCGTCGACCGCGTCAGCCGCATCAAGGCCGCCTGCGACGTCGGCGTGCTCTCCGGCGACGACGGCCTCACCCTGCCGATGATGTCCGTCGGCGCCGCCGGCGTCATTTCCGTCGCCTCCAACGTCGCGCCCCGGGCCGTCGCCGACCTCGTCCATGCCGCCGCCGCCGGCCGCTGGGACGACGCCCGCGCGCTCCATTACAAGTACTACGCGCTGTTCACCGACATCTTCATCGAGACCAACCCCGTGCCCATCAAGGCCGCGCTGGAAATGGCGGGCTTCGGCCCCGCCGTCTACCGCCTGCCCCTGTGCGAGCTGGCGGCCGCGAACCGCGACAAGCTGCAGGCCACCCTGCGGAACTGCGGCGTGGTGAAGTAGCCATGGGCGCACCGACAAAAGTCCTGGTGGTGGGCGCCGCCGGCCGCATGGGCCAGGCCATCGCCCGCCTGATCGCCACCGGCGCCATCCCCGGCCTCGAACTGGCCGGCGCCGTCGACCGCGCCGATTCGCCGCTCATCGGCCAAGACGCCGGCGCCGCCGCCGGCGTCCGCCCGCTGGGCGTAAAGATTTCCGGCGACCTCGACGCCGCCCTCGCCGCGCGGCCCGACGTCGCCGTCGATTTCAGCTCCCATGCCGCCACCGCCGCCGCCGCCCCGAAAATGGCCGCCGCCGGCATCGCGTGGGTCGTCGGCACCACCGGCCTCGGACCGGACGAAAAGGAAGCCATCGCCCAGGCCGCGCAAAAGGTCCCCGTGGTCCTTTCCGCCAACATGAGTCTCGGCGTCAACCTGCTCTTCGCCCTCGTCGAACAGGCCGCCCGCGCCTTGCAGGGCCGCGGCTACGACTGCGAAATCATCGAACGCCACCACCGGCGCAAGAAGGACGCTCCTTCCGGCACCGCCCTCTTCCTCGGCGAGGCCGCCGCCAAGGGCTACGGCTGGAATCTCCGCGAAACCGCCGTCGACGGCCGCTCCGGCCTCCCCGGCGAACGCCCGGAAAAGGAAATCGGCTTCCACGCCGTCCGCGGCGGCGACATCGTCGGCGACCACACCGTTCTCTTCGCCGCCGACGGCGAATGCGTCGAGCTGTCCCATCGCGCCACGTCGCGCGACACCTTGGCCATCGGCGCCCTCCGCGCCGCCGCGTGGCTCCCCGGACGCGCCCCCGCCCTCTACGGCATGGGCGACGTCCTCGGTCTCAACCCCGGATCCCCCGCATGAACGGAATCGAAGCAGGGCTCAGCCTCGGTTCGAATCTCGACGACAAGCTCGCCAGCCTCCGCGCCGCGCGCGCCGCCATCGCCGCCATTCCCGAAGTCTCCGTCCTCGCCTCCGCCCCCGTGTACGAAACCGAGCCCGTCGGCGTTCCCGAAGAATTCGCCGACCTCGAATTCTACAACACCGTCCTGATCATCGGCACCTCCCTGGACGCCCACAAGCTCTTCGCCCAGCTCCAGAAGATCGAACTCGCCCTCGGCCGCAAGCGCACCATCCGCCAGAACGTCCCGCGCACCATCGACGTCGACCTGATCTATTACGACGGCCAGACCATCCGCAGCGGCGGCCTCGTCGTTCCCCATCCGCGCTGGACCAAGCGCCGCTTCGTCCTCCAACCCCTCGCCGACGTCCGCGGCTATCTCGTCCTGCCCGGCCACGACCGCCGCGTCCGCGACATTCTCGCCGCTCTTCCGCCCGGACAGGACGTCCGTCCCGTCCTGGCCGAGTGGTAATTTCGGAGCTCCCCATGAACGATTCCGTCAAAAAACTGACCCCCCGCGCCATCACGGCCATGAAAGGCGTCGAAAAGATCGCCGCCCTCACCGCCTACGATTTCCAGACCGCCCGTCTGCTCGACGACGCCGGCATCCCGCTGATCCTTGTCGGCGACTCCCTCGGCACCACCCTGCTCGGCTACGACAACACCCTGCCCGTCACGCTGCTCGACATGCTGCGCCATACCGCCGCCGTCGTGCGCGGCGTCCGGCGGGCCGTGGTCGTCGTCGACATGCCGTTCATGACCTACCAGGCTTCCGTCGAACAGGCCCTGCGCAACTGCGGCCGCGCCATCCAGAAAACCGGCTGCCAGGCCGTCAAGATCGAAGGCGGGGAATTCCGCGCCCCCGCGATCGAAGCCCTGGTCCAAAACGGCATTCCCGTCCTCGGCCACATCGGCCTCACCCCCCAGAGCGTCAAGGTCCTCGGCCACCGCGTGCAGGGCCGCGACGACGAAGCCGCCCGCCAGCTCGTCGCCGACGCCCAAGCCGTCGAAGCCGCCGGCGCCTTCGCCGTCGTGCTCGAAGCCGTTCCCGCCGAACTCGGCGCGCAGGTGTCCGCCGCCGTCAAAATCCCCGTCATCGGCATCGGCGCCGGCCCCGGCTGCGACGGCCAGATTCTCGTGGTCAACGACGCCCTCGGTCTCTCCGGCGGTTTCAAGCCGAAGTTCGTCAAGGTCTACGCCGAACTCGGCCGGCAGATTTCCGCGGCCGCCGCCGCCTACCAAGCCGACGTCGCCGCCGGAACCTATCCCGGCCCGGAGCATTGCTACGAGTGAAGTAGGTTCACGGTTTCAAGTTCACGGTTCAACGGTTGGGTCATGAAAATCATTTCCACCGCCCTTGAGATGCAGCAAGCCGCGCTCGCGCTGCGCGCGCAGGGCAAACGCATCGGGTTCGTCCCCACCATGGGCAACCTCCACGACGGCCATCTCTCCCTCGTCCGCCTCGCGAAACAACGCGCCGACGTCGTGGTCGTCTCGATTTTCGTCAACCCCACGCAATTCGGTCCCAACGAGGATTTCGCCGCCTATCCGCGGACGTTCGCGGCCGATCGCGCCCTGTGCGAGCAGGAAGGCGTCGATTTCGTCTTCTACCCCGCCGTCCCGGAAATGTATCCCGACGGCGCCAGCGTTTCCGTGACGGAAAACGCCCTCTCCCGCACTCTCTGCGGCGCGGCGCGCCCCGGGCACTTCGACGGCGTCTGCACCGTCGTCGCCAAGCTCTTCAACGTCGTCCTGCCGCACGTCGCCGTCTTCGGCGAAAAGGACGGCCAGCAGCTCCGCATCATCCGCCGCATGGTCCGCGACCTGCGCTTCCCCGTCGAAATCGTCTCGGGCCCGACCGTCCGCGAATCCGATGGCCTGGCGAAGTCCTCCCGCAACCAGTACCTCACCGCCGAGCAGCGCCCGCAGGCCGTCTGCCTCCGTCGCGCCCTCGACGAAGCCGAACGCCTTTTCGCCGCCGGCGAACGCGATCCCCAAACGCTCGTCGCCGCCCTGCGCGCCCTCATCGGGAAATCCCCCTCCGCCAAGATCGACTACGCCGAGATCGTCGACGACGAGACCCTCCAACCCCTCGCCGGCCCCATCGCGCGCCCCGCCTTCGTCGCCCTCGCCGTCTGGGTCGGCAAACCCCGCCTCATCGACAATACCGTCCTCCGGCCATGAGTTTTCCCGCGCCTCGGGATTGCGCCGCCCCCGCTCCCGGCGTAGACTTTCCCGCATGACGATGAACTTGAATTTCAACGGTCCGTCCGACCGGCGGCTGTTCTTCTTCGACACCGAAACCACCGGCTTGCCGCGCGACTGGAACGCCCCCCTCAACTCGCGCACGCTGGCCAACTGGCCCCGCATGGTCCAGCTCGCCTGGATTTTCTGCGACGACGCCGGCAACGAACTCGCCAGCGCCTCCCGCATCATCCGCCCGCAGGGCTACGTCATCCCGCCCGAAGCCGCCAAGATCCACGGCATCAGCACCGAACGGGCGCTCGCCGAAGGCATCGCCCTCGCCGAAGCCCTCGACGAAGTCCTGCCCTACATCGAACAGGCCGCGTTCGCCGTAGCCCACAACATTTCCTTCGACGAAAAAATCCTCGGCGCCGAATTCCTGCGCCTCGACCGCCCCACCCCCTTCCTCAAGAAGCCGATGCACTGCACGATGAAGGAGTCCACCCAGTTCTGCGCCCTCCCCGGCCTCTACGGCTTCAAATACCCCAATCTGGGCGAACTGCACCGCAAGCTCTTCAAGAAATCGTTCGAGAACGCCCACGACGCCAACGCCGACGTCCGCGCCTGCAAGGCCGCCTACTTCGAGCTGCGCACGCTCGGCATCATGGGCTGAAGCGGATCCGCAGCGACGGCGCCCGCGGCCCCGCCACCGCGAAATCCCGGTTCACCCGCCACCCCGCCAGCGCCGCGATCTCGCCCCCGCACTCCACCACGATCCGCGCCGCCCGCTCCGCGCGCGGCACTTTCAGGTCGGTGAAAATATCCGACAGCTTCTTGCTCCCGGCCATCCCCAGCGGCTTCATCCGATCCCCCGCCCGCCAGCTCCGGAAAATCAGATCGCGAGTCCCCACCGCCGCGGCCGACAGGCAAACCTCGTCCGCCCGGCGCGTAAACCCCCGCCCCCGCCGGATTTCGAGGGGAATCGCGGCTCGAATTTTTTCCACGCTACGTAAAAACTTTCCCGGATTTTTCCACGCTACGTAAAAACTTTGGGATTTTTTTCCACACCGTGGAAAAAAGTTTTCCACGGTGTGGAAAACTTGCTTTTCCGGCGGCACGCCCGCGGCCCGCAATTCCCCCAGCGCCCGGCGGCGGCGGAGCGCCAGCGGCGCCTGCGCGGAATCCGCGGTTTCCCGCGCCAGCGCGGACATCACTTCGTCCTCCGCGGCGGCGATGTCCGCCAGCCGCAGGAGAGCCTGCCGGACGGACGGGTTCAGACGCCGCTCCAGCAATGGCAAGATTTCGTGCCGCACGCGGTTGCGCCGCGCGAAATCGTCCGCGTTGCTTGCGTCCTCGCGCCAGCGCTGTCGACGATGTTTCAGGAAGGCGACGATTTGCGCGCGCGTCGCGTCGCGCAGCGGGCGGACGAACGCCGCGCCGCCGTGCCGCGAAACGTACGGAATGCCGGCCAACCCGGAAATCGACGTGCCGCGCGCGATGCGCATCAGGACGGTCTCGGCCTGGTCGTCGGCCGTGTGGCCCGTGGCGACGAAGCGGATTTTTTCGCGCTGGGCCGTCGCGGCCAGGAAATCGCGTCGCACGCGCCGCGCGGCCATCTCGAGCGATTCGCCGGTTTTCTTCGCTGCCGCCGGCACGGCGAAGGTGCCGAGGAAAAACGGCGCGCCCAGCTTCTGCGCGAGGGCGCGGACGAAGCGCGCGTCGGCGTCGGCGGCTTGGCCGCGAATGCCGTGGTGCACGTGCGCGAGGACGATGGAGCAGCCCAGTTCTTTCAGGACGAGCGCGAGCGCGGTGGAATCGGCGCCGCCGCTGGCGGCAACCAAAACGCGCTTCCCGCGGATCTGCGGAAAGCGCGCGGCCACGGTTTTCTGGACCGTCGGAATCACCGGCTCATGTCTTCGGCGCGAGGCGTTCGATCCCGCCCATGTAGGGGCGCAGGGCTTCGGGCAGGACGACGGAGCCGTCGGCCTGCTGGCCGTTTTCGAGGATCGCGACGACGAGGCGCGGCAGCGCCACGCCCGAGCCGTTCAGGGTGTGGACGAATTCCGTCTTGCCCTCGGCGTTCTTCCAGCGGATGCCCGCGCGGCGCGCCTGGAAGGCCTCGAAATTGCTGCAGGAAGAAACTTCGAGCCAGCCGTTGAAGCCCGGGGCCCACAGCTCCAGGTCGTAGCACTTGGCGGCGGCGAAACTCATGTCGCCCGAGCACAGCTGCAGGACGCGATAGGTCAGGCCCAGCGCCTCCAGCACGTCGGTCGCGTCGCCCACCAGCTTCTCCAGCTCGTCGTAGGACGTGCCGGGCGCGACGAATTTGACCATCTCGACCTTGTCGAACTGGTGCACGCGGATCAGGCCGCGCGTTTCCTTGCCGGCGGACCCCGCCTCGCGGCGGAAACACGGCGTGTGCGCCACGAACTTGATCGGCAGCGGCTCGCGGATGATTTCCTCGCGGTAAATGTTGGTGACGGGCACTTCGGCGGTCGGGATCAGCCACAGGTCGTCGCCGGGCACGTGGTACATGTCGTCGGCCATCTTGGGGAGCTGGCCGGTGCCGGTCATCGTGGCGGTCGTCACGACGTAGGGCGGCGAAACCTCGGTATAGCCATGCTTCGTCGTGTGCAAATCCAGCATGAACTGGATCAGGGCGCGCTCGAGCCGCGCGCCGGCCCCCGTGAACAGCGGGAAGCCCGCGCCGGACATCCGCGCCGCGCGCTCGAAATCGAACAGGCCCAGCGATTCGCCCAGCGCGACGTGATCCTTGGGCTCGAAATCGAAGGTTTTCTTGTGGCCCCATTCGCGCACGACGACGTTGTCCAGAGCATCGTCGCCGCTGGGCACGCTTTCGTGCGGCAGGTTCGGAATCGCCAGCACGAGCTTGCGCTGTTCTTCCTCGATCTCGCGCACCTGCGCGTCCAGCGCGGCGATCTTCTCGCCCATTTCGCGCGTTTGGCGCTGGATTTCGGTCGTGTCTTCGCCGGCCTTTTTCAGCGCGCCGATCTTCTTGGAGATCTCGTTGCGCGCGGCCTTGAGCTGGTCGCCCTCGGTGATGGCGGCGCGGCGGCGCTCGTCGAACGCCAGCACGGCGGAAACGTCCACCGGCGAATGGCGGGTCTTCAGGGCGGCGCGGACGAGATCGGGATTTTCCCGAATGAGCTTGATGTCGAGCATGGCGGAATCGCCGTCCTATTCGGCGGCGGGAGACGTCTCAGGCGCCGCTTCGGCGGCCGGGGCCTCCGCCGGCGCGGCGGCGGGTTCGCTCTTCTCGATCAGGCGAAGGCCGGCTTTGCGGGCTTCGCGGGCGAAGCGATCCTGGCAGGGCGGGCAGAAATTGGCGCTCATCCGGTCGAGATCGTCGACTTTGTCGTAACCGACCAACACGCACAGCGGGAAGGGACACGGCGCCATCTTCAGCAGCATGGCCATCACGCGCAGGCTTTCCTGCGTGGCGCGGCGGGCCAGTTTGTCGGCGTCGGCGCCGACTTCCAGCTTGGCCACGTTCAGCACGCCAAAGCGCTCGTCGGGCAGGCAAACGCCCTGGGGCCGATCGTCCAGCGGACGGGCCAGCACGATGATGGCGAAATCGCCGGCCTCCATCGTCTGGACCGCGGCGCGGCCGACGACGTCCAACGGCTGGCCGGCTTCCAGCGGAACCGGCGCCGCGAGGCGCACCGCCGCGCCGGAATATTCTTCCACGCCGGCGCGAACGCGTTCGACCAGCGCGGCATCCACGTCGCCGGCGGTCGCCAGCGCAATAACGCGCTCGTCCGCCGCTTGCGCCGAAACCGCGATCATCCAACCCACCGCAATCCAAAGATATTTCGTCATGGTCTTTTCTCCTCTATTCGACCGCCGATGCTTATAGGCCAAAAAACCGGGTTTCGCAACCCGATTTCAAAGGGGAACGGTCCGGCCGCACCGCTCCCCCGCCGGGAACGGCCACCGCGGAATTCAGCAATTGGCGCAGTAGTCGCAGCGCATTTTGTTGGCTTTGGTCAGCGCTTCGAGGCAGGACGCGTCGTGCTTGCCCAGATCCGCGAAATGGATCACCGTGCGGTATCCGTCGCCTTCCGGCGCGCTCGACACCACCACGCCGCAGCATTTCACTTTCGCGGGCGTTTGGTCGCCCGCCAACGGCTTGATCGCGATTTCGAACTCGTAGAGGCCGAATTCGGGCAGCGGACGGCTGGAAATGAATTTCATGCCGAGATGGCAGATGTGCAGGTCGTCGAGCTTGCCCAGAGGGGAATCTTCATCGAGAGCCAAGGAAACGCTGTAATCGCCGAAGGAGTATTGGGTCGTTGTCATCGCATTGTTATTTTCGCACACTTTTCCCCTCCGACGGCAAAACCCTACTCCACTTTTCGAACCTGTCAAACGGCCTCATTGTTTTTAGGCCTTCAGACCCAACAAAGCGTTTCGGCGGGCGGCATGGCGCTTCCGTTCCCGGACGGCCCAGTCGCCGGCTTTTTTCGCCCGCGCGGCCAGCCCGGCGAAATCCAGGCCCAGCGGCGCGCCCAGATGCCGCTTGGCGGCCAAGGCGGCATCGGGATTTTTTCCAGCGAGTTTGTCGAGATTGGCTTTTACCTCGTGGTAGGCGTCGCGGAACGGCATGCCGGCGGCCACCAGTTCCAGCGCGCGGTCGGTCGCGAAGACCTCCGGCCCGAAGCCCCGGCGCAAGGCGACGGCATCCACCTCCAGCTTCGACATCAGCGGGGCCAGGATGCGCAGCGAGGAAATCGCCAACTCGAATCCTTCCATGAAGGGCGCCTTCGTCTCCTGCAAATCGCGGTTGTAGCCGGAGGGAGCGGCGCGGACGATTTCCGCCACGAGATTCGCGTGCGCCAGCACCTTGGCGGCCTTCGCGCGCAACAGTTCCGGCACGTCGGGATTCCGCTTCTGCGGCATGATGCTGCTGCCCGTCGTGAATTCCGCCGGCAAGCGGAAATAGCCGAACTCCGGCATCGAAAACAGGATCAGATCCTGCGCCAGGCGCGACAGCGTCAGCATCGCCTGCCCCAGCGCCGCCAGGATGATGGACTCCATTTTCCCGCGCGCCTGGTTGGCATGGAGCACGTTGTGGACCGGCTGCGCGAAGCCCAGCAGATCGCTGGTCAATTGCCGGTCGATGGGCAGCGGCACGCCGTAGCTGGCGGCCGAGCCGAGGGGGCATTGGTCGTTGAGATCGTAGGCGGTCCGCAAGAGCGCGAGATCGTCCAGCAGGCTCTCGGCCCAGGCCGAGGCCCACAGGCCCACGCTCGACGGCATCGCCGGTTGCATGTGGGTGCGGCCCACCATCGGGACTTTGGCGTGTTTTTTCGCGAAGGCGACCAGCGTCCGGGCCAGAGTCGCGGCGGCTTCCATCGCCTCCAGCAGGCGGACCTTCGCGAACAGGCGCAGATCCACGGCCACCTGGTCGTTGCGGCTCCGGCACGTGTGGACGCGCTTGCCGAGATCGCCCAGCTTTTCCGTCAGGCGGCGTTCGACGGCCAGATGCACGTCCTGGTCCGCCAAGGTGATCTTGAACTTGCCGGCGGCCGCGTCGGCCAGCACGCGGCGCAGTTCGGCGACAACGGCTTGGGCGTCGGCGGGAGTCAGCAGCGGCGGTTTGACGGGCATGCGGGCCAGCATCGCGACGTGCGCGGCCGTACCGAAGCAATCCGCCTCGACGAGCGCCGCGTCCAGCACGCGGTCCTGTCCGGCCGTGTAGGCCAAGACCTCCGCGTCCACCTCCCCCACCGTCGTCTTGCGGCGCATCCTAATGCTGGATCCGCTTGATCTTGAAAATGTGCTTGTCCGGCTCCGAGAGAAATTCCGGCGGCAGTTCGATGCGCACGGTCTTGCCCTTGTCGTCGCCGGAAGACGCGGCCGGAGCCGCGGCGGAGGGAGCGGACGGACGGCTCGGGGGCGTGAGCGTGCTCTTGGGCACTTCGATGATGCCGCCCGGGATCTGGAATTCCTTCTGGCAAACCGGACAGTCGATGGTCTGTCCGGCCATGTCCTCAGGTCCGTTCAGATTCTGGCCACAATGGGGGCAATTGAAATTGATGTCTGCCATTTCCGTTTCCTCGCGATTGATTCCTGCGACACTTCTGTTATTTACCCTATCATGCCCGCCGCGGCTTGGGAAGCCCCGGAATGGCCCCGTAGTGAATTTTCCAGAGGCAAAGTCCGCGGGCCGGAGCGGTTTCCACGCGGGCCGTGCGGAGCTGGCTCGCCAGCAGCGCCGAGGTTTCCTCCGCCGGCACCTTGCCCAACCCCACCCGGAGCAAATGTCCCGCCAAACTGCGGACCATCTTGTACAGAAACCCGTCTCCCAGCGCCGAGATCGTCACCAACGGCCCTTGTTTCCGCACGGAAAGCCGCCAGAGCGTGCGCACCGTCCCGCCGATTTCCCGGTGCGGATTCGCGGAAAACGCGGCGAAATCCCGCGTGCCCTCCAGCAACGCCGCCGCCTGCCGCATCGCGGCCAGGTCCAGCGGCGGCCGGACGTGGACGGCCTGGCGCCGGTGCAGCGGGCACCCGACCGGCGCATTCCAGATGGAAAAACGGTATTCCTTGCCCTTCGCGTCGTAGCGCGCATGGAACCCGGGCCGGGTCGGCTTCAACTCGAGAACCCGCACCGAATCGGGCAGGAGCGCGTTCAATCCATGCTGCAACCGCCGGGGCTCCCAGGGAAGCTTCAAATCGAAATGCGCCACCTGCGCCCGCGCATGGACCCCGGTATCCGTCCGGCCGCAGGAATGGACGCGGATGGGTTCGCCGGCCAGCCGTTCCAGCGCCCCCTCCAGCGCGCCTTGCACCGTCGTCTTGTTCGGCTGCACCTGCCAGCCATAGAAATCCGTTCCGTCGTAGGCGACGGTCATGCGGTAGCGCCGGCCGCCTTGCGGCGGGCGCACGCGGGGGGTCTTTTTCCTGGGCCGAACGGAGCTCATGGCTCGTTTTCGGCGACCGGAGACGCGGTCGCGTCCAGATAGCCCTGCAGGATGACCTGCGCCGCCAGCTTGTCCACCACGCCCCGCCGTTTTCCGCGGCTCGTGCCCGCCTCGATCAGGACCGCTTCGGCGATCTTCGTGCTCAGCCGTTCGTCCCATTTCTTCAGCGGAACGACCGTGCGTTTCGCCAGCTCCGCCATGAACTCGTCGGTGCGCGCCGTGCGCGCGCCCGTCGTGCCGTTCATGTTCAGCGGATAGCCCACTACGATCTCGGCGACTTTTTCGGATTCGGCCAGGCGCGCCACGGCGGCCGCCGCCTGCTCCGTGCGCGGGCAGTCCAGCGTCTCGCGCGGAAAGGCGATCGTGCGGGAATCGTCGCTGATCGCCACCCCGGTCCGGCGCTCCCCGAAATCCACGCCCAGCACTTTGCTCACGGTTGCGCTCCGACGGGTTTGGGCAGGCCCCGCCGCCTTGCGCGGCGGGGGAGCCAACTTCGCCTCCCGCGGCACAAGGCCGCAGGGGGGCGCAAATCCGGCCATTCCGGCGCACCACCCATCGCGATCAAACCGGACAGACCTTCAGCGCGTGGCGCGCCAGAAGGCGGCCCGCCTCGCGGCATTCGTCGAGGCCCGCCGGCGACGGTTTGTAGGGCAACTTCAGCACCGGCCGCAACAGCTCGACCTTCATCGTCTGCAAATAGTGCTCCACCTCTTCGGGTCCGCCGCGCCCCCACCCGAAGCTGCCGAACGCGAAGCCCGCCTTGTTCGCCGGGCGCAGGCCCTTCAGATAGGTCAGCGCATCGGCCATCGCCGGCATCAGCGTGCCGTTCAGCGTGGGCGAACCCGCCGCGAACGCCGCGACGTCCAGCATTTCCGTCGCGAGCCGCGTGCCGGTGGTCGCCCGCACGTGGAACAGTTTCGCGTCGAGCGCGGGGCCGCCCTCGGCGATCGCGCCCTGCAGGACGGCCTCGGCCATCGCCTCGGTGCTCTTCCACATGGTGTCGTACATCACGACCACCTTGCGCACCGGCTTGCACACGTCCCACTGGTCGTAGAGATCCAGCATCCGCTTCACCTGGCTGCGCCAAACCACGCCGTGGCTCGGGCAGATGATCGCGGGATCCAGCTTGCGGACCGCCGCCACCGCCTTCGCCACCGGCATCGTGTACAGCATCAGGATGTTCGCCACGTAGGTCTTCGCCTCGAAATAGAGGACCGAATCCGGCACCTCGTCGTCGAAGCGCCCGCTCGTGGCGTAGTGCTGCCCGAAAGCGTCCATGGAAAACAGGAGGCGGTCCTGCGGGATCCAGGTCGCCATGCTTTCCGGCCAATGCGTCATCGGCGTCTCGATGAACTCCAGCGTGCGCCGCCCCAGGGAAAGCGAATCGCCGGTCTTCACGATCCGGAACTTCCACGCCGAGACGTCGTAGTAGATCGCCAGGACGTCCTTGCACTTCTGGTCGCACACCAGCGTGGCGTTCGGGCAGGCCGCCATCACCGCCGGCAGCGCGCCGGAATGGTCCGGCTCCGCGTGGTTGCACACCACCCAGCGGATATCGGCCGGCTTCACCAGCTCGGAAACGTTCCGGAGCAGATCCGCGGCGTAGGGCGCTTTGACCGTGTCGACCAGCGCCGGCTCCCGGTCCAGGACCAGGTACGCATTGTAGCTCGAGCCCCGTTCCGTCACGTATCCGTGGAAATCCCGGATGTTCCAGTCCACGAAGCCCACCCAATGCACGCCATCGACAATCGCCCGGTTCATGCTCGCTCCTTGCCCGATTCCGTTTCGCTTCGATTCGTCCGCGTTACGGCGCGGCCGGGACCGGCTTCGGCATTTCCGCCACGATGGCCTTCCGCGCCCCGTCCTTGTAGCCCTCCAGCTCGGCCACGCGCGCTTTCAGCTTGAGCCCGACCTCGCGCAGCTCGTTCGCTTCCGCCGACTTGGCGGACAGCGCGTCCGTCTTGTCCTGCAAGTCCTTGTTCAGCTGCACGATCTGGGCCTTCACGGCCTCCAGTTCCGCCGCCGTCTTCGCGCCGGCGTTCTGGGCCTGTTGAAGATCCAGCTCCAGCTGCGCCGCGTTGGCCTTGCACTTCTGGATGTCGTCGTCCAGCGCCAACCCGTTCTGCTTTTCGCCGTTCCACAAGTAGCCGAGCCACAGCAGCCCGACGATCATCGCGATATCCAGCATGTACTTCATGATTCCGTTCCTTTTCTTGCCTTGGAGCCGGCGATCGGATTTGAACCGATGACCTTCTGATTACAAATCAGATGCTCTGCCAACTGAGCTAAGCCGGCGAACGTCCATTCGAATTCGCTACTATGCCCCACCTCGCAGCCGATTTCAACCCCGCCGCGCCAAAGGCGCCGACGGGCAGGCCGGCGGCCCAAAGCGAAAAACCGCAGCCGGCAAACCCAACCGCTCGCCGGACAAAGAAAATCCCTTGGAAAACCGAAATTTTCCAAGGGTTGAGAAGTGGTCGGGGCGACTGGATTTGAACCAGCGACTTCTTGGTCCCGAACCAAGCGCTCTACCAGGCTGAGCCACGCCCCGTTGCTAAAATGTCATCGGCCGCGGGCGCTCTGCCATCCCGACACCTGCCGTCGGACGGCGCGATCGGGAACACCCGGGCTTCACCGCCTTCCGCGGCAAAACAAGGGGGCACTATAGACGGTTCGCGTTTCGGAGCAAGCGAAAAGAATGCCCGGCGACGGCCGGCGCGAGAACCGGCGAACGACGGGGCTAGGACGTTTCGGAAACGAGCCAGCGAAGATAGTCGGAAGAACCGGCCGCGATGGGCAGCCAGACGATTTCGGGGGTTTCGTAGGGATGGTTGGCGCGGAGGAAGGCCTCGACCGCGGGATAGAGCGCGGCACGGGTTTTGATCAGGAGCAGTTGTTCGGGTTCGCGCTGGACGGCCCCCTTCCAGCGGTAGGCGCTGTGGATGGACAGGGTCTGTACGCACGCCGCAAGGCGTTTTTCGAGCAGGCCGTCGGCCAGGCGCCGGGCATCTTCCGGCGCCGCGACGGTGGTCTGCACGATGCCGAATTCGGGTTCCATCGGCGTTCCGTTCAGCGGGGCTTGAACCAGTCGTAGGTGGCGCGGAGGCCGTCGGCGAAGGCGTGTTCGGGCTTCCAGCCAAGCGCGCGGCGGGCCAGCGCGGCGTCGGCCTGCGATTCGCGGACGTCGCCCGGGCGCGCGGGGGCATAGGTCGGGGCGAACGGCTGCCCGGCGAGGGCGGCGATGCGTTGCGCGAGGTCGTTGACGGAAACGCGATCGCCGTAGGCGACGTTGTAGACGCCGCCCGCGGCGCTCTCCGGAGCCGACAGGCAACAGAGATTCGCGGAAACGACGTCTTCGACGAAGGTGAAGTCGCGGGTCTGTTCGCCGTCGCCGTAAATGGTCGGCTGCCGGCCGGCGGCATAGGCGCGCATGAACAGCGGGATCACGGCGGCGTAGTGCGAGGCGGGATCCTGGCGCGGGCCGAAGACGTTGAAATAGCGCAGGGCGAAGAACCGGAGCCCGTAGAGGCCGTGGAAAATGCGGCCGTAGTGTTCGCCGGCGAGCTTGGACAGGGCGTAGCCGGACAAGGGCTCGGGCAGCATGTCTTCGCGCTTGGGCATGGCCGGGGAATCGCCGTAGATGGAGGCGGAAGAGGAAAAAACCACGCGTTCGACGCCGGCCTCGCGCGCGGCGAGCAAGAGGTTGAGGGAGCCGGTGACGTTGATTTCGTGCGTAGTGGCCGGATCGTCCACGGAGGCCTGCACGGAGGCCAGGGCGCCGAGATGGAAGACGTGGCGGGCGCCGCGCGCGGCGGCGCGCACCGCGGCGGCGTCGCGCAGATCGCCGCGCACGAATTCGACGGAGGACTCCAGCCCGGCGAGGTTCTCGAGGTGCCCGGAGGAAAGATCGTCGAACACGCGGACGCGCGCGCCCTGGCCCGCCAGCCGGCGGACGAGGTTGGAACCGATGAACCCGGCTCCGCCCGTGACCAAATGGAGAAGATTCGATTCCATGCCTATCCGCCGCCGAGAGAGCTGGAGAAGCCCGGGATCGCCAGCGGCCAGATCCGGAACCAGACGGTATAGTCGTCGTCGCCGTTGGAGGCCTCTTCCGGCCGGATGCGCACGCCGAGGCCGATGCCGAGGCAACGCGTCCGGTGGATGACGTAGTAGGAGTGCTCCTCGAGGGTGGACTCGTCGAGGTCCATGCGGGCGTAGACGCGGGCGGACCAGCGCGCCTCGGGAAACACCACGAGATCGCCGGCGATCACGTCGCGGGCATCCAGCTTGTAGCGATAATCCACGCCGAGGGTGAAGACGTCTTCCCGCGAGATTTCGACCTGCGTGTTGAAGGTGTCCAGCGCGTTCGTCTGCACGTCGTAGGTTCCGTCGAAATCCCAGGACAGCCAGGACCAGGGGCGCCATTCCGTCTTGAACCCGAGACTGTCGAAGGTCTCCTCGTCGTCGTCCGGGGCCAGAAGCAGCGTGGTGAACACGTCGGCGTAGATGAGGTTGTGCGTGGAGGATTTGCGCTTGGTCTGGAGATAATTGCGCATGCCGAGGCGGAGGTCGTTGCGTTCATCGAGCCGGTCGATGGAATCGAACTGCCAGAGATCCTCAGGCAGGACGTTGGGTTCGAAGCGCAGCGTGTAGTCGGCGTAGGGTTCGGCGACGTGGCGCAGGTCCTCGTCTTCCTCGATGCCGGTGGGGCCGTCGTAGAGTTCGCCGAAGGCCTTGAAGGAGGTTTCCGCGCCGAGTTCCGGCAGGCTGCGCCAGACGGCGCCGGCATCGTTGAACATCTGCACGACCTGGTTGCTGGTGCCGATGGATTCGCCCAGGGCGTTGGTGACGGCCACGACGTTGGTGACGTAGAAACTCTCGCGCGTCTTGGAATAGTAGGTGCCGCGATAGCCGGCGCGGGGAATCAGGCTGAGGAAGCCGAAATGGTGCGTCGGCCAATAGACCACGTGCTTCGTGTCGAAGCGGAAGGCGTTGTAGCGCTCCTCTTCGGAACCGTCGGGATAGACCTTGCCGAGATAACCCAGCGTGTTCTCGCCTTCATAGAAGAACGGCGTGTCCAGGATCTGCTGCCGGTTGACGTCGAAGAACACCTCGGGCAGGCGATCCACGTTGCCGTAGAAATCGTTCAGCCGCATGTTCATTCCCACGCCGGCGGTATAGACGTCGCCGCGGTGCGAAAGCGTGACGCGGTTTTCGGGCTGCACGTTCTTCTGGTATTCGTCGTCGAAGAAATCGCTCAGGATCCAGGGATCGCTCACGTAGTTCAGTTCGGTGATGAGGTAGTCGCGGTCGGTCACGTTGTGGACGTCGCCCAGACGGAGCCAATAGCGGTCGCCGTCGACGAGCTCCTCGCGTTCCGCGCGCTGGGCGTCGTCGCGCCACGGATTCGAATCCGACGCGTAGTAGAGCCGCAGCATGCCGGAATAATCCCGCCCGTTCGGGTCCTTCCACAACAGATCCTCGCCCAGGCCGATGCCGCGCTTTTCGCGCACGTCGAAATGCGTATGGGTCTTGAAGACGTCGCTCACGGGAAAGTTGTAGGCCGTCAGCAGGAACACGCCCATGTCGGAGCTGGCGCCGGGGGTGAGCTCGAAGTTCGCCAGCTCCTCGACGTCGGCCTTCAGGTAGGGCACCCAGAAGAAAGGCACGGGGCCCAGCTGGAAGCGGACGTTTTTCGCGCGGATGTAGCGGTTGTTCTCCAGCGTGGCCGAACTGGCGCGAACCGAATATTGCGGATCGTCGGGCTCGCAGGTCGTCAGCATGATGCCGTCGAGTTCCATCAAGTTGAGGGACAGGCGGCGGGAGTCCCGGGCGGTCAGGTGGTACGGCGGCGCATAGGCCGCGAAGGCGCCGAAATCGCCCTGCCCGGTCTTGAAATTGTAGGTGGCCTCTTCCCCTTGCCATACGTTGCCCTGGTATTCGATGCGGATGTTGCCCCGGGCGGAAACCTGCTCGGCGGCGGTATCGACCTCGGCATAGTCCGCCGCCACGGAATCCGTGCCGCGCGCGACCTTCACGTTGCCCTTGGCGATGACCAGGCGGCGGGCGGCATCGTAGGACAGATTGTCGGCCTGCACGTCGAGGAGGCCGGCCAGCGGAACGGAAGAAGGCACCGCCGGTTTCGTCGCGGCGGACGCGAGCTGGGGCTGGACCCCGGCGACCAGCCCGACCAGGAGCGCCGCCGCAACCCCTCTCCATCCCTTGTACTTCATGCCGATGCCCTTCCGTGACGTGCTGTCATGCCCGGGCAATCTAACAGCCGCGCGCGGGCGACGCCAAGCGCAATTTGCGCGGGATCAGGAGCGGTGCTCGTCCGGCGCCAACGCCAAGGCTTGCGCCTGCGCCAAGCGCCGGGCGGCCGTCGGCATTTTCCGCAGCAGCGCGATTTGCCAGCCCGGCGCATCCACCGCGAACGGCTCGCGTTCGAACCGGTGCCGGAGGCAGGCCAGCAAGACGTCCGCGCCGCCCGCATGGCGCAGGGCGAAGCGGTCGGCGCGCAGTTCCATGCGGCGCGCCAGCGCATGGGCGGCGACGCCTGCCAGCGCCGCCAGCGCGAACAGCGACACCACCCAGAAAGGAAACGCCTCCGGCGCGACCACGCCCGGCAGGCCGCGCGCGCGCGCCGCCGCGTCGGCGATCCGGGTGGCGCCGAAAAAGACGCCCCCGGCCAAGGTCACCTGCAGCAATTGGAGGCCGGCCGCCGCGCCGTGCCGATGCCACGCGACGTGGCGCGCCGCCAGAAACACCTGTTCCCGGCGGCCGAGGGTCCGCCAGGCCTGCGCCGAAAACACCGCGCGGCGGCGGCGGCCCATGCCCGTCAGGCGCACCTCCTCGAGTTCTTCTTGATGCTCGAAATCCCACCAAGCCGCGCCGTCGATCTGCACGCCCGCCTCGCGCCCCACCCGGCGCAGTTCTTGTTCGAGATCCTCGTCGGCGATCGGCACCGGCGGACGCACGCGCGGCAGCAGCCACGACGGCCCCCACTCCCCGAGGCCCGGCACCAGCAGCGCGTAGGCGCCCGTGGCCAGCAACCAGCCCCAGGTCGGATACAGGCGCATCAGCACGTAGAGCCCCGTGAACCCCGCCGTCACGAGCCCGACTTCCAGCAGCATGGTTTTCACGAAGCTCCGCAGCCAGGCGCCGAATTCCGCATGGAGCCGGCCATAGGCGCGCTCCAGCGTGAAATCGGCCAGCACCGACAGGGGAAACAGAACGGTTTCGTAGCCGAACACGGCCAAGGCCGTGAAACTCGCGCACACCAGCGGCCAAGCGAGCGGAAACGGAAACCAGCTCCGCAAGCCGGCCGCCAAGGATCGCGAGAGACCCGAAGTCCAAAAGGCCGCCGCCAGCGCGAACAGCAGCGCGAACCGCAGCAGGAACAACAGGGCCTGGCTGCGATCGTAGGAACGCGCCAACGCCGCCCGACGCTCGTCGTACCACGAGGCCATCGCGCGTTCCCCTTCGTCAGGCCAGATCGCCGAGGTTCAGCGTCTCCAGCAGGCGCGACAAATCCTCGTTGTCGAAAAACTCGATCACGATGCGCCCCATCTCGCGCTTGCCGTCCGCCAGCTGGCGCGCCGGCGACAGCAGCACCTTCGTGCCCAGTTCCTGCTGCATGCGGTCGGCGAGGAATTTCAATTGCTTGGCGCTCTTCTCGTCGAGCGCGCCACCGGCTTTTTTCGGCTCGGTTTTCTTTTGCCCGCCTTTGGCCCGGCCCAGGCCGGCCACCAGTTTTTCCAGCGCGCGCACGGACAGCCCCTGCGTCACCGTTCGCGCCGCCAGCAAATCGCGGTCGTTCGGGTCCACGCCCAACAGCACCTTCGCATGGCCGGCGGACAGCGTTCCGGCGGACAGCGCCCGCTTGATGGCCTCGGACAGATCCAGCAGGCGCAACGCGTTCGCCACCGTGGCGCGCGCCTTGCCGATCCGCTTGGACACCTCTTCCTGCGTCAGGCCCGCCTCCCGCATCAGGTCGCGATAGCCCTCCGCCTCCTCGATCAGGTCCAGATCGGCCCGCTGGAGATTCTCGATCAGCGACATCTCCCGCGCCTCGAGATCGCTCACCTCGTGCAACAGCGCCGGGATTTCCGCCAGTCCCGCCACCTGCGCCGCGCGGAAGCGCCGCTCGCCGGCGATCAGATGGAAGATTTCCCCCGCCTGCCGCAGCCAAACCGGTTCCAACACGCCTTTTTCCCGGATGGAATCCGCCAATTCCTTCAGGGCTTCCTCCGCGAAATGCCGGCGCGGCTGCCACGGTCCCTTTTGGATCTTGTGGACGGGAACCAGATGGACCGCGTTTTTGCCCCCCGGAGCGGCCGGCTTGGCGTGCGCCGCGGCGGCCGCCGGAGCGGCGGTCTTCGCCGGCTGCGTACCCGGGCGGGTGGCGCCTCCCTTGATCAGCGCGTCCAGCCCCCGGCCCAAGCCCCTGTGTTTCGGTTGTGTAGACATGATTGGCTTTTCTACTCCAAACGCCCCCAACAAGCAATAATTCAGAATTGCCGATCCGCGCTTCTCCCCGTATTCTCTATCGCCATGAATACGTCCAAGGCCATCCTGTTCGGCGCGGTCCTCTTCGCGGCCGCCTCCACGCTCGTTTCCGCCCAGACCCCCGTGCGCGTCACGGCCGACAACGTCAATTTGCGGGCCAAAGCGCTGTTGACCTCCGAAGTCGTCGCCCAGGCCCGCTACGACGAACGGCTCACCGCGTACGAGATCGGCGAGGAATGGGTCGAAATCGCCGCGCCCGCCGCGGCCGACCTGTGGATCACCAAGAGCTTCGTCCAGACGCCGGCGAACACCATCGGTGCCAACCGCGTCAACGTCCGCGCCGGGCCGGGCATCGCCTACAACGTCGTCTGCACGGTCGAACTGGGCGAAACCGTCGAACCGCGCGGCGAGGAAGTCGCCGAATGGCTCAAAATCGCCCCGCCGGCCTCGGCGCGCCTCTGGATCAGCCGCGAATACGTCGAAATCCTGTCCGGCGACGCTCCGGCGGTCGAAACCGCGGAAAAAACGGCGAAAATCGACGAAAAATCGGCTGAAAACCCCTCGGAAGAGCCGAAAAAGGCCGAAAAAGCCTCCAAAAAGCGCAAAAACAAGGCCAAAGCCGAAAAAGAGGTTCCCGAAGTCCCGGCGATGCCGCCCGTCGATCTGCCGACGCCCATCGTGGCTCCTTCCGTCCCGGAAAAGGATTCCGCGGTCCGCGAAATTCCCGTACCGGCCCCGGCCAATCTCAAGCTCATCCCGCTGGAAGGCCAAGGCCGCCTGACGGAGGTCGAAGGCGAGCTGCGCGCGGCGCCGTTGATCAACGAAGCGCCCACCCGCTATCGCGTGGTCAGCTGGCAGGACAACCGCTGGAAGATCCTCTGCCACGTCTACGGCGAGGCCTCCAAGTTCCGCAGCCTGCAAGACAAGCGCGTTCTGCTCAAGGGCCGCCAGTATTGGATCCAAGGCGCCGCCGCGCCGGTGCTCGTGCCCGACCAGGTGCAGGAACTCCCCGCCGAAAAACGCTAGCGGATTTTCCCCGTTCCCCGCGATCAACGAAACCGTTGCCCACCATTTTACAAATTCCATATATGTTATTTATAAATAACATAAATGGGGGCGGGGGACGCGTCGGCGCGAAAACCGCGGATTCATCCGGGAAAATGCAGGGTCAGGGCGAAGCGGAAGCTTCGGAAACGGGCAGGATGCGGCCGGCCTCGTAGGTCTCCATCAACCGCAGGAAAAGCGGCTCGTATCGTTCGTACAGATCCGTCGGCGCGCTGAACTGCACGTGGTGCGCCAGATCGCCCGTCAGGAAATCCAACAGCAGCACGCGATTGCGGAACAGCTGCACGGAACGCTTCACGGCGCGGTGCGGCCCCACGTAGACGACGTCCATGTGCGTGTCGGCGGAGAGATTGCGCTCGACCTGTTTCAATTTGTCGATCAGCCCCTCGAAGGTCGGGCCGTTGGTCTTCACGACCTGGATGCACAAATCCATGCCGTAGGGGCCTTGGAACGTCGCGTTGTAGAACGGATTGGCGGAGTCGCCCAACTTCACCCAGTTCCGCGGCGGCACCAGGCTGAACAACCCCGACGGATCGACGTACCGGGGATCGTCCATACCGGCGGCGATATCCGCCGCGTCGCCCCGGTGCGAAGTTTGCCCGCCCCGATTCCGGCTGCCGAGGCCGCGGGCAATATTCTTCAAATCGGCCAGCAACGCCGCCAGCAGCAAGGCGGCGAACACGAGCAGGATCCACCGGAACCGGTTCTGGAAGGCGGAACGGCGGGTTTTTTCTTCTTGTTGCCGGCGCAACCGACGCGCGGCGAACGCGGCCATGTCCTCGCCGCTGGGCAGCGTCGGTTTCATCAGTTGTTCCGGGCGAAGCGGGTCACGTAGTCGGGCAGCCAGTTCCAATAGGCGTAATATTCGTCGGGCAGCTCGGTGACCAGGCGCTCGGAAGCCGCGACGTCCACCCGCAGGGGATCGTCCTTGCTGGGCAGCACGCGTTCATCGCGAACGAACAGTTGCGCCTCGCCGGAGGCGGCATCCGTCACTTCCTCGAATTCGAGGGTGCGGTCCACCTCGCCGAAATGCTCGAATTTTTCTTCCAGCCCGGCTTCGGCGATCTGCCGGAAGCGGTCGAAACGCGCCGGCCCCAGCGTCTGCTTGAGTTCGGCATACAGTTCCTCGCGCACGAACTGGCCTTCCTCCGCGTAGGGCGGGATGCTCAGCACCACCTGCTTTTCGGCGGGCTGGTCCACGGAGATTTTTTCGGTCTCGAGCTCCCGCAACACGGCGCGCGTGCCGATGAACGCGTTGTCCAGGCGGTCGATTTCCGCATCGTCCAGCCGCAGCACCTCGGCAAGATCGGCGCTCACTTCCATGTTCGTGTCGACCGGCACCACCCGGAGGTTGGCCATCTGGCGGTCCGGCAGGGGAAAGGTGCCGCGCACGTTGTCCAAGATCCAGTTGAGCATGTCGTCGAGCCGGCCGCGCAACTTGGCGTTTTCCATCTCCAGCCGGAAAGCCTTCTTCTCCAGCTCCCGCTCGGTTTCCGTTTTCGCGGAATTCGCGAGGGACGGAGACCGGGGCACGGCGGGAACGGCGGTGGCTTTCGCGGGCGACGCAGGCGGAACGACCGCGGCGGCGACCGCCGCGGGCCGAAAGGCAGACGCATCCGGTTCCGGAACCGCGGAAGAGCGCCACCAGGAAACCAAGACGGCGACGCCGACCAAAGTTGAAACGGCGGCCAGCGCCGCCACGTGTTTCCGAATGAAATCGCGTTCCCGCATGCCCCGAACCCGCAACGGCCCGGTCAGACGACCGATGCCGCCTGCATGGCCTCCGTGACGGTGGGATAGAGCTTCACCAATTTGCTCATGCCGAGCAATTCGATGGTCTTGGTAATCCGCTTGTTCAGCGCGGCAATGCCCAGAAACGACAGGTTCTGGAGCGCGATCCGCTGGTAGCGGCCCAGCAAGGCCAAGCCTTTGCTGTTCACGTAAGACAGGTTTTCGCAATCCAGCACGACGCGGATGCGCGACTGGTTGACCATGGGATCCAGCAGGTCCTTGAACCGGTCGTGGGTCATGGAATCCAGCGGACCCGAGATATGGATCACCTGGACTCCATCGCGGTTTTCGATCTGCGTCGTCAACACGGCATCCGACATGCCCACTTCTCCCAAACTCCCGCTCCAGATTCTCTGGAACCGGCGAGCGTTTTCATTAAAGCACGTCCGCCGCCGTTGTCACCCCAAAAAATCCGCCCGCGCGACACAATTATCCCGAAGCAAAATCGCGGAACGCACTCTGCCCCTTCCCGTCCGGCGTTTGGCCGCCGCCGGATTTCCTACGAAGCCGCCGCCGTCTGCAAGGCTTCTTCGATCGTGGGAAACCACGTCATCAGCTTGTCCAGCCCCAGCAATTGCATGTTCCGCAGGATGCGCGGACGGAGCGCGGCGATGCCGAGAAACGAAAAATCCAGTTTGCAAGTCCGTTGGTAATGCAACAGCAGCGTCACGCCGCGGCTGTTCACGTAGGTCAGATTCTGGCAATCCAGCACGACGCGGGAACGGGCTTGCCGCAGCTGGGGATCCATGAACTGCTTGAACTGGTCGTAGGTCACGGAGTCCAAAGGCCCCGATACGTGGATCAATCGAATGCCGTTGCAATCTTCGACGTCAAAGTTCATTACCGCTTCTGACATGGCTCTTCTCTCCCGGCAAATGCATAAACGCATGACAATAATCGATCATTAACCGTTGCTTAATGTAATCCTAACAAGCCGGGTGCGCAAGTCCAAATTTCGTTTTTAGACAACCCGTTACGGCACGACGATTTTTTTGCGGTATACGACGAATCCGCCCTGCGCGGGCCATTCCGTCAGGGGACGCAGGCCAATGGCCTTGGATTCCATGTCGAGGAAGGGATCGGGTTCGACCCAGATATACGGTTCCTCAGGGGGGCCTTTTACGCCGGAACCGCCCGCTTCCAGCCAGCCGGAATCGTCGTAACCCGCAGAAGCCCAATCGCCGGACGGATTGAACGCGAATTCCCAAGTGGGGTCCGTTCCGAAGAACGAGTCTCGGCAGCGGATGGCCAGCTGCACCCAATCCGGATAGCGCTGGCGGGGGGCCTGAATGGCGAGGATATGCGGCCCCGGCGGCAGGGCGAATACCGCGGCGGCAGGACGCTCGGGATGGCCGGCCTGCATCGTTTCCTTGCCGTCGATGAACAGCTTGGCGGGCATGTTGGCGTAGAAGGTCGCCAAGGCGCCCCCGCCCTGCTTTTGGCGCAGCAGCATTTCCGCCGCCGTGGCGACCGTTTCGTCTGCGCTTTCCAAGAATCGCGGCACGGGATCCGGGCCGCCCAGCTTTTCGTCCAGCAACGCCAGCCGGAATTCCAGCATGTGCCGGGCCGGCGCGGGCCATTGCGCGCCCTGGCGGCGGAGGCGCGCGGCCAGTTCGTCGCGCTCGCCCTGCCAATCGCCGAACCGCTCGTGGTTCCAGAGCGCCGTCATCGCCACCGCCGGATCCAGCCGGGGATCCTGCGGCACACCGCGGTTCTCCGGCCGCAGCCGGACCGTGTCCGCCGCCTGGGGCCGATCCAGATAATACCAGCTCGCGCTTTCGAAATACGCGCGGCTGGCGTGGTCGGGCCCGCGTTCGAACGCCATGTCCAGCGACGACTCGAACCGCGACGGATCCATCGCATGCACGCGATACTGCACCGTCCGGAACGGTTCTTTCACGAACAGCCCGTGCGTGGGTCCCGCCATCACGTTCTGGTAATACCAGCCGCCGTTGAAGTAGTCCTCCAGGCCCGTCCCCAGCCAGCCGGGCGTCTTTTCACGGTCTTTGCGGATGCTCTCGTCGCCTTCCAGCGCCCAATACGAGCCGTCCAGCGTCACCACGGACAGCAAACACCCCACGTATTTGCCGGTGCCCTTCACTCGCAGGATCGGATGCGGACGCCCGACGTCGGTCGGCGTCGTCCGCCACCAGCCCGCGTGGAAATAGCCCAGTTCCCCGACGGGCGATTCCGCGAGCTTATCGACCCAGGCGCGGATCGTCAGCGGCACGGGCGCGACACGGCCGGCCTCGAGGCGGATTTCCGCCGATTTCGCGAACGGCATGGGAAACGCGCAGAAGAGCGCATCGCCCTCCATCCCGAAATAGAGCGAATGCGCGCGCACGCGGCGCCACGGCATGCCGCACAGGTCCCCCAGAGGCATCCGGACGCTTTCGTTCGTGCTCCCGTCGTAGCGGATCGTCACCATCCAGTCGCGCAGGATCGCGTCGCGCGATTCTTCCGGAATTCGCGCCCAGTCCGGCTCGAATTCCAGCCGCCGAATCACGGCCGGTCCGGCGAACGAGACGGCCTGCGTCCAGTCTTCCAGCTTGGTTTCCGTTTTCTCCCCCGCCGCGGGCAACCGATCCGCCGCCCAGACGGCCCGGGCCTTTTCCAGCGCGGCGACGTCGCGGTCCGGCAGGGGCCAGGCGAACGTCTCGACCGGCGTTCCGCGCGGCAGCGCCGATTCCGAAATCTGGTAGTACACCTTGCGCGGCGACCCGTCCGCATCCCGCGGGCCCTCTTCGCACTCGATCCGCAGGCCTTTCGCGTACGGCAGCGGCACGAACGAATACCAGCAGTAGTTGTTGTATTCCGCCAGCGGCGCCAGGAAGGGCGCCTGTTTCCCGCCGAACAGTTCCTTGATATCCCCCTCCAGCCGCGGCGTTTTCTCGCCGTCGAAATAGAAGCGGAACCGATGCGGGAAGCCGTCCTTCGCGCCCGTGAACCAAACCCGCGAGACGAAGCCCGGCCCCTTCAGGTCCGCCAGCACCTTCCAGCCCGGCGTGTCGCTGTCGCGCAGGAACGTGCCGTAGTCGTTGTTGCCGCCCGTGCGGTCGTAGGAGGTGTGCAGGATCGTGTCCGGCTGGTCCAGCCGCGCCAGCCAGAGCGGATCGGCCAGGCGCTCCGCCAGCGCGGCCACCGTCGTCGGCTCGCCCGCCGGGCGCCCCCCGCCGCACCCCGCCATCGTTCCCAGCAGGATCGCCCAACCCAACCGCCAGCAAATTTGCTTCATTTTCACCTCACCTTCTCGTACTATGCCCGTTTGCGTTCCACAAATGAACCTTTTTTCCAATTCAATGGCGGCGCGGACGGGAGGACCATGATCATTTCCCGCACGCCTTATCGCGTTTCCTTCTTCGGCGGCGGCACCGACTATCCCGCGTGGTACCGCGAGAACGGCGGCGCCGTTCTCGCCGCGGCCATCGCCCGCTACTGCTACATCACCTGCCGCTGGCTTCCGCCCTTCTTTGCGCACAAGTCCCGCATCGTCTATTCCATCATCGAGGACATCCACCGCGTCGAGGACATCCGCCATCCGGCCGTCCGCGAAGCCCTCCTCTACCTCGGCATCCGCGAAGGCATCGAGATCCACCACGACGGCGACCTGCCCAAGATGACCGGCCTCGGCACTTCCTCGTCCTTCACCGTCGGCCTGCTCCACGCCCTCCACGCCCTGCGCGGCGAATTCCGCTCGAAGATGCAGCTGGCCCAAGAGGCCATTCACGTCGAGCGCGACCGCTGCGGCGACCGCGTCGGCTCCCAGGATCAGGTCAGCGCCGCCTATGGCGGCCTCAACCACGTCCGTTTCGCTCCCGACGATTCCATCGCCGTCGAGCCCGTTGCCCTCGCCGTCGAGCGCATGAAGGAATTCCAGGATTCCCTGCTGCTCTTCTTCACCGGCTTTTCCCGCTACTCCTCCGAAGTCGTCGCCGAGCAGCTCCAGAACGTTCCGCAGAAGAACAAGGAACTCCGCGAGATGGCCGCGATGGTCGACCAAGGCCTCCGCGTCCTGACCGAAGGCCGCGATCTCGCCGACTTCGGCCGGCTGCTCCACGAGAACTGGCTCCTCAAGCGCTCGCTCAGCTCCCGCGTCAGCACCCCCGAAATCGACGCCATGTACGAAATTGCCCGCAAGGCCGGCGCCACCGGCGGCAAGATCACCGGCGCCGGCGGCGGCGGCTTCCTCCTGCTGTTCGTCGAGCCCGACCGCCAGCCGGCCGTCCGCCAGGCGCTCGCCCATCTGCTCCACGTTCCCTTCGACTTGGACCATGCCGGCTCCCAGATCATCTTTTCCAATCCCACCCCCCTGGAAACCGTCCCGTGAAATTCTCCCTGCCCCTGATGGAAAACAACATCACGGCCGACGACCGCGCCGCCGTCATCGAATTCCTCAAGGGCGACCCCATCCTCACCCAATCCTCCAACGTCCGCGCCTTCGAGCAGGAATGGTCGCAGTGGCTCGGCGTGCGCCACAGCGTGTTCGTCAACTCCGGCGCCTCCGCCAATTTCATCACCATGGCCGCCCTGCGCCACCTCTACGGTCCCGGCGAAGTCGTCGTTCCCACCCTCACCTGGGTCTCCGACGTCTCTTCCGTCCTCGCCGCCGGCCACAAGCCCGTCTTCATGGACATCGATCCGCGTACGCTCGCCATGGACCCGCGCCAAGTCGTCGCCGCCCTGAACGAGAAAACCCGCGCGGTTTTCCTGACCCACTGCCAGGGCTTCGACGGACTCGACGACGACCTCCTCGCCGAGCTGAAAAAACGCGGCATTCCCCTGATCGAAGACGTCTGCGAATCCCATGGCGCCACCCATCGCGGCAAAAAAGCCGGCTCCTTCGGCCTGGCCGCCGACTTCTCCTTCTACTTCGCCCACCACATGAGCACCATCGAAGGCGGCATGGTCTGCACCGACGACGAGGAGTTCTACCAGGCCTGCCGCATGCTCCGCAGCCACGGCATGGTCCGCGAGTCCGACAGCCCCGCCTTCCGCAAGAAGTGGGAAGACGCCGCGCCCGACCTCAATCCCAAGTTCATCTTCGCCTGGCCCACCGGCAACTATCGCAGCACCGAGATCAACGCCGTCATCGGCCGCTCCCAGCTCAAGCGGCTCGACGCCAACAACCGCCGCCGCACGGAGAACTTCAAGCTCTTCCTCTCCCTCCTCGACCCGGCCCTCTACTGGACGGATTTCCAGGTCGAAGGCAGCGTCAACTACGCCTTTCCGCTCGTGCTGAACCGCCCCGACGACGCCCTGCGCGACCGGCTGATGGCCGCGATGGACGAAAACGGCATCGAGCACCGCCGCGGCAACGCCGGCGGCGGCAACCAGCTCCGCCAGCCCTATCTCGCCGGCATCGCGCCGCCCAAGGCCGACATCCCCCGCCTGTTCCCCGTCATCGACCACGTCCATTTCTACGGCTTCTACATCGGCAACTACCCCACCCTCGACGAAGCCCGCATCCGCTGGCTCTGCGGCATCCTCAACTCCGTCCGGCCGCAGGCCTGAATTCGCCCCCCAACGACCTCGCGTCGTTGGAGGCCAAGTGGCTCCCCTGCCGCACAAGGCGGCAGGGCCCGCCGAACTCCGCTCCGCCCCCCCGATCCGGCGCAAAGATTATCACTTGCCCATCCCGCTCCCGCCGCCTATCCTTGTTGCCCGGAAAGCCGGCCTTGCCCCGGCCAGGGCAAGCCCGATCGAATATGCGATCAAGTTAGACGAGGAGGTCCAAATGAACCGGAGAGAATTCTTGAAATCCGCTTGCGTGGCGGCGGTCGGCGCAACTTTCGTCTTCATGGCCGGCGGCTGCGTGGCGCCCCGGATCAGCCCGACGGTGTCCGCGGAGAAATCGCAGGCCTGGCGCTGCGAATATTGCGGCCATCTGACGAGATCGTCGCAGGATCTCTCCGAAGCCCGGTGTCCCCGCTGCATGCGCACAGGACACCTGAAGAAAATCACGGAAAAGGAACTCCAAGCCTACCTGAAACAGCCATAGCCGCCGGTCCCGCGGCGCGCAACGAAAAAACCCTAACCGGCGCCGTCCCGCCGTCATTGATCGCGGCTCGCGGCATTCGCGCTGGCGGATCGTTTCACCTACTCCAAGCAACAAGGGCCTCCCTATTCTTGGAGCCTCCGACGCCTGCCCGCCCGTGGCGGGACCCGTCGGTGGACGCGTATTGGCGGCGCATGCCGGCACCCGCTTCAATCCAAGGGACTGCAGATGCCCACGCCGGTTTGCTTGGCCGTGTGGAGGTAAATCTCCGTCGTCGAGATGTCCGCATGGCCCAGCAAGTCCTGCAGGTCGCGGATACCGGTTCCGCTTTCCAGCAGATGCGTCGCGAAGCTGTGCCGCAGCACGTGCGGCGTCACCCGCTTGTCCAGTCGCGCCCGCGCCGCCGCTTCGCGGATCGCCCGCTGCATCCGCTCGTCCAGCACGTGGTGGCGGCGCACGATTCCGCTCCGGGGATCTCGCGCCAGATTGCGCGACGGGAAAAACCAATACCACTCGAATTTCTCTCCCGCCTTCGGCCACTTTCGCTCCAAGGCCTCCGGCAGTTCCACCCCCGGCTGCCCCGCCTCCCGATCGTTCGCATGCAGGCCCCGCAAGCGCTCCCGGTGTTCCGCCAGCCGCCCCGCCAGCGAACGAGGAATCATCGTCAGCCGGTCCTTGTTGCCCTTGCCCGCCCGCACCAAGAGCTGCAAGCGTTCCAGATCCACGTCCTTCACCCGCAGCCGCAGCAGCTCGTTCAGCCGCAGCCCCGCCCCATACATCAGCTCCGCCATCAGCCGCGTCGTCCCGTCCAATTGAGCGAACAGCCGCCGGCATTCCTCCCGGCTCAACACCGACGGCACATTCCGGTGCCGCGGCGAACGCGCGAAATCCCCCAGATCCCCCACCTCCCGCCGGAACGTCTCCCGCAGCAAGAACACCTGCGCGTTCAGCGCCTGCCGCTGCGTCGCCGCCGAAATCCGCTCCTTCACCGCCAGGTGCGTCAGGAAATTCCGCACGTCCTCGCCCGTCAGCTCCTCGGCCGGTTTCGGCGCGCAGAACGCCACCCATCGCCGCGCCCAGTGCCGATACGTTTTCTCCGTCGTCCACGCCAGATGCCGCGAGCGGATGCACGCCACCATCCGCCGTTCCCAAGCCGCATCGCCCAAATCCGCCGCCCCCTTCGACGGCACGTCCGGCATGGGGTCCACGGTTCCGGATCCCTTGTAGGCCCGGGCGTCGACCGGGCGCCCTTGGGGAACGCCGTCGGCCCGGGCATCGCCCCGGCGGCCCCCGCCTACGGTGGTCTCCTCTGGCCGGAGCGCGGATATCTTGCCTGCCGGAATCAGCCCGGCGCCGGCGGTCCGTGCCCCATCGCCCTTCGCCGTCTGCCCTACGGCCACCAGCGCCGGCGCCTTCCGGCTCCAACGCCACAGCCAGCGCAAAGCCTGCCGGCGCGTTTCATATTGCGGCGCTGCCAGATACGACTTCTTCCATGCCAAATGCTCTTGGAACGCCTCAGCGGTCGGCGGTTTTCCGGTTTCCCTCAGCCAATACAGGAACTTCACCACTGCCTCGCGATAAACCGCCCTCTGGTCGGCCGGGGCCTCCTCCCGCAACGCGGCCTCCCAGCCCTGAAAATCGCCGTTTGCGCCCTTCATGTCGCCCTCCCGCCAAGTTGGCTTTACGCTCCCGCCCCATCTCTACGTAAAGCCTCCTTCGACCGCAAGACATTTCTGAACCCCCGTTCATTATCCCGGCTTCCGCCAAGCACTTCCGCCCTTGACCCTGCCCCGGCAAACGCCTAATCTTGCAGACGTGAAGTCGATTGCGCACGATTTGGAACACCCTACTTAAAGTAGGTAGAATAAAACTGTTGTGCATAAAGGATAACAAAATGATAAACAGAATATTACCCTTCTTCATTCTCTCTCTATCGCTTCTCCCAGCTGCATATTCAGAAACAAAATCATTTTCGCCGGAACAAGCGCTAGTTATTATCATTACCGCTACAGGCGAAGGCACGGGCTTTGTTGCTTCAATTGGAGGAACCAATTATATAATTACCAACACCCATGTATTGAGTGCTACGCCGAATTTCGAATGCTATACCGTAAACGGGAAATTGCTGGCTACGGGAAAAATAGAATTTGAGGCAAATAATGATCTTGCCCGAATACAGGTTCTCGATTTCGATGGCACCCCCTTTAATATCCGATCAACCCCTAATCCACGGATAAGTGAGCCAATCAAAGTTTACGGAAACAGTAAGGGGGCAAATGTCATCACTGAAATATCTGGTAATGTTCTTGGGTCCGGACCTGCTGAAATCGAAGTATCCGCAGAATTTGTCGAGGGCAACAGCGGAAGTCCAATCGTAGATAAAGACGGCCTTGTCTTAGGTGTCGCTACATACATATCTGAAGACGCCCCAACACGTATTTCTGCTAATACTCGTTTTGCTAAAGCGCGACGGATGGGCATTAGACTTACAGAATTCACTATTTAGTGGATACCCGTTTCGCTTAGTGAATTCAACAGGCAGTCATCCATGCTTTATCATATAAATAACATCATTAATAATTTTCTTG
>ERZ1645187.415-NODE-415-length-41729-cov-88.222873_pt1 | contig 41729 bp, 46 predicted proteins | sample MGYA00575352_ERZ1645187 | MGnify/ENA primary metagenome ERZ1645187 (study PRJEB40837, sample SAMN11349314) | freshwater sediment metagenome | isolation source: river sediment | host: Sediment | place: India: Wazaribad , New Delhi | collected 2017-02-21 ... | reverse complement strand
TCGAGATCATGCCGATCTGGGCCGGGGTCGACGAGCGCCATCTGGCGCCGCTCGGGCTCACCAACTACTGGGGCTACAACCCGATCGCGCTCCATGCGCCCGATCCGCGGCTCGCCCCGGACGGCTGGGAAGAGGTGCGGGCGGCGGTCGATGCGCTGCACGAGGTCGGCATCGCGGTGATTCTCGACGTGGTGCTGAACCACACCGGCGAGAGCGACCATCTCGGGCCGACGCTGTCGTTCCGCGGCCTCGACAACGCCCTCTACTACCGGCTCCGGCCGGACGACGCGTCGCGCTACATCGACGACGCCGGCTGCGGCAACGTGCCAGCGCTCGACCGGCAGGCGGTGATGCGGCTGGGGCTGGACGCGCTCCGCACGGCGGCGACGCACGGCGGCTTCGACGGTTTCCGCTACGACCTCGCCACCACGCTGGGGCGGATGGACCACGGTTTCGATGCGAACGCGCCGTTCCTGGCGGCGTTGGAGCAGGATCCGTTGCTCAGGCAACTGATCCACGTCGCCGAGCCCTGGGACATCGGGCCGGGCGGCTATCGGCTCGGGGCGTTTCCGGCCAACTGGGGCGAGTGGAACGACCGCTGGCGCGACTGCATGCGGCGGTTCTGGCGGGGCGAAGAGGGGCTGATCGGCGAGGTGGCGACGCGCTTCGCCGGATCGGGCGACGTCTTCGGCGGCGGGCGGCGGCGCAGGCTCTCGGATTCGGTCAACTTCATCACCGCCCACGACGGCTTCACGCTCACCGATCTCGTCTCCTATGCGCGGAAGCACAATCGGCCGAACGGCGAGGACGATCGCGACGGCACCGAGGCCAACCACTCCTGGAACCACGGGGTGGAGGGGCCGAGCGAGGATCCGGCGATCGTGGCGGCGCGGGCGCGCGACGTCCGAGCGCTGTTCGCCTCGCTGATCACCTCGCGCGGCACGCCGATGCTGTCGATGGGCGACGAGCTCGGGCGCAGCCAGCGGGGCAACAACAACGCCTATGCCCAGGACAACGAGATCTCTTGGGTCGACTGGAGCCACGGCGACACCGATCTCGCCGCCTTCGTCGGCCGGCTGGTGGCACTGAGGCGGGCGCATCCGGCGCTGACCGAGGATCGGCCGCTGACCGGCGAGCCGGTCGGCGACAGCGGTCTCGCCGACGTGGAATGGCTCACCGTCTCGGGGCAGCGCTTCGAGGCGCACGACTGGCACGATCCCGAGGCCTTCCGCATCGTCGCGGTCTTCGCCGCGGCGGGGGACGACGGGACGGTCGACCGGGTGGCGGTGGTGCTGTCGGTCGACCCCAGGGTGGCGGTGTTCCAGCCGCCGCCGGCGCGCCCCGGGCATCGCTGGCGGATGGCGCTCGACAGCGCCAACCCCGAACGCGAGACCACCTACGGCTCGAAGTTCGCCATCGACGGACGCTCGGTCACGGTGGTGGTCGAGGAGCCGATCCCCGAGGCTGCGCGGGCCAAGCCGGTGGATGCTCGCACCCTCGACAAGCTCGCTCGGGCGGCGGGGATCTCGCCCGACTGGTGGGACCTCTCCGGCAACGTCACCCGGGTCGGCGACGACACCAAGCGCGCCATCCTGACGGCGATGGGGCTTTCCGCCGACACCGCCGGCGAGGCGCGCGACAGTCTGCAACGACTGGTCGGTGAGACCAGCGATCGGCCGGTGCCGCTCGCCCACACCGTATTCGAGGGGCGGCCGTGCGAGTTGCCGCTCGGACCCGATCTGTCGCGGGGCCTGCGCTCCTTCACCCTGGCGATCGAGACCGAGGCCGGTGCGGCGCTGGCGATCACGGTGCAGCCGGGCGAGGGGCGGGTCGAGCGCCACACCACGCCGGACGGGCGGATCGTGCTGCGCCGTTGGGTGCGGTTGCCGGATCTGCCGGTCGGGCGCCACCGGGTTCATCTCGACCGGCCGGAGATCTCGACCCTGGTGACGGTGGCGCCGGCGACCTGTCATCTGCCGGAGACCTTCGCGAGCGGCGGGCGTCGCTTCGGCATCGCCGGGCATCTCTATTCCTGGCGCCACGCCGGCGACCAGGGCATCGGTGACTTCACCACGCTGGCGATGACCGGCGAGGCGGCGGGCCGCACCGGGGCGGCGACGCTGGGGATCAATCCGATCCACGCGCTCTTCCCGGAGGATCGCGAGCGGGCGAGCCCCTATTCGCCCTCCGACCGGCGCTTCCTCGATCCGATCTACATCGACGTCACGGCGCTGCCGGCGGCGTTGCAGACCGGGCTCGGGTCGGAACTGGTGCGCACCGCGCTCGAGTTCCCGCGGCTCGCGGCGCTGACCCACGTCGACTATCCGGCGGTGTGGAAGGCCAAGCTCGCGGTGCTCAAGGCGGCCTTCTCGGCCTTCCAGGGGCTTTCGGTCAACCGGCCGAGCGATCCGCTGGTGCTGGAGTTCGCCGCCTTCCGCGCCGCGGGCGGCGAGGGGCTCGCCCGCTTCGCCACCTTCGAGGCGATCGCCATGGTGAGCGGGGCGACCTCGGCCTCGGGTTTCCCGGCGGATCTTTCGACCAGCGAGGCGGCGGGCGTCGCCGGCTTCCGCGAGCGCCACGGCCGGGTGGTGGCCTTCTCGATGTTCCTGCAGTGGCTCGCCGCCCGGCAGATGGGCGCGGCGGCGCGGCGCGGCCGCGAGGCGGGGCTCGAGCTCGGCTTCTACCGCGATCTCGCCGTCGGCTGCGCCCCGGACGGGGCGGAGGCCTGGGGGGCGGGCGGCAGCCTGATGCGCTTCGTCTCGGTCGGCGCGCCGCCGGATCCGTTCTCGCCCAATGGGCAGGTATGGTCGTTGCCGCCGCCCAATCCGGTCGAATGGGCGCGGTCGGGCTTCGCTCCCTTCGCCGAGCTGGTCCGGGCCAACATGGCCCATGCCGGGGCGCTCAGGATCGACCACGTCCTCGGGCTCCGGCGGCTCTTCGTCGTGCCGGACGGCATGCGGGGCGGCGAGGGCGCCTATGTCGACATGCCCTTCGAGGATCTGCTCGGGCAGTTGACGCTGGAGAGCCGGCGGGCGGAATGCCTCGTCGTCGGCGAGGATCTCGGCACGGTGCCGCACGGCTTCCGCGAGCGCATGGGCGAGGCCAAGGTGCTGTCCTATCAGGTGCTGTGGTTCGAGCGCGAGGGGCCGGGCTTCCGTTCGCCGGAGTCCTATCCGCCGCTCGGCGCCGCCTGTGTCTCGACCCACGATCTGGCGACGCTCGCCGGCTGGTGGGCGGGGACCGACATCGACGAGAACGAGACGCTGGGCATCTTCTCGCCCGACGTCGGCATGCGGCAGAGCGGGGCGCGGGTGCAGGAGCGGCGGGTGCTGCTCGCCACCCTGGCCCGCGTCGGCCTCCTCGACTGGTCGTGGTGCGAGCGCGATCTGCCGGACATTCTGCCCGACGAGGTGGCGGCGGCGATCCATGCCTGGCTGGCGCGGGGGCGGTCGGTGTTGGCGCTGATCCAGGCGGACGACCTCTCGAGCGAGACCGAACGGCTCAATCTGCCCGGCACCGATCGCGAGCGGCCCAACTGGCGGCGGCGGCTGGGGCCGTCGGTCGAGGCGCTGTTCGACACGGCGACGGCGCGGGCGATCCTCTCCGGCTTCGACGAACGGCGCGGCGGGGGCTGAGGCCGGCGGTGGCGGTCGCCGAGATTTTGCGCGATCGGGCGTCGCCGGAGCGGTGGACAGGGATCGCTATATCTGTTCAGATATAGCGATCGGATCCAACCAGGGGCTGCCCATGACCACACCCTTCCGTGCTCGGCGATGCCGCCGCTTCGTCCTCGGCCTGATCGTCGGCGGGCTGTCGTTTGGCCTCGCCGGACCGGCCGCGGCGCAGAGCACGGGGCCCACAGTCTTCGCCGCGGCGTCGCTGAAGACTGCGCTCGACGAGATCGGCGCGGCTTGGACCGCCAGGACGGGCAAGAAGGCGGCGGTCTCCTATGCGGCGGCCTCGGCGCTGGCCAAGCAGATCGAGCAGGGGGCGCCGGCGGACGTCTTCGTCTCGGCCGATCTCGACTGGATGGACTTCCTCGACAAGAAAGGGCTCATGCGCTCCGAGACGCGAGTGAACCTCGTCTCCAACACGCTGGTGCTGATCGCGCCGCTGGGCAGCCCGGCCGAGCCGAAGATCGCCCCCGGCTTCCCGCTCGCGGTGGCGATCGGTGACGGCCGACTCGCCACAGGCGAGGTGAAATCGGTGCCGGTCGGCAAATACGCCAAGGCGGCGCTCACCAGTCTCGGTGTCTGGGAGGCGATCGAGTCGAAACTCGCCGGGGCCGAGAACGTCCGCGCCGCATTGGCGCTGGTGGCGCGCGGCGAGGCGAAATACGGCATCGTCTACGGCTCCGACGCCAAGTCCGAGCCCAAGGTGATGGTGGTCGACACCTTCCCGGCATCGAGCCATCCGCCGATCGTCTATCCGGCGGCGATCACCCGGGAGGCGACGAGCGTCGACGCTGCCGCCTATCTCGACTTCCTCAAAGGGCCCGAGGCTGCCAAGATCTTCGCGGCGCAGGGTTTCACCGCGACGAAGTGAGGGCGGGTGTGTTCGGGCCTGAGGAATGGACGGCGATCCTGTTGTCGCTGAAGGTCGGGGGGATCGCCACGGTGGTGTCGCTGCCGCCGGCGATCCTGGTCGCCTGGGTGCTGGCGCGGCGGGAGTTCTGGGGCAAGGCACTGGTCGACGGCTTCGTCCATCTTCCGTTGGTGCTGCCGCCGGTGGTCACCGGTTATGCGCTCCTGGTGCTCTTCGGCCGGCGCGGCGTCTTCGGTGGCTTCCTCGCCGAGCACCTCGGTCTCGTCTTCTCCTTCCGCTGGACCGGCGCGGCACTCGCCGCCGGGGTGATGGGCTTTCCGCTGATGGTGAGGGCGATCCGGCTGTCGATCGAGGCGATCGACGTGCGGGTCGAGCAGGCGGCGGCCACCCTCGGGGCACCGCCGATCTGGGTCTTCGCGACGGTGACGCTGCCGCTGGCGGTGCGCGGCATCGCCGCCGGGGCGGTGCTGGCCTTCGCCAAGGCGCTCGGCGAATTCGGCGCCACCATCACCTTCGTCTCCAACATTCCCGGCCAGACCCAGACCATCCCGGCGGCCATCTACACCTACACCCAGACCCCCGGCGGCGACGCGGGGGCGCTGAAACTGTCGCTGGTCGCCGCGGCGATCGCGCTCGCGGCGCTGGTCGCCTCGGAGGTTTCGGTGCGCCGGGCGCGGCGCGGCGGAGGCTTCGAATGATCGCGGTGGCGCTGAAGCTGAAGCGGCGCGACTTCGCCCTCGACGTCGCCTTCGACGGTGGCACGGGGGTGACGGCGCTGTTCGGGCCGTCGGGCTGCGGCAAGACGACGGTGATCCGCCTCGTCGCCGGGCTGGAGCGCCCGGACGAGGGCCGGGTGATATTGGGCGAGCGGGTGCTCACCGACACGGCGGCGGGGGTGGCGTTGAAGCCGCATCGGCGGCGCATCGGCCTCGTCTTCCAGGACGCGCAGCTCTTCCCACATCTCGACGTCGCCACCAACCTCGCCTACGGCCGCTTCTTCACGCCGAAGGCGGCGCGGCGGATCGAGCGCGAGGCGGTGGTCGAGGTGCTGGGCATCGGCCATCTGATGAAGCGGCGACCGGCGACGCTGTCGGGGGGCGAGCGGCAGCGCGTCGCCATCGGCCGGGCGCTCCTGACCTCGCCCGATCTGCTGCTGATGGACGAACCGCTGGCGGCGCTCGACGACGACCGCAAGCTGGAGATCCTGCCCTTCGTCGAGCGGCTGCGCGACGAATTCGCCATCCCGATCCTCTACGTCAGCCATTCGGTCGAGGAGGTGGCGCGTCTCGCCGCCACGGTGGTGCGGCTCGAACAGGGGCGGGTGAGCCAGATCGGCCGACCGGCGGAGGTGCTGGCGCCGACGGCGGTGGCGCGGGCGATGCATCGCTTCGAGGCGATGTCGGTGCTGACCGGGCGGCTGGCGCGCTTCGACGCGGACTACGGACTGTCGATGATCGACCATCCGGCCGGCCGGATCGTGCTGCCCGGCGCGCTCTCCGAGATCGGTGGTGAGGTGCGGCTGGCGGTGCGGGCGACCGACGTGACGCTGTCGCTCGGCCGCAGCCATCACGTCAGCGTGCGCACGTCGCTCTCCGGCCGGGTCGTGCGGGTCGACACCGACCACGGGCCCTTTGCGCTGGTGACCATGGATCTCGTCGGCGGGGACCGGCTGCACGCCTACGCGACGCGGCTGGCGGTCGACGATCTCGGGATCGACGTCGGCGACGAGGTCAACGCCCTGATCAAGGCGGTGTCGATCGACGAGCGCGGCGTGCCGGGGCTCCGGATCGTGCCGGGGTGAGGGCTCAGCGCTCGGGGAGCGGTGCGTCGAGGTCGGCGAAGGCGGCCTCGAAGGGGCCGAGTTCCTCGGCGACGGCGGCGCGGGTGCGGGCCTCGATGCGACGGAAGGCGGCGACGAGGTCGCGGCCGAGATCGGTCAGGCGGGCGCCGCCGCCGCCGCTGCCACCGGCGGCGGTGACCACCAGGGGCGCGGTGAACAGGCGATTGGCCTCGTCGATCAGCAGCCAGGCGCGGCGGTAGCTCATGCCCATCGAACGGCCGGCGGCGGTGATCGAGCCGGTCGCCTCGATCGCCTCGAGCAGGTCGATCTTGCCGGGACCGAGCTTGTGGCCGGCGCCGAGGACGAGGCGGAGGCGCAGACGGGCGCGATCGAGCGGGCCGGTGGGGGCTTCTTCGGCGGTCGATGTGGGGGGCATGGGGACGACGGTGTTCGGCATCGAGGCTTCCCGGATCCGCCCGGGTGGGGCGTCGCGGCGAGCCTAGCACCGCTTCGGCCCGGACCGAAACCGCCCGCGAGGGGAGGCGGGCGCTTCCCCTCGCGGGTCGCCTCAGCGGCGCGCCCGGCGGCGGGCGAGGACGGCGATCAGCTCGCGCGCCTCGGCCGGTGGGGCCTGCTCGATGCGGCGATACTCGCGGCCGTCGACGGTGCGGCGCATCAGGCCGTTGTCGACCAGTTCGCGTCGCAGCAGGGCGTGGTCGCCGAAGAGGTGTTCGGCGGCGAGCCGCTCGTTCACCTCGCGCTCGTGCATCGGCGTGCCCGCCGGCATGCGCGACCACATCACCCACAGGCAATCGGGCCGATGGCTCGCCTTGCCGGGCCAGCGGATCAGCCGGCCGGCGTCGTCGAAATAGCGCGCGATGCGGGCGAGGCGGACCATGTCGACCGGGACGGTCGGCTCCGGCGGGGCCTCGAGCGCGTCGCGGGCCTCGGCCTGGGCGCGGAAGTGTTGGAAGTTCGTGAAGCCGGCGCCGCGCGCCAGCATGTTCAGCCACTCGACGTGACCGGGGGCGCCATCGTGGTCCGCCGTCTGGCGGGCGAGCGAACGGGCGAGCGCGGAGATGTCGCTCGTCGCGAAGGGGAGGGGAGTTCTGGACATCGCTCTTCCTCGTGCGATGTGCCGCGAGAGTCCTTCGGACTGCCGGTGGTCGCCCTTACCGACGCGGCACGACGGGAAGACGTGTCGAAATCGGGGATGATGGCAGGTTCAGCTTGCCCCGCGAGGGGCGGCGACGCCTCGGTGACTGCCGACCGAGGCTGGTCATACGCCCGGGAGGGGGGCGATTTCAAGGCAGCCCTCCGAAACGACGAAGGGCGGACCCTGCGGCCCGCCCTCGCGTCTCGATTCTCGGCCGGCCGCTCTCACACCGGCTTCAGGAGCACGTGCTTCTTCTTGCCCTGGGAGAGCTTGATCACGCCGGCCACGAGATCGGCGTCGGAGAGGGTCATGCGCTCGTTGGCCACCGCCATGTCGTTGACCTTCAGAGCGCCGCCCTGAGCCGCACGCCGCGCCTCGCCGTTGGAGGCCGCGAGGCCGGCGCGGACGAAGGCGGTGAGCACGCCGATGCCGGCGGCGAGCTCGGCGGCGGGGATCTCGACGGTCGGAAGGTCCGCCGAAAGCGCGCCCTCCTCGAAGGTCTTGCGCGCCGTCTCGGCCGCCTGATCCGCCACGGCGCGGCCGTGGACGAGGGCGGTGATCTCGGTCGCCAGGATCTTCTTGGCCTCGTTGATCTCGGCGCCGCCGAGGCCGGCGAGCCGGGCGATCTCGTCCATCGGCAGCTTGGTGTAGAGCTTGAAGAAGCGGCCGACGTCGGCGTCCTCGGTGTTGCGCCAGTACTGCCAGTAGTCGTAGGGGCTCAGCATGTCCGGCTCGAGCCAGACGGCGCCGGAGGCGGTCTTGCCCATCTTGGCGCCGGACGAGGTGGTGAGCAGCGGCGAGGTCAGCGCGTAGAACTGCGCCCGCTCCATCTTGTGGCCGAGGTCGATGCCGTTGACGATGTTGCCCCACTGATCCGAGCCGCCCATCTGCAGGATGCAGCCGGTGCGGCGGTTGAGCTCGACGAAGTCGTAGCCCTGCAGGATCATGTAGTTGAACTCGAGGAAGCTCAGCGACTGCTCGCGGTCGAGGCGCAGCTTGACCGAGTCGTAGCTCAGCATCTTGTTGACCGAGAAGTGGCGGCCGACGTCGCGGAGGAACTCGACGTAGTTGAGCGAGCGCAGCCAGTCGGCGTTGTTGATCATCAGGGCGCGGCCGCCGTCGAAGTCGAGGAACTTCGAGAAGACGCGCTTGATGCCGGCGAGATTGGCGTCGATGTCCTCGACGGTGAGGAGCTTCCTCGCCTCGTCCTTGAACGACGGGTCGCCGATCATGGTGGTGCCGCCGCCCATCAGGGCGATCGGCCGGTGGCCGGTCTCCTGCATCCAATGCAGCATCATGATCTGGATCAGCGAGCCGGCGTGCAGGCTGGGCGCGGTCGCATCGAAGCCGATATAGGCGGTGATCGGACCCTTCAGACAGGCTTCGTCGAGACCTTCCGGATCGGAGATCTGGTGGATGAAGCCGCGCTCGGAGAGCACGCGCAGGAAATCGGACTTGAAGGCGGTCATGATCGGCGGAACCCTGGTAGGATGCGGGGCCTCGTGAGGCCGGCGAGGGCTCATAGCATCTCGGCGCGCCGATCGCACCCCTTCTCGAATGCAGGAGAGACCAGATGGCCGGACAGAGGCTGGCGATCGGCCTGATGAGCGGCACCTCGATGGACGGCGTCGACGTCGCCGCGATCGAGACCGACGGGCGCACCGTCTCCCAGTTCGGACCGACGCTGTTCCGGCCCTATTCCAACGCCGAACGGGCGGCGATCCGCGCCGCGCTCGACGTCGCGCCGTCGGTCGCCAACCGGGCCGAGCGGCCGGAGGTGCTGGCCGTTGCGGAGCGGGTGGTGACCGAGGCCCATGCCGACGCGGTGAAGACCTTCCTCGAGACCAACGGGCTGACGGCTCAGGACATCGCGGTGATCGGCTTTCACGGCCAGACGGTGTTCCATGCGCCGCCGCGGCGGCTGACGGTACAGCTCGGCGACGGGTTGGCGCTCGCCCGGGCGATCGGCGCGCCGGTGGTCTACGATTTCCGCGCCGCCGACGTGGCCGTTGGGGGGCAGGGGGCGCCCTTGGTGCCGATCTATCACGCCGGGCTCGTCGCCCGCTCCGATCTCGCCCGGCCGGTGGCGGTGCTCAACATCGGCGGGGTGGCGAACCTGACCTTCGTCGGCGCCGGCGGCGCGCGCGAGGGCGATCTCCTCGCTTTCGACTGCGGGCCGGGCAACGCCCTCCTCGACGACTTCTGCCTGAAGCGTACCGGCCGGCCGGTCGATCCCGACGGGCGGCTGGGAGCGCAGGGGCGGGTCGACGAGAGGATCGTCGGCGAACTCCTCGCCCATCCCTTCTTCGCGCTTCCCGCGCCCAAATCGCTCGATCGCAACGCCTTCTCCTCCGTCGCGGTGGAGCGGCTCGGGACGGAAGACGGGGCGGCGACGCTCACCGCCTTCACGGCGGAGGCGGTGGCGGCGGGGCTGAGGCTCCTGCCGGAGGCGCCGCGGACGCTGGTGGTCGCCGGCGGCGGGGCGCACAACCCGACCATGTTGGCGATGATCGCGGCGCGGACGAACACGCCGGTGACCACGGCGCACGAGATCGGCTGGTCCACCGACTTCCTGGAGGCGCAGGCCTTCGCCCATCTGGCGGTGCGCCATCTGGAGGGGCTGCCGCTCAGCTTCCCCGGCACCACGGGGGTGAAGACGCCGATGCGCGGCGGCGTGCTGGCGAGGGCGTGATGCTGAACCCGATCTCGACCTTCCGTTCGCTCCGCGACATCGCCACGCGGCGGCCGTATCTCATAGGCCTCGTCGGCCTTGGGCTCCTCGGCGAGGCGGCGCGGGTCGGGCGGGTGCTGCTCTTCGGTGGGACGGTGACGGTGTTCGGCCATTCCGGCGCCGAGGAATGGCGGACGGCGGACGGGGAATCCTGGATCGCCGGCTACGTCGGTTGGGTCGGCATCTGCGGGCTGATCGTGCTCTGGCACGCCGTCTCGGGCTGGCGGGCGAAGCGGCGCGCCGAGGCCGGCGTGGCCGTGGTGAGAGGTGCGGTAGGCACAGCGACGGCGCGGCCGGCGAGCCTTCCCGCCGGTTCGGGCGTCGTGGTCCGCAGCCGCAAGGCCGAGACGAAATGGCCGAGCCGCCTCAGCCGATGAGCGTCTCCATGCCGCGGGTCAGGCCGACCCGCTCGACCACCTTCCTCGCCGCGAGCAGGGTTCCGGCGACGTAGGGGGCGGCGGAGGAGCCGGCGTCGTGGCGGATGACGAGGCGCTCGTCGGGGGCGCCGAAGATAGTCTCGCAGGAGAGGACGAAGCTCGGCATGCGGACCGAATGGACCTGGATCGGCGTCGGGCGGGCGACGGTGGCGCCGCGCGTCGCCGGGAGGCCGGTGAGGTCGCCGACCGGCTTGGACGTGCCGGGCAGGCGGACGCCGGAGAGCGCTTCGGCGAGCTCGCGGCCGGTGCCCGAGGGCGTGTCGGGCTTTCCCGCCGAGGCGTAGTCGATGATCTCGACGTCCGGCACCAGCCGGGCGGCCTCGAGCGCGAACTTGCGGAGCAGCGTCGCGGTGATCGAGAAGTTGCCCGCGGCGATGACGCCGCGACCGGCGGATATCGCTGCGGCGTCGATCTCGTCGTAGTCCTCGGCCGAGAGACCGGAGGTGCCGATCACCACGTGGCGGCGGGCGGCCAACGCAGCGAGGGTGTGGCCCTTCACCACGTGCGGCTTCGTATAGTCGATCACCACGTCGGACGGGGTGGCGAGCGCTTCTTCGAGCGTGGCGGCGAGGGCGACGCCGATGGGCGCGGCGCCGGCGGCGATGCCGGCGTCCTCGCCGGCGCGAGAGCGGGCGACGGCGGCGGCGAGGTCGAGATCGGCGGCGGCGGCGATGGCCGGGACGAGGGCGCGGCCGACCCAGCCGGTGGCGCCGGCGACGACGAGACGAAGGGGCATGGGGACACTCCTCGAGGATCGAGCGGCGATCATCGCCCGGGATCTCGACGCCGACCATCCAATTCGGCTGAGGAGTGCGTCAGCGGCGTCGGCCGGTCGGGGAGGGGGCGATCGGGGACGGCGACGGCGACGGCGGTTCGACGCCCCACTCCGCGAGTGACCGGGACGGCCGGCCCGGCTATCCTCGGCTCTCCCTCACGCGACGCGAGTCCCCATGAAGTTCGTCACCTGGAACATCAACGGCATCAAGGCCCGCATCGACACGGCGCTCGCCTGGCTCGAGGAAACGCGGCCGGACGTGGTCTGCCTGCAGGAGATCAAGAGCGTCGACGAGGGCTTCCCCGTCGCGCCGTTCGAGCGGCTCGGCTACCACGTCGCCACTCACGGCCAAAAGGGCTTCAACGGCGTTGCCATCCTGTCCAGACTTCGACTGGAGGACGTGATGCGCGGCCTGCCGGGCGACGACGAGGACGTCCAGGCGCGGTACATCGAGGCGGTGATCTCGGTGCCCTGCGGCGTCGTGCGGGTGGGCGGGCTCTATCTGCCCAACGGCAACCCGATCGGCACCGAGAAGTTTCCCTACAAGCTCGGCTGGATGCGGCGGCTCGAGGCCCATGCGAAGGATCGGTTGGCGCTCGAGGAGCCGTTCCTGCTGATGGGCGACTACAACGTCATTCCGGAGCCGATCGACGCCCGGACGCCGCAGAACTGGCTCGGCGACGCGCTGTTCCAGCCGGAGAGCCGCGAGGCCTATCGGCGGCTCCTCGCCCTCGGTCTGACCGATTGCCTGCGCGCCTCGACCGACGCCCAGCTCTTCACCTTCTGGGACTATCAGGCAGGCTGCTGGCCACGCAACGAGGGTATCCGCATCGACCACGTGCTGGCGAGCCCGGAGGCGGCGGATCGGCTTCGCGGTGTCGGCATCGACAAGCACGTACGCGGCTGGGACAAGCCGTCGGATCACGTGCCGGTGTGGGTCGACCTCGACGTCGACTGAGGGAGCGGGCGATGGCGCGGATCGGTGGTGGATGTCTGTGCGGCGCGGTCCGCTATTCGCTGGCGGCGGTGCCGGCCGACGTCGGCCATTGCCACTGCCGTATCTGCCGCCGTGCCTCGGGCGCGCCCTTCGTCACCTGGGCGACGGTGGAGCGGTCCGAGATCGAAGTGACGGGCGAACTGCGTTGGTTCCGCTCGTCGCGGAACGCTCGGCGGGGGTCCTGCCCGACCTGCGGCTCGCAGCTGTTCTTCGCTCTGGAGGTCGACGAGAGCGCCGACGCGGCGGGTCTGCCGCTCGCCGAGGCACCGCCGGCCGACCCGCGCGGTGGGGTCACCATCGACATCGCGGTGGCGACGCTCGACGATCCGGATCTCGTCCGGCCGACCCGCAACATCTGGGTCGGTTCGCGGCTCGGCTTCGTCCGCGGGTTCGATGCGACATTGCCCGATCACCTCGACGAGGGGCCGGCCGAGTAGTCCGAAAGAGACGGGGGTGCCCGCCGAAATCAGCGGGCGGTTTACTCTTCATTAACCATGAAATGCGAGTTTGACCGCGCCTTCCGTTGAGGAAGACTCCTCCCCCGGAGTCATCGTTCATCCGGTCGATATCCAAGACAGAGAGTTGAGAAACGACTCGAGAGAGTCGGCGTAATTGTTTGTGAAAATTACTAATTCGCCGGTTCTTCAGAAATCGGTCGAAGTCGTTCATCTGTTTTCTGAAGCAGCAAACGAAAGAGCCGGAAGCGGTGGCGCTCCCGGCTCGCGTGTCGTTCGAGATGATGAACGGCGAAGGCCGTGGTCTCACTGATTGCCGGACTTGGCGATCCAGTCCTGGGCCTGGGCGACGCCGAGGCGACGCTCCTGCTCGCTCGCTACCGAGAAGGCCTGCTCCTGGGCGTCGCGGATCCAGTCCTCGTTGACGGCGTTGGCATTGGCGCGGGCCACGGTCAGCCACATCAGGCCCTGAGCCGGGCGGCGCGGGATGTCGTCGTCGCCGGCGAAGAGGAGCTGGCCGAGCAGCGCCTGGGCGCCGACATGTCCCTTGCGGGCCGCCACCTTGAGCCAGCGGGCCGCCTGCTTGGGGTCGCGCTCGCTCGAGGCCTGATCGAGATAGAGGCGACCGAGATTGAACTGGGCGTCGGCGTCGCCGAAGTAGGAGGCGGCGTAGGTGTAGATCTCGCGGGCCTTCTGGATGTTCGGTCGGACCGCGGTGTTGTCGATGCCCTTGAGGTAGTAGCCGCCGAGCGCCACGAAGGCCGAGGCGACGAAGGCCGCCTGGGCACTGCCCGGGGTGTCGTCGGCGTGGTTGTTGGCGACTTGATTGTAGAACTCGAAGGCCTTGACGTCGTTGACGGGAACGCCGTCGCCGGTCTGATAGATGCGCCCGAGCTTCCACTGGGCGATCGGGTGGCCGTTCTCGGCAGCGCGCCGCAACTGCTCGATCGCGGCCTTGCGATCACCCTCGTAGTAGAGGCGGGTGCCGGCGCGGAAGGCGTCGCCGGCGGAGGCCGAGGTGGTCGAATTGGGGGCGGAGGGGCCCACCAGCTTCGGCGAAATGCCCGGCGGCAGGGTCGACGGCAGCGGCATCGCCGGAGCGGCGAGCGCCGGAGTCGCCTTGGCCGCCGGCGGCAGCGGGGCCAGCGCCTGCATGGAGGGGACGATCGACTCCTCGGGATTGACCCGCGCGTTCGGATCGAGCGCCAGAGCGGCCGTTCCCGAGACGGCGAGCGTCGCCGCGAGGCAGCCGAAGCGAAGGAGTGTTCCACACCACATGAGCGTTCTCGTCACCGACCCGCCGTTCCGTCGAAGCGCCGTTCCGCCCGGCCGAGAGGGGCCGGTCGCACGGGCGACGGGAGTGCTGCGGGCATCGCATCCATGATCCGCCACCGCGCCATGCGCTCGGGCCGATCCCAGGGTTCCAGGCCGCATGACCGTCTCGACGGCGTCTGCAGCATTCATTTTTCCGAGATAGGCGCGGTTTTCGGCGAAACTCGGGCCGGAAACGGGTCTTGTGTCGACGAGATCGGGCGAACGAGGCGGTACGGCGCCCATACGGCCAGCGGATGCGATCAGCCCCGCTCTCCCTCCGGCGACGCAGACACGCGCTTCACCGGTACCGACGCCACCCGAGACGAGACTCACGCTCGCTTCTCCTCAACCGGTCTCGAGGCCACGCCTCGGACGATTGCACGCTGGGTCCCATTTGTGACCGGAAAGCGGCACGATCGACCGCCGGAAGGTCGCGAAAATTCATTGAAAACCGGTGTTGCAGTTTCATCACGCCCCTTTCGGCGGAGGCGCGGTGTCGACATGGTGAACGCCGCCTTTCGGCGCGCTCATCGGCAATTGTGACGAGGTTACGTCAGCTGCCAGAGGGCGCAGCGGAAGGTCCCGAGAGGAGCCGGCGGGGGGCGAGGCGGGGGGAGGTCGAGGGGGCGGTCCGCAAACGACGACGGCGGGGGACGTCGCCGTCCCCCGCCGCGCGGGATCTCCGATCGGTCTCGGACCGTCAGACCGTCTCGTTGGCCATGGCGAGGCGCATGTCGACGTAGGACTCGCAGTGGCCCATCAGCTCCTCGACCTTGTTCTCGAAGAAGTGGTTGGCCCCTTCGATGATCTTCTGATCGATGACGATGCCCTTCTGAGTCTTCAGCTTGTCGACCAGGGTCTGGATGTCCTTCGACGGTACCACCTTGTCGACGTCGCCGTGGATGATCAGGCCGGACGACGGGCACGGGGCGAGGAAGGAGAAGTCGTGCAGGTTGGCCGGCGGAGCGATCGAGATGAAGCCCTCGATCTCCGGGCGGCGCATCAGCAGTTGCATGCCGATCCAGGCGCCGAAGGAGAAACCGGCGATCCAGCAGGAGCGCGCGTCCGGGTGGATCGACTGGGCCCAGTCGAGCGCCGCGGCGGCGTCCGAGAGTTCGCCGGCGCCGTGGTCGAAGGAACCCTGCGAGCGGCCGACGCCGCGGAAGTTGAAGCGCAGCACGGCGAAGCCGCGCTTGGCGAACATGTAGAACAGCTGATAGGCGATCTGATTGTTCATCGTCCCGCCGAACTGCGGATGGGGATGAAGAATCAGCGCGATCGGCGCGTTGCGCACCTTGGCGGGCTGGAAGCGCCCCTCGATGCGACCGGCCGGTCCGTTGAAGATCACCTCGGGCATGGATAGGATCGTCCTGAAGGTCGCGAGGTCGGTGCGATCGGCGTCCCGGCCTTCGTCGACCGAGGGTGCCGCCCGGCGCCCGCCCTCTCTGGGTGACACGTTCCGCCGGAAGGCTTCCGGTCGGGGAGTGACGAAGGATCGCCGAGCGAGGCCCGGCGAGAGAACGTCACTGTTACCACGACCGGGGGGGCGACTTTCAAGGAAAACCGTCAAGCATGAATTGGCGCCGTCGTGCCAGGACGCCGAGATCGACCCGCCCCATGCCCGCACCACGCCTCTACTTCGATCACAACGCCGGCGCGCCGGTGCTCGCCGCTGCCCTCGAGGCGGCGATCGCTGCGGCGCGGGCGGGAGGGAACCCGTCGTCGGTCCATGCCGAGGGGCGAGAGGCACGGCGGCTGATCGAGGGGGCGCGGGCCGAGGTGGCGCAGCTCGTCGGTGTCGCGCCGGCGCGGGTGGTGTTCGGATCGGGGGCGACCGAGGCCAACGTCACGGCTCTGACGCCGCATCTGACGCTCGGGCGCGACGAGATTCGGCTCGATCGGCTCCTCGTCGGTGCGACGGAGCATCCGTCCGTCCTCTCCGGCGGGCGGTTCCCGGCCGAGCGGGTCGAGCGGCTGGCGGTCGACGGGGACGGGATCGTCCGGCTCGATCTCCTCGCCGAACGGCTTCGACGGGCGCGGGCGGCGGGCGAGCGGGTGATGGTCGCGGTCCAGCTCGCCAATTCCGAGACCGGGGTGATCCAGCCGATCGGCGAGATCGCGGCGATGGTGCGGGCGGCCGGCGGCTTCACCCATTGCGACGCGGTGCAGGGGGCGGGGCGGCTGCGCCTCGACGATCCGGGGCTCGATGTCGACACGATGGCGCTCTCGGCCCACAAGATCGGCGGTCTGCCGGGGACCGGGGCGCTGATCCTGAAGAATCCCGAGATCCTGCCGGCGGCGCTCCTCCCCGGTAGCCAGGAATCGAACCGCCGTGGCGGTACGCAGGCGACCCCCGGCATCGCCGCCTTCGGCGTGGCGGCGGCGCAGGCGCGAGCGGACTTACGGGAAATCACGAATGTCGCAGCCGTGCGGGACTGGTTGGAGGGGCGGTTGCGTTCTATATCTTCCAATGTGAATGTGCTCGGATCCGGAGCGCCGCGGATCGCCAACACCTCGATGGTGGCGGTTCCCGGGGTTCGGGCGGAGACGGCGGTGATCGCCTTCGATCTCGAAGGTGTCGCGGTCTCGGCCGGGTCGGCCTGTTCGTCGGGCAAGGTCGGAGCGAGCCACGTGGCGCAGGCCATGGGGCTCTCGGCCGATCTCGCCCGCGCCGGCCTCCGGATCTCGATCGGGCCGCGGACCGGCCGGGAAGAAGCGGAGCGCTTCGTCGCGGTGTGGAGCCGGGTGATCGGCCGGCTCGCGCGATCGTGAGGGGGGAGGGCGAAAACCCTTCGACCTCGCCGGAATTTCGGACTACCCTGGAATCCTTCTCGAACCCGCGGGCCTTGAACCCGCGCTGCGAAGAGAGAACCACATGGCTGCAGTGAAAGAGACGGTCGACCAGGTCCGTGCGATCGACGTCGACCAATACAAGTACGGCTTCGAGACCGACATCGAGTCGGAGCGTGCCCGTCAGGGCCTCGGCGAAGACGTCATTCGCTTCATCTCCGCGAAGAAGAACGAGCCCGAGTGGATGCTCGAGTGGAGGCTCGACGCCTACGAGCGTTGGCTGACCATGGAAGAGCCGACCTGGGCGCGGGTGAGCTACCCGAAGATCGACTTCCAGGACATCTACTATTACTCAGCGCCGAAGAGCACCTCGGGGCCGAAGAGCCTCGACGAGGTCGATCCGGAGCTCTTGAAGGTCTACGAGAAGCTCGGCATCCCTCTCAAGGAACAGGCGGTGCTGGCCGGCGTAGAGGGGGCGAAGATCGCGGTCGACGCGGTGTTCGACTCGGTCTCGGTGGTGACGACCTTCCGCGAGGAATTGGCGAAGCACGGCGTCATCTTCTGCTCGATCTCCGAGGCGATGCGCGAACACCCGGAGCTGGTGCGCAAGTACCTCGGCTCGGTGGTGCCGGTCACCGACAACTATTATGCGACGCTGAATTCCGCGGTGTTCTCGGACGGGTCCTTCGTCTGGATCCCGGAGGGGGTGCGCTGCCCGATGGAGCTGTCGACCTACTTCCGCATCAACGAGAAGAAGTCGGGCCAGTTCGAGCGCACCCTGATCATCGCCGAGAAGGGCTCCTACGTCAGCTATCTCGAGGGCTGCACCGCGCCGCAGCGCGACGAGAACCAGTTGCATGCGGCGGTGGTCGAGCTGGTGGCGATGGAAGATGCCGAGATCAAGTATTCGACCGTCCAGAACTGGTATCCGGGCGACAAGGACGGCAAGGGCGGCATCTACAACTTCGTCACCAAGCGCGGCGACTGCCGCGGCGACCGGTCGAAGATCTCGTGGACGCAGGTGGAGACCGGCTCGGCGATCACCTGGAAATACCCGAGCTGCATCCTGCGCGGCGACGACTCGAAGGGCGAGTTCTACTCGATCGCGGTGTCGAACGGCCATCAGCAGGTCGATTCGGGCACCAAGATGATCCATCTGGGAAAACGCACCTCGTCGCGGATCATCTCCAAGGGCATCTCGGCGGGCAAGTCGCAGAACACCTATCGCGGTCAGGTCAAGGTCAATCGCAAGGCGGACGGGGCGCGCTCCTTCACCAATTGCGACAGCCTGCTCATCGGCCACGACTGCGGCGCCCACACGGTGCCCTATCTCGAGAGCGCCAACCGCCAAGCCAAGGTCGAGCACGAGGCCACCACGTCGAAGATCTCCGACGACCAGCTGTTCTATTGCATCTCCCGCGGTCTCGGCTCGGAGGAGGCGGTGGCGCTGATCGTCAACGGCTTCGTCCGCGACGTGCTGCAGCAGCTGCCGATGGAATTCGCGGTGGAGGCGCAGAAGCTGATCGGGGTCAGCCTCGAAGGCTCGGTGGGGTGAGACATGGCGGGAGGGCCCTGGTTCCGGATCGGACGGAACGGGCGCTCCCGGCCGATCGCCACGGCCGGATGGGGGATCTCACTCCTTCTCGTCGCCGTGGAATTCGTCGGGACCTTCCTGCTGATCCTCGTGCCGCGGATGGAGCACGTGCCGATCGGCTGGGACCGGGGTCTCGGATGGTTCCTGCTCTCGGTGGGAAACATCGCCTTCTTCATTCTACTCGCCGGCGCGAAGACCGCGCGCGAGGCGGGCGACGACGATCGCTGAGGACGTTTGCGATGCTCGAAATCAAGAACCTGCATGCCGAGATCGAGAACGAGGGGCGCGAAATTCTGCGCGGGCTCGATCTCGTGGTGAAGCCCGGCGAGGTCCACGCCATCATGGGGCCGAACGGCGCCGGCAAGTCGACGCTCTCCCATGTGCTCGCCGGCAAGCCCGGCTACCGGGTCACCGACGGCTCGGCCACCCTCGACGGCGTCGACATCCTGGAGATGGACCCGGCGCTGCGTGCCGCGAACGGCGTCTTCCTCGCCTTCCAGTATCCGGTGGAGATCCCCGGCGTCGCCAACATGACCTTCCTCAAGGCGGCGCTCAACGCCCAGCGCAAGGCGCGCGGCGAGGAGGAGATCTCGACGCCCGACTTCATGCGGCTGGTGCGCACCGAGGCCGGCAAGCTCAAGATCACCCAGGACATGCTCAAGCGCCCGGTCAACGTCGGCTTCTCCGGCGGCGAGAAGAAGCGCAACGAGATCCTGCAGATGGCGATCCTCCAGCCGAAGCTGTGCATCCTCGACGAGACCGACTCGGGCCTCGACATCGATGCGCTGAAGGTGGTCTCCGACGGCGTCAACGCGCTGCGCTCGCCGGATCGCGGCTTCATCGTCATCACTCACTACCAGCGGCTCCTCGACCACATCCGCCCGGATGTCGTCCACGTCCTCTCCAAGGGTCGGATCGTCAAGACCGGCGGGCCGGATCTGGCGCTCGAACTCGAGGCGAAGGGCTACGCCGACTTCGTCGACGCGGCCTGAGGGGGAGCGTGATGAACCTGGTGGTCACCCCCGATCGGCGGCGAACCAAGGCGGAGGAGGTGCTCGAAGCGGCCTTCCGTCGGATCGACGCCGAGTTGCCGGATCTCGAGCGCGAGGCGGCCTTCGCCCGTTTCGCTGCCCAGGGCCTGCCGCATCGTCGCGTCGAGGCCTATCACTTCACCGATCTGCGCTCGATGCTGGCGACCGCCCCGGAGCCGGCGGCCCGCCCGTCGCTCGCTGCCGCCACCGCGGCGGTCGGTACCGACGTCTTCGCCGCGACGGGCGCGGCACGGGCGGTGTTGGTCGACGGCTGGTTCTCGCCGAAGCTCTCCGATCTCTCGGGGCTGGGTGAGGGCGTCACCGTCGCCTCCGTCTGCGACACGCTGAGTTCGGGCGGGTCGGTCGACGGGCTCGGGCGCCTGATCGGGCCGGGGAGCGCGGCGGAGAGCGATCCGCTGGTGGCGCTCGCCTCGGCCTTCTGGACCGACGGGCTCGTGGTCGAGGTGGCGCCGGGCGCTACCATGGCGCGGCCGCTGGAGATCCGCCATCTCGCCTCCGGGGTGCCGGTCACGACCTGCGTCCGCCACCTGATCGTGGTCGGGGCGGGGGCCAAGGCGACGATCCTCGAGAGCCACGAGAGCCCTGACGGCGTGGTGATCCATGCCCATGGGCTGACCGAGGTCTCGGTCGGCGACGGCGCCGAGGTGACGCTGGTCGATCGCCAGCGCGAGGGCTCGGAGGCAGTGCGCCTCGCGACGCTGGCGGTTTCGCTCGGCGATCACGCCAAGCTCGACCACACGCTGGCGACGCTCGGGGCCAAGCTCGCCCGCACCCAGATCTTCGCCCGCCTCGGCGTGCAGGCCGACCTCCAGACGCGCGGTGCGACGCTCGCCAAGGGCAAGACCCATGCCGATGCGACGCTGATGGTCGAGCACGTCGGTCCCGGCGGGACGAGCCGCGAACTCTACAAGTCGGCGGTCGACGACGACGCGACTTCGGTGTTCCAGGGCCGCATCACGGTGCAGAAGACGGCGCAGCAGACCGACGGCCGGATGGGGGCGCACGCGGTGCTGCTCTCGGACCGGGCCGAGGCCAAGGCCAAGCCGGAGCTGGAGATCTTCGCCGACGACGTCGCCTGCGCCCATGGTGCGACGGTCGCCGAGATCGACGACACGTTGAAGTTCTATCTGATGAGCCGCGGCATTCCGGCGGACGAGACCGAGCGGCTGCTGATCCACGCCTTCCTCGGCGAGGTGACGGACGCCATCGCCGACGAGACCGTGCGCGAGGCGATCGCCGGCGAGATCGACGGCTGGATCGACGGGCGGGGGAAGTGAGCGAGATGAACGCACCGACCATCGATCTCGGGACCTACGACGTGGAGGCGATCCGCGCCGACTTCCCTATCCTCGCGACCACCGTCCACGGCAAGCCGCTCACCTATCTCGACAACGGCGCCTCGGCGCAGAAGCCACAGGCCGTCATCGACGAGATGGTCGACGTGATGACGCGGCGCTACGCCAACGTCCATCGCGGCCTGCACCATCTCGCCAATGCCGCGACCGAGGCCTACGAGGGGGCGCGCGAGATCGTCCGCCGCTTCCTCGGCGCCAAGTCGACCGACGAGATCATCTTCACCAAGTCGACCACCGAGGGCATCAACCTCGTCGCCAATTCGCTGGGGCAATCGATCCAACCCGGCGACGAGATCATCCTCTCGATCCTCGAGCACCACTCCAACATCGTGCCCTGGCACTTCCTGCGCGAGCGTAAGGGCGCGGTGATCAAGTGGGCGCCGGTGGCCGAGGACGGCTCGTTCCTGATGGACGAGTTCGAGAAGCTCCTGAGCCCCAAGACCAAGATCGTGGCGATGACGCAGATGTCGAACGTCACCGGTACCGTGGTCCCGGTGAAGGCGGTCTGCGAGCGGGCGCATGCGGTCGGGGCGAAGGTGCTGGTCGACGGCTCTCAGGCCGCCGTCCACCTGCCGGTCGACGTGCAGGACATCGGCTGCGACTTCTATGTGATCACCGGTCACAAGCTCTATGGGCCGACCGGCATCGGCGCGCTCTGGGGGCGCTACGATCTCTTGGCCTCGATGCCGCCGTTCCTCGGCGGCGGCGAGATGATCAAGGACGTCTCCGAGGACATGGTCACCTACGGCGAGCCGCCGCATCGCTTCGAGGCCGGCACGCCGCCGATCGTCGAGGCGGCCGGGCTCGGCGCGGCGCTGACCTACATGGAGACGATCGGGCGCGAGCGCATCGCGGCCCACGAGGCGCAGCTCGCGGCCTATGCGCACGAGCGGCTCGGCTCGCTCAATTCGGTCCGCATCTTCGGCACGGCGCCGGGCAAGGGGGCGATCGTCGCCTTCGAGATGGCCGGGGCGCACGCCCACGACGTGGCGACGATCCTCGATCGCTACGGCATCGCGGTCAGGGCCGGCACGCACTGTGCCCAGCCGCTCCTCAAGCGCTACGGGGTGACGTCCACCTGCCGGGCGTCCTTCGCCATGTACAACCGCCTCGACGAGGTCGACCGTCTGGTCGAAGGCCTCGTCAAGGCTCAGCAGTTCTTCGCCTGAGACGGTCCCGAGGTTTCTTCCATGGATGCAGACACCCATTTCACCGAAGGTCCGCAGCAGGTGGCGACGTCCGGCGGCGCGGCGATCCCTCCGCAAGAGCTGGAGCGGCTGACGCAGGACATCATCGGCGCGCTGAAGACGGTCTACGACCCCGAGATCCCGGCCGACATCTACGAGCTCGGGCTGATCTACAAGGTCGACATCGACGACGATCGCAACGTCGCGGTGGAGATGACGCTGACGGCGCCGGGCTGTCCGGTCGCCGGCGAGATGCCCGACTGGGTGCAGAACGCCATCCGCGCCGTCCACGGCATCAACGAGGTGACGGTGAACCTCGTCTTCGATCCGCCGTGGACACAGGATCGGATGTCCGACGAGGCGCGCTGCGCGCTCGACATGTATTGAGAGGAGAAGGCCATGGGTCTCTTCGGTGGAATGCCGGTGGTGAAGCTCACCGACGCGGCGGTGGCGCGGGTCAAGGCGATCGTCGCGGGTTCGGCGACGCCGCTCGCCGGTCTCAGGCTCGGCATCGACAAGGGCGGCTGCGCCGGCATGACCTACAAGATCGAGATGGTGGCCGAAGCCGACCCGAAGGACGACGTGGTCGAGGCCGACGGCGTCAAGGTGTTCATCGATCCCGGCGCGACGCTCTATCTCCTCGGCACCACCGTCGACTTCAAGACCGACAAGATGGCCTCGACCTTCACCTTCGAGAACCCCAACCAGGTCTCCGCCTGCGGCTGCGGCGAATCGGTGTCGCTGGAGGCGGCGAAGGTGTGAAGGGGGCGTTTCCGGCTCGACGCTCTGGCCGGCGCGCCGGCGCCGGCTGCCCCTCGTACCCCACCCGAGATCCATCGTGACCGCCGGTTTCGCCGATCAAGTGACGGCCCTGTTCGTCTTCTCGCTCGCCTCGGGTTACACGCCGGGGCCGAACAACGTCATGCTGCTGGCGTCGGGGGTGAACCACGGGTTCCGCCGCACCGTGCCGCACATCGCCGGCGTCGTCGTCGGGTTTCCGACCATGGCGGCGGCTGTGGCGCTCGGGCTCGGGGCGCTGTTCCGGGCGCAGCCCGGGCTCCACGGCGCCATCGAGGCGGTCGGTGTCGTCTATCTCCTGTGGCTCGCGGCACGGATCGGCTTCCAGCCGGTCGAGGGTGAGCTCGAGAGCGGAGCGGCGCCGCGGCGGCCGTTCTCCTTCCTCGAGGCGGCGGCCTTCCAGGTGGTCAACGTCAAAGGCTGGATCACCGCCATCTCGGGCGCCTCGATCTACCTGCCGACCGGGTTGACGCCGCTGCAGGGGACGTCGCTGATCTTCGTCGTGTTCTTCGTCAACGCCGTCGGATCGGCCTCGACCTGGGCGGCCTTCGGGACGATGATCGCCCGGCTGCTCGGCACGGCCCGTCGCCGGCGGATCTTCAACGCGGTGATGGCGATCGCGCTGGTCGCGTCGCTGTGGCCGGCGTGGGTCGATCTGTGGCGCGCCGTCCACGGCTGAGGGGGGACCCCATGGTCGACGTCGAATTCTTCCGCGATCTCTGCCGGCCGCTCGGCGACGTCACGTCGAAGCGGATGTTCGGCGGACTGTGCCTGTGGCACGAGGGCCTGGCCTTCGCGCTGGTGATCGACGAGGCGCTCTATCTCAAGGTCGACGACCACAATCGGGCGGCCTTCGAGGCGCGCGGACTGCCGCACTTCTCCTACACCACCAAGACCGGGCGGACGACGGTGATGTCCTATGCGCGGGCGCCGGAGGAGGTCTACGACGACCCGGACGTCTTCGCCGAATGGGCGCGCGGGTCGATCGCCGCGGCGCGACGGGCGGCGGCGGAGAAGGCGGCGAAGCCGGTGCGACGGAAGGCCTCGAAGCCCGCGGCCGGGCGCCGAGGAGTGGTCGCCGAGTAGCGCGAACGTTTCCGAACCATGGTTGCCCCGAGACCGGTTTCGGTCGATAAGGGGCGACCCTCGGGGTGCCTCGGCGCCCCGGCGACACGAACACAATCTCGAGGACGCGAGCCGATGGCCGACCTGGATCCCGAAAACACCCTCGTCATCGAAACCACCAAGGGCCGCGTGGTCATCGCCATGCGCCCGGATCTGGCGCCGGGCCACGTCGCCCACATCAAGAAGCTGGCGCGCGAGGGCTTCTACGACGGCATCGTCTTCCACCGCGTCATCGAGGGCTTCATGGCCCAGACCGGCTGCCCGAAGGGCACCGGCACCGGCGGCTCCAGCTATCCGGACCTCAAGGCCGAGTTCAACGCCGAGCCGCACGTCCGCGGCACCGCCTCGATGGCGCGCGCCCAGAACCCGAATTCGGCCAACTCGCAGTTCTTCATCTGCTTCGACGACGCCCGCTTCCTCGACCGCCAGTACACGGTGTGGGGCAAGGTCGTGGAAGGCATGGAGAACGTCGACAAGATCAAGCGCGGCGAGCCGGTGCGCGATCCCGACAAGATGCTGTCGGTGAAGGTCATGGCCGACATCGCCGCCTGATCGCGACGACGACGTGAGACGTTTCGGACGGCCGGGCCTCGCGCCCGGCCGTTTCGCGTTTGCGGGGGAGGGGATTTCCAGGGGTTGCGCGTCGCAACCGGTGCGCGAGAATAGGAGGGGTGGGAGGATGATTTTTGTGGTGACAAAAATTCGGACTTCTGGCATCCTCCAGCGAGGCATCGACGGTGAAGCTCTCTTGGGACGAGGCGAAACGCCGGTGGACGCGAGACGAGCGGGGCCTCGACTTCGCCGACGCGGCGACGGTCTTCGCCGGCGTGAAGCTCGAGTTCCCCGACCTCCGGTTCGACTACGGCGAGGAGCGGTGGATCACCGTCGGGCTGCTCGAGGGCCGCATGATGGTGGTGGTGTGGACGCCGCGTGACGGCGGGCGCCATGTGATCTCGATGAGGAAGGCCAATGACCGAGAGCAGAAGAATTTCGGCGAGCGACTTGGCCAAGTCCGACGCTCGTGAACCGACGCCGGCGGATTTCGAAGAGATTCCCGAGATCTCCGACGAGTGGTTCGCCCGCGCCGATCTCTACATCGGCGAGAGGCTGATCCGGCGTGGCCGGCCGAAGTCGGCTTCGCCCAAGGAGGCGATCAACATTCGGCTGTCGCCGGAGGTGCTGGCGCGGTTCAAGGCGACCGGGCGGGGTTGGCAGACGCGGATCGACCGGGCGCTGAAGGATTGGCTCGCGGCGCATCCGGAGGTCGGTGGCGAGGGCGGCTGAGGCGGCGCCGGCGTCGGGCCCCCGCGAAGAGGGTCCCCTCGGCGGCGAAAATGCTCTATGAAGCGCCCCCATGCGCGTCGACCTCTTCGATTTCGATCTGCCTGCCGAATGCATCGCCCTGCGCCCCGCTTCCCCGCGGGAGAACGCGCGGCTGCTCGTCGTCCGGCCGGGCGGGAAGCCGGAGTTCGCCGACGCCACCGTCGGCGATCTGCCGGACTTCCTGCGGCCCGGCGACGCCCTCGTCTTCAACGACACCCGCGTCATACCGGCCGAACTCGGCGGTACCCGCATTCGCGGCGAGAACCGCGTCGGCGTCGCCTTCAACCTGATCGAACGGGCGAGTGCGAACCGCTGGCGGGCCTTCGCCCGGCCGGGCAAGCGGTTGAAGCTCGGCGATCGGGTGCTGTTCGGTGAGGAGGGCAGGGCCTGTCTCCTCGGCGAGGTGTGGGCGAGCGTCGCGGCCAAGAGTGAGGACGGGATCGTCGATCTCGACTTCGATCTCTCCGGCCCCGATCTCGACGCTGCGATCCATGCCGTCGGGCACATGCCTCTGCCGCCCTACATCTCGGCCAAGCGCGCCGCCGACGCCCAGGACGAGCGCGACTATCAGACGATCTTCGCCCGCGAGGAGGGTGCCGTCGCCGCGCCGACCGCCGGGCTGCACTTCACGCCGGAGATGATGGCGCGGCTCGATGCCGCCGGCATCGAGCGGCATTTCGTGACGCTGCACGTCGGCGCGGGGACGTTCCTCCCCGTCAAGGTCGAGGACACGGCCGACCACGTCATGCATTACGAGAGCGGCACGCTCGCGGTCGAGACGGCGGAGCGGCTCAACGCGGTGCGCGCTCGGGGCGGGCGGATCGTCGCGGTGGGGACGACGTCGCTCCGGATCCTGGAGAGCGCCTGCGACGAGGCGGGGCGGCTCGCAGCCTTCGCGGGCGCCACCAACATCTTCATCACGCCGGGGCGGCGGGTGCGCTCGATCGATGCCCTGATGACCAACTTCCATCTGCCGCGCTCGACGCTGTTCATGCTGGTGTCGGCCTTCTCGGGCCTCGATCGCATGCGGGCGGCCTACGCCCACGCGATCGCGAGCGGCTACCGCTTTTATTCCTACGGCGACACGTCGTTGCTCTTCCCCGAGGCACCATGACCGAGACGACGATCGACACGCCCGAATTCGGCTTCGCGCTGCATGCCACGGACGGCATGGCCCGGCGCGGTACGGTGACGACGGCGCATGGCGAGATCCGCACGCCCGCCTTCATGCCGGTCGGCACGCAGGCCACCGTCAAGTGCATGTATCCCGCACAGGTGCGGGATCTCGGGGCGGACATTCTGCTCGGCAACACCTACCACCTGATGCTGCGCCCCGGGGCCGAACGGGTGGCGCGGCTCGGCGGGCTCCACCGCTTCATGAACTGGCCGCACCCGATCCTGACGGATTCGGGCGGGTTTCAGGTCATGTCGTTGGCGCAGCTCCGCAAGATCACCGAGAAGGGCGTCACCTTCCAGAGCCATATCGACGGGTCGAAGCACGAGCTGACGCCCGAGCGCTCGATCGAGATCCAGGGGCTGCTCGGCTCCGACATCCAGATGCAGCTCGACGAATGCGTCGCGCTTCCGGCATCCGGCAAGGAGATGGAGCGGGCGATGGAGCTGTCGCTGCGCTGGGCCGAGCGCTCCAAGGCGGCGTTCTTCGGGAAGAGGGGGCACGGCATCTTCGGCATCGTCCAGGGTGGCGACGACGAGGAGCTGCGACTCAGGTCGGCGAAGGGTCTCGTCGACATCGGCTTCCACGGCTATGCGCTCGGCGGGCTGGCGGTCGGCGAGCCGCAGGAGGTGATGCTGAGGGTGATCCAGGCGACCACCCCGGCGTTGCCCGCCGACAAACCGCGCTATCTGATGGGCGTCGGCACGCCGCACGACATCCTGGAGGCGGTGGCCCGCGGCATCGACATGTTCGACTGCGTCATGCCGACCCGCGCCGGGCGCCACGGCCAGGTCTTCACCCGCCGCGGCCGGGTCAACCTCAAGAACGCCCGCCACGCCGACGATCCCCGCCCGCTCGACGAGCTCTCCGACTGTCCGGCGGCGCGCGACTGGTCTCGGGCCTATCTGCATCACCTCGTCCGCACCGGCGAGGCACTGGGCTCGATGCTGCTCACCTGGGTGAACCTCGCCTACTACCAGTCGCTGATGGCCGGGGCCCGAGCGGCGATCGAGGTGGGGCGTTATGCCGAGTACAAGGCCGAGGTCGAGGCCGGTTGGGCGGCGGGGGACATTGCGGCGATCTGAGGCGGTGACGGCTTCGCCGGTCGCAGCGGTGGTCTGTGCCGGTCGATCTGGTCTTCGCGCCCGCGCCCCTGTTAGACTCGGAGGCCTCGGATCCTGCGCTTTCCGGAGGGCTTCCCATGCTCGACCACATCGGCGTTCCCGTTCGCGATCTCGCGCTCTCCAAGGCCTTCTACGAGACGGTGCTGGCGCCGCTCGGCTACGGCGTCGTCATGGAACTCTCGCCGGAGATCACCGGCTCGACCGGCTTCGTCGGCTTCGGCCGGCCGGGCAAGCCGCAGTTCTGGATCACCACCGGCGGGCCGATGAGCGGCGTGCTGCATGTCGCCTTCATGGCCGAGAACCGTGCGGCGGTCGCCGCCTTCCATGCCGCGGCGCTGGTCGCCGGCGGGCGCGACAACGGCGGACCGGGACTGCGTCCGCACTATCACCCGAACTACTACGGCGCCTTCGTCTTCGATCCCGACGGCCACAACGTCGAGGCGGTCTGTCACCGGCCCGAGTGAGGGCGACGGCCGGCGGTGCGGAGCGGCTCTGCGAGCGAGCGCTGGATCGCCTTCGGCCGCATGTTACCTTCCCGCCTTCGTCCTTCTTCCCGCCGACCGAGCCCGACTTGATCGACACGTCTCACCCCCCGGATGCGGACCACCGCAGCCAAGCGCGCTGGTTCCTCGCAGGCATGGCGCAGTTCTTCTCGCTGCCGGCGCTGATCCTGATGGCGGCCTTCGTCGGCTTCGGCGGGCTGGCGCAAGCGAGCGGCGTGACCCTGCCGCAGTCGGTGGCGATGACCGGGTTCATCTGGGCGCTGCCGTCGATGGTGGTGCTGGTCGGGGCGATCAAGGCGGGGACGTCGATCGTCGCCACGGCGATCGCGGTGGCGCTCTCGGCGGTTCGGCTGATGCCGATGACCATGGCGCTGGTGCCGATCGTGCGCGACGAGCGGACGCCGAAGTGGGTGCTCTATTTCATCGCCCATTTCGTCGCGGTCACCGCCTGGGTGTTCGGCATGACCCGGCTGCCGAGCCTGCCGCGGGCGGGGCGGGCGGCCTATTTCGCCGGCTTCGCGACGACGCTGACCGCCGTCAACATGGGCGTGACGGCGGTGTCGTGGTGGGCGAGCGCAGCGTTGCCGCCGGTGGCCGCCAGTGCCCTGGTGCTGCTGACACCGCTCTACTTCATCGTGTCGCTGTGGCGGGCGGCGGAACGGGCGCCGACGGATCGGCTGGCGCTGGTGATCGGCATGGCGGTGATGCCGGGCGCACACGCGATCTCGGCGGAATTCGCCCTGCTGATCACCGGATTCGTCGGCGGCACCACGGCCTGTTTCCTCGGCCGGGCGCTGGCGCGGCGGGCGGAAGCCGCATCGGGCGGCGGGGAGGCCGGGCGATGAGCGGGCTCTCCTTCGGTGCGATCGAGACCTGGTGGTGGCCCTGGGTGTTCATCCTGGGAGCCGGATGGCTCGCCAACGACCTGTGGCGCTTCCTCGGGGTGGCCTTCTCCGGCCGGCTCACCGAGGACAGCCCGGTCTTCGCCTATGTGAAGGCGGTGGCGACGGCACTCGTCGCCGGCGTGATCGCCCAACTCGTCCTGTTCCCGACCGGGGATCTCGCCGCCACCAGCGTGGCGTTGCGGCTCATGGCGGTCGGCATCGGCTTCGCCGCCTTCCGGCTGGCGCGTCAGCACGTCTTCGTCGGTGTCGCCGCCGGTGAGGCGGCCTTCGTCGCTGGCTGGTGGCTCGGGATCTAGCTCAGCGCTGCAGCTTCGGCACCAGCGACAGGATCACCAGGACGATGACCGAGCCGATGGCGGCGCGGACGACCTCGCCGACGATGCCGTGACCGAGGACGAAGCCGAGGCGGGGCAGGAGGAGGCCGGCGACGGCGGCGCCGACGATGCCGAGCACGGCATTGGCGACGAAGCCGAAGCCGCCACCGCGCACCAGCAGACCGGCGAGCCAGCCGGCCACCGCGCCGACCAGGATCCAGACGACGAAACCGATCATGGACGTCCCTTCCTTCTCGGCGGCCGCGTTCAGGCGAGAGCGGCGCGGATCTTTTCGGCGTGGGCGGCGAGGATCGCCTGATCGGCGAAGGGGCGCGGCATGCGGCGGACCGTATCGGCCATCTGGCGCGGCATGACGTGGAAATGGAGGTGGAAGACCTCCTGGCCGCCGGCCTTCTCGTTGAACTGCTGGATGGTGACGCCGTCGGCGACGAAGGCGCGAGTCACGGCGACGGCGATCTTCTGCACCGTGGCGATGACCGCGGCGAGATCGGCCGGGGCGATGTCGAGGATGGTGCGGGCCGCGGCCTTGGGGATGACCAGGGTGTGGCCATCGACCGCCGGCATGACGTCCATGAAGGCCAGCGTCGCCTCGTCCTCGTAGACCACGTGGGCGGGGATCTCGCCGCGCAGGATCTTGGCGAAGACGTTCTGGTCGTCATAGGCGGTGGTCATCGAGGGCCTCGTATCGGTCGGTGGGTCGGGGCGGATCCTCGACCGGCGGCGACGCACGGTCAAGCCGGGGATGGCACGAGGTCGCCGGGGGAGCGCGGCCGGTCGCCGTAGGGTGAGGCGGCGAGGAGTTCGGCGTCGGCCTCGGCCACCGCCTCGCGTTCCTGGACCAGGTAGCGCTCGACGGCGGCGCGGAAGCCGGGATCGCGGATGAAGTGGGCCGAACGGGTCTCGACCGGCAGATAGCCGCGGGCGAGCTTGTGTTCGCCCTGGGCGCCGGCCTCGACGCGGGAGAGGCCGTGGGCGATCGCCCAGTCGACGGCGCGGTGGTAGCAGACCTCGAAATGGAGGAAGGGGCGATCCTCGATCGTTCCCCACCAGCGGCCGTAGAGGGCGTCGGTGCCGATGAAGTTGAGCGCGCCGGCGATTCGCCGCCCGTGGTGCTTGGCCATGATCAACAGCACCCGATCGGCCATGGTGGCGCCGATGCGGTCGAAGAACTCGCGGGTGAGGTAGGGCCGGCCCCATTTGCGCGAGCCGGTGTCCTGGTAGAAGGCGAAGAAGGCGTCCCAATCGGCGCCGCCGATGTCGCGACCGGTCAGCGCCTCGATCTCGACGCCGCCGGCGATCGCGTCGCGACGCTCGCGGGCGAGCTGCTTGCGCTTGCGGCCGAGCAGGGTCGCCAGGAAGTCGTCGTAGTCGCGATAGCCGCGGTTCGGCCAATGGAACTGGCGGTCGACACGCGGCGCCCAGCCGGCGGCGGCGAAGGCGCCGGCGTCCGCCTCGCCGAGGAAGGTGGCGTGGGCGGAGGAGAAGCCGGCGCCCTCGGTGAGAGCCTCGAGCCTGGCGACGAGAGTGCCGCGCAGCCGATCGCGCGCCTCGGCGGGGCCGGGGGCGACGAGCAGGCGGGGGCCGCTCACCGGATTGAACGGCACCGAGACCTGGAGCTTGGGATAGTAGCGTCCGCCGGCGCGGCCGTAGGCCTGGGCCCAGGCGTGATCGAAGACGTATTCGCCCTGGCTGTGGGTCTTGGCGTAGGCCGGAACGATGGCGGTGGGGCGGCCGTCGGGGCCGTCGATCACCAGATGGCGCGGGTGCCAGCCGGTTTCGGGGGCGGCGGAGCCGGAGGCCTCGAGCGCAGAGAAGAAGGCGTGCGAGAGCAGCGGATCGGCCGGGCCGACGTCGGTTCCGGCGGCGCAGCGGTTCCAATCGGCGGCGGTGATCTCCGCGACGTCGCCGACCACTCGGATCGGCACCTCGACGTCGTCGGGTTCCAGTCGTCGATCGCGCATGCCGGGGTCTTCCTCCTCTGCCTCGGGCGAGAATAGGGGACGATGCGGGCTTGGCCAGGGTCGAAGACGCGAAGACCGGCCGCTCCTGCGAGGAGGGCCGGTCTCGGCATGGTCGGTGATGGGTCGGTCCGCTCAGCGGCAGACGCGGCGAACGTGGCGGTCGCCCCAGTCGTCGTACCAGACCTCGCGCCAGCAGCGCTGGCGGACGACGACCTCTTCTTCCTCGTAGACGCGCGCCGGGCGGCGGCGGACCACGTAGGTGTCGGGCTGCGGCTGGGCCAGGGCATTGCCGAGGATCAGGCCGCCGACGACGCCGGCGGCACCGGCCGCCCAGGCGGCTCCGGGATCGCCGGCGCTGGCCGGGGCGGTCGTGGCGACGGTCGACGCGGCGAGGGTGGCGACCGTGGCGGCCGCGAGAAGGAACTTCCTGGCGATCATTGTCCTCTTACCTCTCGGTCCGGGGGCGTCCGGCGAAGGAGCCACCCGACACTCTGGGGCGCGAGTCCCTCGGGAACTCGAAACCCGAGTTCAACCGCCTTTCGAGTCGAAAACAAGGCGGAAGTCGTGGTTCCGGTCCTCAACCGCCGGCGTCGGGGTCGAAGCCCTCGAATACGATCTGATCGGCATGGGCGAGGACACGGCGGCGCATCTCCTCGTTCTTCACCGTCCAGGAGATCACCGGCAGGCCGAAGACGCGGCGGGCGATCCACGGCCCGGGGGCCGGCAGGTCGCGGACGCAGTAGGAGACGAACCTCGGCCGGGTGCGCGGCGCATGGAGGAGATGGCGCAGGGCGAATCGCTCCATGCGGGTGAAGCGGGCGTAGTATTCGAGATCGTCGGCGCGGTCGGCGACGATGCCGTGCGGGATCCCCGGCATGATCCGGTTGGCGGCCTCGACCACGTCGGGGTCGAAGGACTTGGTCACGACCGGGCCGCGGTAGCGGGCGAGGCACTCGGCGACGCGGCGCACCAGGCGATCGTCCTGCCGGCGCGGGAACTCGCTCTTCAGCTCGAGGCAGAGGCCGACGCGGCCGTCGACCAGCGCCAGGAGGTCGTCGAGCGAGGGGATGCGGTCGCTCGTGCCCTTCATCGGGATGGCGCGCAGCTCCGCCATGGTGCGGCGATCGACGCGGCCCTCGGCCGAGGTCAGGCGCTCCAGCGTGTCGTCGTGGAAGACGACCACGTCCTCGTCGGCGGAGAGCAGGAGGTCGACCTCGATGTTGAAGCCCTTCTCCACCGCGCGGGCGGCGGCGGAGAGGGTGTTCTCGATCACGCCGTTGCGGGCGTCATGATAGCCGCGGTGGGCGATCGGGCGGGCTGTGAGCCAGGAGAAGTCCATCGGCGTGTCCCTCAGCCGATCTCGAAGATGCCTTCGACCTCGACGGCGGCGCCGAAGGGCAGACCCGCCGCGCCGACGGCCGAGCGGGAATGGCGGCCGCGTTCACCGAAGACCTCGACCATCAGGTCGGAGGCGCCGTTGACCACCTTGGGCTGATCGCCGAAGTCGGCGGCGGAATTGACGAAGCCGGTGAGCTTGACCACCCGGACGAGCTTCTCCAGATCGCCAATCGCCGCCTTGACCTGGGCGATGAGGTTGATGGCGCAGAGCCGGGCGGCGGCGCGGCCGGTGTCGATGTCGACGCCGTCGCCGAGGCGGCCGACGTGCGCGAGGCCGTTCGGGCCCATCGGCAGCTGGCCGGAAACGAAGAGCAGGTTGCCGGTTCGGACGAAGGGCACGTAGTTGGCAGCGGGGGCGGCCGGGGTCGGCAGGGTGATGCCGAGTTCGCCGAGGCGGGCGTCGATGGTGGACATTGGCGGATCTCCTCGAGGCCGACGGGGCCGGCAGGATGGGGCGGCGCGGGCTCTCCTTCATGTCCGAATTCGACGCCGTCGTCCATCGACCGCGACGCCGGGGAGGGGTGTGAGGCGCGGGGTGGAGGCGTTGCGCTCCGATTGAATTCGCCGTCGAACCGGTCCAAGAGAAGGCGCGAGGGCGCGGGAAGCGCGCGCCGGCAGAGAGCGGGTGGACGGCATGGCGCGGTTTGCGGCGAGGTTCGGGATCCTGGCGGCGGCGATCTTCGTGGTGACGCGGCCGACGCATGCCGAACCGACGGCGGTGGCGCGCGGACTGGTCGCCCATCGGGCGGTCTACGAGATGACGCTCGCCCGCCGCGCCGATCGGGCCGACGTCGCCTCGGCCAGCGGGCGCCTCGTCTACGAGTTCACCGGCAATGCCTGCGAGGGGTGGTCGTCGCGCTTCCGCCTGGTGCTGAGCCTCGCCAACGCCGACGGCACCGCGCGGGTGACCGATCTGCGCACCACCTCCTTCGAAGACGGCGACGGGCGTGCCTTCGAGTTCGTCAACCAGAACCTCGTCGACGGGCGTACGGTCGAGGACACCAAGGGCGCGGCGCGACGCGACGGGGACCAGACGCGCGCCACGATCACCGCGCCCGCCCCCCGTCGCGTCGATCTGCCGAAGACGGCGCGCTTTCCCACCGAACACATGGCGGCGATGATCGAGGCGGCGACGGCGGGGCAGTCGTTCGCCGAGATCGACCTCTACGACGGGTCCGAGGGCGGTGGTCGCTATGTCCGTACCGCCGTGGTGGTCGGACGCGAGCAGACCGGTCCCGACGACACCGGCGCCGAGCCGGCGGCAGCGTCGAGCCTGACCGAGGGGCGACGTCGCTGGCCGGTCGAGGTCTCCTATTTCGACCCGACCAAGGCCGCCGCCGGCGATACCACGCCGGAGTATCAGCTCGGCTTCATCGTCTACGACAACGGCGTGTCGCGGCGTCTCAGCCTCGACTACGGCGACTTCGCCCTCGCCGGCCGGCTCACCAGCCTCGAGCCGCTGCCGTCGTCGCCCTGCAAATGAGCGCCGCATCGGGCGTCACGGCTCGCCGTCGTCGGTCGCCTCACCGGCGGGTGTCGGGCGCTCGGGTTTCGCGGCCTTCGGCTTCGGGGTGAAGACCAGCCCCTGTTCGACCACGTCCGAGCCGAAGCGGCGGCGCAGGTCGTCGATCGCCGCCTCGGCGCGGGCGCGGCGGCCGGCGTTCTCGTCGACGAGATCGGGCGGGTCGCAGAAATCGATCGGCACGAGGTCGGAGACGCCGATGCCGATCAGGCGGAAGCGGCGGCCGTCGCATTCCCGGGTCAGGAGATCGAGCCCGGTGCGGAAGATGCGGTCGGCGAGCGCCGTCGGATCGCCGAGGCGGCGGGCGCGGGTGAGCCCCTTGAAGTCGGGGGTCTTGAGCTTGAGTTGGACCGTCCAGCCGCCGATCGCATGGGCCTTGAGCCGGCCGGAGACCTTGGTCGAGAGCCGGAAGAGGATCTTCTCCAGTTCGCGCAGGTCGGAGACGTCGTGCTCGAGCGTCAGCTCGTTGGAGATCGACTTGATCTCCTGATCGGGCTCGACGACGCGGGCGTCCTCGCCGAAGGCGAGCTGACGCAGTCGCCGGCCGAGGACACCGAAGCGGCGCATCAGCCGGCTCTCGTCGGCCTTCCTGAGGTCGGCGATGGTGCGGAAGCCCTCGGCCTCCAGTGCCGCGGCGGTGGCCTTGCCGACGCCCCAGATGGTCGAGACCGGGCGGGGGGCGAGGAAATCCAGCGTCTCGGCGCGCCCGATCACCGAGAAACCGCGGGGCTTGTCGAGGTCGGAGGCGATCTTGGCGAGGAACTTGTTGTGGGAGAGGCCGACCGAGACGGAGAGGCGCAACTCCGCCTCCACCCGACGGGCGAAGCGGGCGAGCGTCAGCGCCGGCGCGCCGTGGTGGAGCAGTTCGGTGCCGGCGAGATCGAGGAAGGCCTCGTCGATCGACAGCGGTTCGACGAGCGGCGTCAGCTCGAACATCATGTCGCGGATCTCGCGCCCCACCCGGGTGTATTTCTCCATGTTGGGGCGGACGACCACCGCCTCGGGGCAGCGCTCCAGCGCCTGCCACATCGGCATCGCCGACTTCACGCCGTGGATGCGGGCGATGTAGCAGGCGGTGGAGACGACGCCGCGTTTGCCGCCGCCGACGATCACCGGCTTGTCACGGAGCGAGGGGTCGTCGCGCTTCTCGACCGAGGCGTAGAAGGCGTCGCAATCGACGTGGGCGAGCGAGAGGTCGCCGAGTTCCGGGTGGGCGAGGAGACGCGGCCCGCCGCATTTCGGGCAACGCGTCGCCCCCGGCCGGACCGCGGTGAAGCAGTCGCGGCAGAACGCCTTCGGGCGCGGCACCGGGGCAGGGGCGGGAGGCTCGCTCATCGGCGGCGATGATAGCGCCGGGGGCGGGAGGCGCGAAGCGGATCGCGCCGGCCGTCCCCCGGATCAGAGTGCGATCGAACCGACCTCCGCCTCGATCCGCGTCGCCACCTCGCTCCAATCCCGCGTCTTCAGCCAGGTGCCCCTGACGTCCGGGGCGAGGCGGAAGTAGCGGGGGTCGTCGACGAAGTGGACGAGGCGGGCCTCGACGCCGGCGTCGCGCACCGAGGCGAGGTTCTGCGGGCCGTCGTCGACGAAGAACAGCGGATGGGCGACGCGGCGGGCGAGATGCGCCACCGCCGGGCCCTTGGGGCCGTCGTTGACCACCAGGGGATGGGCGAGGCCGAGTTCGGCGAGGCGGGCGACGCGGCGGGGGCCGTGCGCGGCGGGGGCGTTGGTGAGGAGCACCACGTCGAGGCGGGCGGCGAGGCGGGTCAGCGCCGCGACGGCGCCCGGGACCGGCATCTGATCGCCGACATGGGTGGCGAAGAAGCCGGCGATGAGGGCGGCGACCTCCGGCGCAGGCACGGCGCGACAGGAGCCGAGGCGGGTGACGTTGCCGGTGATGCCGAAGGTGACCGCTTCGAGCCGGTAGCCCTGCGCCGCCATGAAGGCCTCGAGGTGGGGGACGAAGCGCAGCACCACCTCGTCGACGTCGACGATCGCCAGCGGACGGGCGCCGACCTCGAGCCGGTCGAGCGCGTCGCGGGTCTCGGGGGCGAGTTCGCTCATGCCCGCGAGGCCGGATCGAGGGCGTGGCGGGCGGCGGCGATCATCATCGGGCGAACGCGGCGGCGCTCGGCGAAGACGAGAAGGAGGCTCTCGTCGGCGAGGAGATGTTCGAGTACCGCGGCGAGGAAGCCGGGTTCGCCGGCCGCGGCGCGCAGGGTTTCGGGGCCGAGGCCGGTGGCGCCGAGGAAGCGGCCGAGGGTCTCGCCGTCCTCGGCGAGGAAGGCGAGGGCGGCGACGGCGAGGCTCTCCGCATCGTCGACGGTCATCCGGTCGCGGCTCGAGATCATTTCAAGAACGCCCCATGTGATCACCTTTCCCATTCGGAAAGGAATCGATGCTAGTGTTTCCCCCGACGAAGGGAGCGGCAACGGCCGCTCTCGCAGGGGTCGGTCACGGCATCGTGGCCGAGGGAGCGGCAAATGGCAAAGACCGTCCTCATCGTGGAGGACAACGAGCTCAACATGAAGCTCTTCCACGATCTCCTCGAGGCGCACGGCTATCGTACGCTCCAGAGCCGCAACGGCATCGACGCGATGGAAATCGCCCGAGCGAACCGGCCCGACCTCATCCTGATGGACATCCAACTGCCCGAGGTGTCCGGCCTGGAAGTGACCAAGTGGTTGAAGGAGGACGACGATCTCAAGTCGATCCCGGTCATCGCGGTGACCGCCTTCGCCATGAAGGGAGACGAAGAGCGCATCCGCCAGGGCGGCTGCGAGGCCTACATCTCCAAGCCGATCTCGGTGGGCAAGTTCATCGAGACGGTGCGGTCCTATCTCGGCGATGCCTGATCCCTTTTCAGTTGAGAGTTGAACGATGACGGGTCGAGTTCTGGTCGTCGACGACATTCCGGCGAACCTCAAGCTGCTCGAAGCGCGGCTGACGGCGGAGTATTTCGACGTCACCACGGCACTGAACGGCGCGGATGCGCTCGCCGCCTGCCGGGCCAATACCCCCGACATCGTGCTGCTCGACGTGATGATGCCCGGCATGGACGGCTTCGAGGTGTGTCGCCGGCTGAAGGCCGATGCGCTCACCGGCCACGTGCCGGTGGTGATGGTCACGGCGCTCGATCAGGTCGCCGACCGGATCAGGGGGCTCGAGGCGGGAGCCGACGACTTCCTGACCAAGCCGGTCAACGACACGGCGTTGATCACGCGGGTGAAGAGCCTGATTCGCCTCAAGATGCTCACCGACGAGCTGCGCATGCGCGCCAACGTCGGGCGCGACATGGGGCTCGACGAGGCCTTCGATCCGCTGCTGTTCACCCAGGAGCCACGCGGTCAGGTTTTGGTGGTCGACGATCGACGTTCCTCGGCCGAACGGCTCGCCGCCGCGCTCGGTTCGCGGCATGCGCTCACCATCGAGCCCGATCCGCAGCAGGCGCTGTTCCGCGCCACCGAGGGCGACTGGGATCTGGTGATCGTCAGTCTCGACCTCGTCAATTTCGATGCGCTGCGGCTGGTCTCGCAACTGCGATCGCTCGATCGCACCCGGATGCTGCCGATCCTGCTGATCGTCGGCGAGGACGATCGGGTGCGGCTCGCCCGTGGGCTCGACATGGGGGTCAACGACTACCTGCAGCGGCCGATCGATCGGCAGGAACTCGGTGCCCGGGTGAAGACCCAGATTCGGCGCAAACGCTATGCCGACAGTCTGCGCGACAGCGTCCAGCAGACGATGGAGATGGCGATCACCGACGGCCTCACCGGCCTCTACAATCGCCGCTTCATGACCACCCATCTCGAGCAGACGCTCGAACAGGCGCAGCGCCAGGAGCGGTCGCTCGCGGTGCTGATCGCCGACATGGACCACTTCAAGTCGGTCAACGACACCTGGGGTCACGACGCCGGCGACGCGGTGCTCAAGGAACTGGCCGAGCGGATGCGCGGCAGCGTGCGCGGCGTCGATCTCGTCTGTCGCTTCGGCGGCGAGGAGTTCGTGGTGATCCTGCCCGACACCGACCTCGACACCGCCGGCGTCGTCGCCGAACGCATCCGCTCGCGGGTGGCGGCGGAGCCCTTCCGCCTGCCCGACGGCAAGCTCATCGAGCGGACCGTCTCGGTCGGCATCGGGGCGTTGCAGGCGGCGACCGATACGGTGGAGACCATCCTCAAGCGCGCCGACGGCGCGCTCTACGACGCCAAGACCGGCGGTCGCAACCGGGTGGTGGCCAAGGCCGCCTGAAGGCGCGTCGGCACCGGGGCGTGGGCGCGGCCGGGCGCCGCCAGACGGCGATTAACCTTTACGATTCATCTCGATCGGCGAAACCGCGGAGCCCGCCGCGCGCGGCGCTGTTCCTCGCCCGTCGCGGTCGCTAGGGTCGAGACCGAGCCTCCGTTCCACCGAAGTCGCCTCTCCGGCCGCCCCGGACCGGTCGACGGGACGGGGATCACGGTGCCCGCACATCGGGCCCGCCGCAAACACCCGATGTGTCGGGTCGTGTCGGCCGGGTGACGACCCCGAGTGGCCTCCTCGTGGGATCCTCGACCCGGCCGACCACCGCGGCGCCGGCGTCGCGCGCGCCCCTTCTTCCGATCTCTCGCGATCCTGCCCGGCATTTCATCCGCCTCGCTCGCGGACGACGCGACGACCTGCGTCGGCACGGGCATCTTCGGTGCGAGAGACCCATTGAGTTAGAATATGAACAACTACTAATATCGTCGAACCACCTCGCCGGCCCGGTTCGTCGGGCCGTGAGGGGCAACGACGAAACCAGACGAGGAAACGCCATGGCCTACGAATTCGAGGGGCGCGAGATCGAGACGACTTCCAACGGGTATCTGGCCGATCCGGCCGATTGGAGCGAGGGACTCGCCGCCCAGATCGCGGCGGCCGAGCAGATCGACCTGACGCCGCGCCATTGGGACGTGATGACCTATCTCCGTGAAGAGTATTTCGAGAACAATCAGAATCAGCCCAACACCCGCGCCATCATGAAGGCGATGGCGGAGAAGTGGGGCGAGGCGGTCGACCAGCGCACGCTCTACGACCTCTTCCCGCTCGATCCGTCGAAGCAGGGTGGGCGCATCGCCGGGCTGCCGGAGAGCCGGCGCAAGGGCGGCTACTGAGACGTGTCCGATCGCGGCCGGGGATGCCCGGCCGCGCGGATCACGGTGCGACGGTGCTCAGAGCCAACGGCGCTGGAGCAGCCGGATCGGCGTCGCCCCGGAGGTCTTCTGCGGCGGTACGGGCGCTTGGGCAGGCGCTTCGGGGCGCGGCTCGCGGCGCAGGGTCAGACGGCGGCGCTGGGGGCGCTGGCGCTCGTCGGCATCGACGTCGTTCTGCTGGATCTGCTGGACGAGCGAGCGGAAACCGCCCGCGGAAGTGTCTTCGGTCATCGGAGAAGTTGTCGCTTCGAACAATCGGCAGGTGGGGCCAGGTTAGACCACTGGCGAGCGATTGCGAAGACCCTCGATGCGGTCACCTCGGTATTTTTGCCGAGGATATGGCCGCGGGCGTGCTCGTCGTGATGTTCGGGCTCGATCGAGCGAAACGAAAAAGCCGCCCGGAAGGGCGGCTCTCGTCGGGATGCCTGTGATCCGTGGGCCGGAGCCTCACTTGATCTTGGCTCAAGTGACTTGGTGATCTCTGGTCGCCGATGAAACCGGAAAACCACTGGAAAATGCGGGATATTTGTACCATCTTGTTTCAAGTGAGGACAGGGAGTATCTGGTTTGTGGTACCCCTTGGGAACCCAGCTTGAGTGAGGTCGAGGGATGGCGGCGCGCAGGATCACGGATCGGCTGATCGTGTCGCTGAAGGCCGAAGCGGGTTCGCGAATCGAGATCCTCGACAGTGAGATCACCGGGCTCTGCCTACGCGTGACGCCGAGCGGGGCGAAGTCCTGGTCTTTCCTCTATCGAGCCGCGCCCGGCGGGCCGAAGAAGCGGCTCACCATCGGAGACTATCCGGCATGGTCATTGGCGGACGCCAGGAAGCGAGCCTTGGCCCTGCGCAAGGGCGTGCAGGATGGGATAGATCCCGTTGTCGAGAAGAAGCGGGCGCGCGGCGAACTGACCTTCGCGAAGCTGCTCGAGAGGTTCGTCTTGCACGCCAAGACCCGTCTACGTTCATGGGCGGACTATGAGGCGCTACTGAAGCGCAACGTGGTCCCGAGTCTCGGCGATCGCCGCGCATCCGACATCCAACGGACGGACATCGCCAATCTGCTCGACGAGATCGCCGCGACTGCCCCGGTCACGTCGAATCGGGTTCAGGCCGTACTTTCGTCGGCTTTCACATGGGCGACGAACGAGGGACTGATCCTCGCCAACCCGATCGTCCGGCTTTCGAAGCGTGCAGTCGAGAAGCCGAAGGAACGGGTGCTGTCCGACACGGAGATCCTTCGCCTCTGGCGGGGGCTCGACGGCATGGCCGCGGCTTATCGGGACGTCCTTCGGCTCGTGTTGCTCACGGGCCAGCGACCGGGCGAGTGCGCCGGCATCCGGGCGGAAGAGGTCGACCTGAAGGCGGGGGTTTGGACGATTCCGATCGAGCGCGCCAAGAACAAGCGGGCTCATGGCGTGCCGCTCGTCGGCGAGGCCTTGGCGATCGTCGAGCGCTTGAAGGGTGGCACCGCGGCCGGCGCCTTGATCAGCACTCCACGCGGCGCCGAACTGACGACCCAGAACCTCGCGAAGGCATTCGAGCGGTTGCCGAAGGGGACGCTCGACGCCACCGCGACGCCGCATGATCTTCGGCGCACGGCCGCGACGCTGATGGCGCGCCTCGGTATCGACCGCTTCCATGTCGCCGCAGTGCTCAATCACTCCGGCACGACCAAGGCGACCGTCACCGGTGCCGTTTACGACCAGCACAGCTATTTGCCCGAGAAGAAGCGTGCGCTCGAAGCTCTCGGCGCGGAGGTCGCGCGGTTGGTCGCTGGCATTGAGAAGCCCGCCAACGTGGTCGCGATGAAGAGGGCGACGCCATGAAATTCGTCACTGCACCGGCCGGATTCATCGGCCTGGACGAAGCTTTCGAGGCGATACGGACGTCCGACCATGAAGACTTCTGGGCATATGACGCCGAGGGGCGCCCCCAGATCAACCCGCGGCTCCTCGACGGGATGCCAGACGGCTGCGATCCACTGGCGTGGGCAAACTATCGGCATAGTGAGACGACCGGAGAAGGCCCCCTCATTCGTGCCATCAAAGACGGAGATCTACAGATCTACGACATCGGCGGCCGACGCATCTTGCCGAAGAGCTTTCGGATGCGCCGCGATCTCGATTGGCACAGGATATTGATCACCGGAGAGTTCCCCAGCGCTGAGGGCGGCGAGCCATTTCCGCTTCTCATGGAGGGGGGCGCATTTCGCGGATGG
>ERZ1645187.414-NODE-414-length-41742-cov-211.860220_pt1 | contig 41742 bp, 47 predicted proteins | sample MGYA00575352_ERZ1645187 | MGnify/ENA primary metagenome ERZ1645187 (study PRJEB40837, sample SAMN11349314) | freshwater sediment metagenome | isolation source: river sediment | host: Sediment | place: India: Wazaribad , New Delhi | collected 2017-02-21 ... | reverse complement strand
TGGCTTCCCGTCAGGGAAGACCGCCTATTCTAGCGATCTCGGCGACGGTGTCAAGACCTTCTTGCGCCGGCGGCGCCCTGACTCTCCGGTTGCGCGCCTCCGGGCTGGAACCTACCTCCTACCAGGCTTCCTGGCCGGGGGGTTCGGCCCGCAGTGCGCGCTCCGCGGCGCTCTTCCGTGATGGCCGCTTCCCTGCTCCTCACCACTCTTAGAAGTGGCCGCCGCTCCCGGCGCCGTCTCGCGGGCCGCTCAGGGGCCCAACGAGAAGCGCGCATTCTACAGCCTAGCAGCACTCTGTCAAGCTCAGGCTGAAGGGATAGCACAGATCGAGGGGCTCGGGACTGGTAAGGGATAAAAATTCCTTCGTTAACGGTGAGTTATGACCGGCAATGGCTTTGTCGAAGGGGGGGGTCTGGGGGAAAATGGGTATCTTCAGTTCGCTACAGACGCAAGGCTGACGCGCGCAAAACGACGCTTGCCGACCTGCAAAATACATTTAGTCCCTGAACCAATTAGCAGGGCCTTGTCCTCTACCTGCTGTCCATCCAGGCGCACACCACCTTGTTCTATCAAGCGCATCGCCTCTGAGGTGCTTTTGACCAGCCCGGCCTCCTTAAGAAGATGGGTAATCCCAAGTCCACCGGCCCGTCCTGGGAGCAAGATTTCGGGTATATCTTCAGGGATAGCCCCCTGTTGAAATCGCGCGATGAAATTCTCCTTGGCTCGGGTTGCGGCAGCCTGCCCATGGAAGCGCGCCACCATTTCCTCCCCAAGACGGAACTTAATATCACGGGGATTGAGCCCGTCGGCCACCGAGCGTCGCCATGTTGCGATTTCTTCCAGAGGGACGTCACTTAGCAGTTCGAGATACCGCCACATGAGTTCGTCCGATATGGACATGAGCTTGCCAAACATCTGCTCGGGGGGCTCAGAAATCCCGATATAATTACCGAGGGACTTGGACATCTTCTGTACCCCATCCAGTCCCTCCAGAATGGGCAAAGTGATGACTACTTGTGGCTCCTGGCCATAAGCCGCCTGAAGTTGACGACCAACCAACAAATTGAATTTCTGATCGGTACCACCCAATTCCACGTCCGCTCGCAGGGCCACCGAGTCATAGCCCTGGACCAGGGGATAGAGAAACTCATGGATGGCGATCGGCTGTCCAGTCTTGAAACGCTTGGAAAAATCATCGCGTTCAAGCATGCGGGCCACGGTATGGCGGGCCGCCAATTGAATCAGGTCCGCCGCCTGCATCTCCCCCATCCAGGTGGAGTTAAACACCACTCGCGTATGCTCGGGACTGAGCATGGTATAGACCTGCTCCTGATAGGTACGGGCATTAACCATAACCTCCTCTTTACTCAACGGCTTACGGGTAGCGCTTTTTCCCGTTGGATCACCGATCATGCCAGTGAAATCACCGATGAGGAAAAGTATCTCATGACCAAGCCGCTGGAACTGACGCAACTTATTGATTAGGACCGTATGTCCCAGGTGCAGATCGGGAGCCGTGGGATCAAAACCCGCCTTGATCCGCAGCGGCCGCCCCTTGGCCAGCTTTACGCGCAGGGCGTCTTCTACCAGGATTTCTTCCGTTCCCCGGGACAGGATGCTCAACGCATCGTCAACAGCAATCATGGACAGGATCTCCGGCTGAAAAAGGTGCTGATGGTAGTCCTTACCTGCTGTAGAGGGTTTCATCAGAGGAGGCTGGAAACGCGGAAGGAGAAAGTGGTTTCCAAATCAGTGGCTTCGGGGTTAGACTACTCAGTCTGATTTTCCTGAAATTTCGACAAGAGTCTCGTCTCGATAATGTACGATTACAAGTATCGCCAGGTCGAACCAAATTACAGGAAGCGCAATCGCCGTCTATTCTTACCGTTGGCCTTGGTGTTCGTCACCGCCCTGGTGATCGGTCTAGCTCTCATTTATCTGCCCGATTGGCTCCAAGGGCTGTGGGGTAGCACAGGCGATCTGAATCATGACCTGAACCGGAATGTCATCCCCTTGACCCTTCCGCCCAAGCCCATGGATTCAGCCCCCATCTGAATATCCTCCTACGGGGTTCCCGGCAATGACCATTGTTCGTGGAGAGGCCTGATCATCAAGCTGAGAAAGAGGATCCGCAGCCACAAGTCGTGGTCGCATTGGGGTTACGAATCACAAACTGTGCCCCCTGCAATCCCTCGGTGTAATCGATTTCGGCCCCCATAAGGTATTGCATGCTCATTGGGTCGACGACCAATTTCACCCCATCAGTGATAACCTCGGTATCGCCATCCTGAAGCGTCTCCTCAAAGGTAAAGCCGTACTGAAAGCCTGAACAACCCCCGCCCTGGATATAGACGCGAAGCATGAGGCTGGGATTACCTTCCTCGGCGATCAGATTGGCTACTTTGGCGGCGGCCGCGGAGGTGAAAATCAGCGGAGATTCAAGGGGGGAAACATCGGTCATGGGTTAGAACCTCAGAGATAAACGAGATGTGAGGATGGTGAAATGCGCTTGCGGCAACCGATATTCAAGGCCGGGTGGATGAGGGGGCCAAGTCCTGTTTCCCATCAGCAGCACTTGGGGGGGCGGGCGCATCAACCTCATGGCCAAGGTGAACCAATCCACCCTGCACCTGAGCTCCATCGTCAATCGTCAGCGCGCCATAGTAGAGGGACCCGAGAATACGGGCTCCAGCCGCTAGCAAAGCGCGTTCGCTGGCATGAACATCACCTTCCACCCGACCATCGAGCACCACATAGGGGGATTCCAGATTGCCCTGGATGACGCCGGTAGCGGAAAGGGTAACCGCTGCCTCCCCCGTTGGAGCAATTCCGGCAATCACGTTGCCAAGGACATGGCCATCGATGTGTAGCCCGCCGACAAAACGCAGATCACCCTCGATCTGGGTTCCCTTGCCGATCAGCGTTTCGTAGGGCGGGAACCTGAATTTCTTCTTTTTACCCATCCCTAACCTGCTGATAGCTCTTCATCTTTAGGGGAAGGAACGGATCGGGTCTCAGGCTGGAGTGGCCAGGGAAAGGACTCAGTGGTCGGGATAAGCATTTTGCTCAAGGGTTCGATTTCTATTAACAGGCCCTCGGCCTCAACATCGGACGGGACTTGCAGCTTTCCCTCTACCTGCTGAAAATGTTTGAATTTCAGCTTTAAGCCCTCTGGCGAGGAGCCGGGAAGCGGGTCTATCCCCAGTTCGAGGGGCGCATTGTTGCGCCGGCCGATTAGCTTGATCGTCACCTTGGCCAGGGATTCCTGATAATCCGGGATCAACTGCCTGACCGTGAAACTGTAAGCGAAGACTCCGTCCTCCGCCGTGGGTGTCAGGATAACATCCTGAATCCTTAGAATCCCCCCTCCTCCTTGGCGAATCAACCGCTTGAGGGCGGAAAGTTCCTTCTCAAGCGCCAGTCTATTTTCCAGTTCCTGCTTCAAACCGTCTTGAGCGGCGAGCAAGGTATCCCGGTCCAGACGCTGGCTAAGTTCCAAGGTAGCCTTGTCGGCTCGCAGCGCGTCTAACTGCTCAGTCAGGGAGAGATTTTCTCGAGTCAGGGTTGTAATCAAGGCCGCAAGGCCCTTGGCCTCCTCCCGGGTCGCGAGGACGCCCGCAAGAAAGGCCCCAATGATGATGACCAACAGCAAGGCGCCCAGTATCAGCCTGCTCGTCCATCCCCATACCGGATTAAGAACGATACGGGGTGAGGGGACGCGCCAGGCCTTGGACATGCCCAGTCACCCTCAGGGCAGCAAGGCCAAGCCCTCCAGGGCCTGGGTCTCCTCAAAGCCAAACATCAGGTTCATGTTCTGGATGGCTTGACCGGCCGCGCCTTTGACGAGGTTGTCAATGACGGACTGCACGACGGCAATCCCTTGTCCCTGTGGTTCCATGACCGCGATCCGGCAGTCGTTGGAACCCCGGACTGACCGGGTGTCCGGACAGGTGCCGGCAGGCATGACATCCACAAAAGGCTCTCCCTGATAGCGATTCTGATAGAGATCCTGGAGTTTGTAACCTGGTTCTCCCAGCCGGGCGTATAGGGTCGCCTCGATGCCCCGGATCATCGGCAGAAGGTGAGGCACGAAAGTGAGACGCGGTTCGCCCCTGGCGATGGATGCGAGGTTCTGAAGGATTTCCGGCTGATGGCGATGCCCCCCAACCCCATAGGCCTTAAAGCTCTCGCCAACCTCGGCCATGAGCATCCCCACGCTTGCCTTGCGCCCAGCACCGCTGACGCCCGACTTCACATCGGCCACCAGCCAGTCCAGATCAACCAGACCCCGTTCGAGCAGGGGCAGAAAACCCAGGGTTACGGCCGTGGGATAACAGCCAGGATTGGCGATGAGGCGGGCACCGCGAATCGCCTCACGATGCATCTCGGGCAACCCGTAAACCGCCTCGTCCAGGAGGTCGGGGCAGGCATGGGGCATGTCATACCAATGCTCCCACACCCTGGGGTCCTTAAGCCGGAAATCAGCCGCCAGATCGATCAGCTTGACGCCACGGGCAAGCAACTCCGGCGCCATCTTCATGGCGGTACCGTTAGGGGTAGCGCAGAAGACCAGGTCGCACTCCCCCAAGCGCCCCAGATCGGGTTCGGTGAAGGCAAGGTCTACCCGGCCGCGCAGGTGGGGGAAGAGATCGGCGACGGCCAGCCCAGCTTCACCCCGCGAGGTGATCGCAGCCAGTGTTACCCGGGGATGGCGGGCCAACAGGCGTAGGAGTTCCGCGCCAGTGTAACCGGTGCCGCCAACGATACCGACTCTGATCATGCTATTAGGGGGCCTAGGTAATGGGTCATTCGCCTTGGATGCCAAGCCGATTGACGACAACCGGAGGATGGCCAGTCAGTGGGAGATTGGGGGGCCGCGCCCGAAAACAGGCGCGGCGATTCAGCGATACGGAGAAAAACTGACTTATCCGCAACCGCCCCCGCTGGAGCCGCAACTGCCGCACCCCCCACCCATGGAGGGCAGGTTATTGAAGACAAAGGTAGCGGCTCCATCGCCCCGATCGACGAAATCGATCTCGACACCCCGCAGGTAGGGCAGGGTGCCGTCATCGACGATGACCTTAAAACCCTCACAGTCTAGGACGCCGTCGTTGTCGTTGATGCTATCGGTGAAGGTCATGCCGAAACTGATACCACTGCACCCACCTGGGGTAGCAAAGACGCGCACGCCCTGGATGCTCTCCTCGACCTGCGCAAAAAGTTCGCCCATCTTGCTCTGGGCCGGATGGGTCAGGGACAGATCTTGATCTGTGAGGGCAGCCAACATGGAATGGTCTCCGAAAAAGCCAAGGATTTGACTCAAGAATATCAAAGAACCCGCGGCCATGCCAGCAGGGCGGGTCTCACCAGATCTGCGGAGAATCGAGCGCAAAGCCCTCCACCGCTCAAGATCAGGCACCTTCAGAACTCGAAAGGCAGCACCCCATCCGGCCGCATGAAGGGGCAAAATTATCTTAAAAAGATTGTAAAATATCGCGTTTTACCCCGCCTTGCGACTGGCGACATGGCAGATCTAGAGCTATCCCCCATCCTCCTGTGCATCGGTGGCCACGACCCGACGGGCGGCGCCGGCATCCAGGCCGATGCCGAGGCGGCCAGAGCCGCCGGCATCCATGCGGCAACCGTGATCACCTGTCTGACGGCGCAGAACACCGCGGGCATCCGGGGTCTTTGGCCTCAGAGTCCAGAGCAGATTGAGACCCAGTGCCGTCTCATCCTCGCGGACAGCCGGGTCAAGGCCATCAAACTGGGCCTGATCGGCAGTTCGCACCTCGCCCGCTGGCTCTGCCAATTCGCCGACGAACACCCGGACCTCCCCTTGATCCTGGACCCCGTACTCGCCTCAGGGGCGGGACAATCCGTCGTCGACGCCGCCCTGTTCAATCAGATACGCGCTCACCTCCTGAGCCGCTGTCTGCTGGCAACGCCGAACCTCCCCGAGGCCCAGGCCCTGAGCGGGGCCCAGGCCCCCGAGGACTGCGCCCGGCGCATCCTGGCCAGCGGCTGCCGCTGGGTCCTGATCACTGGCACCCACGCCGAGACCGCCGAGGTCATCAACCACCTCTATGGCCAGGACGGCAGTTACCAGGCATGGCGTTGGCCCCGCCTGCCACATAACTACCATGGCTCGGGATGTACCCTGGCCAGCGCCATCGCCGCCCGCCTCGCCTTGGGTCAAGCTCTGAAACCGGCCGTTGCCGAGGCCCAGGAATTCACCTGGCACAGCCTCCAGGCGGCCACACGTACCGGAAGGTATCAATGGACCCCTGACCGCCTGTTTCGCCTTGAGCCTCCCCTCGGGGCCAGGGGCGTGCCGCAGCCAAGCATGGACCCCAGGACTGCGCGGCATGCCAACGCCCCGATTCACCGCGCAGGACAGGAGACGCAGACCAGCACTGAACCCGGTCCAGCAACACCCCGCCCCGCATCCCTAACCCATGGGGATAACCCGCCATGACCCCCCTGCGCGGTCTCTACGCCATCACCCCGGAAGAACCGCGGGAAGATCTGGCGGACCTGGTCACCAAAGCCCTGATAGGGGGCGCTCGACTCATCCAGTACCGCGACAAGGGCCAGGATCAGTCCCGACGCCTCTCTCAGGCTCAATCCTTGCGTGCTCTTTGCCAGACGGCAGGCGCCCTGTTCATCGTCAACGACGATCCCTCCCTGGCCGCAGCCAGTTGGGCTGATGGCGTCCACCTCGGTCGTGACGACCCGGACCTGGCCGAGGCCCGTGCCCTGCTGGGTCCCGAGGCCATCATCGGCGTTTCCTGTTACAACCGCCTCGACCTGGCCCACTCCGCCCAGGCCAAAGGGGCCGACTATGTGGCCTTCGGCCGTTTCTATCCCTCCGGCACCAAACCCTCCGCCGTCCAGGCCAGTCTCGACCTGTTGCGCCAGGCCCGCCGCGAACTCCACCTCCCTCTGGTTGCCATTGGCGGCATCACCCCGGAGAATGCTGGTCCCTTGATCGCCGCTGGCGCTGACCTGCTCGCGGTGGTGAACGGCATCTTCGCCGCCCCTGACGTGAGCGCCGCCGCCCGGGCCTTCGACCACCTCTTTGCCTGACCGGCGATGGGGCTCACCCCTCGACCCGCTCCCTGACCTCGTCCCCCCTGACCAGGAGAATTTGCGCCATGTCCCGATCCCACGACCTCTTCGCCGCCGCTCAGCGCCACATCCCCGGGGGCGTCAACTCCCCGGTGCGCGCCTTCCGCAGCGTCGGCGGGGACCCGGTCTTTTTCGAGCGCGCCACCGGACCCTATGTCTACGATGCCGACGGCCAGCGCTACATCGACTATGTCGGTTCCTGGGGTCCCATGATCCTGGGCCATGCCCACCCAGAGGTCATCGCCGCCGTGAGCGAGCGTATCCAATCCGGCCTCTCCTTTGGCGCCCCCACCGAACTCGAGACCCGCATGGCGGACAAGGTCTGCGAACTCGTCCCTTCGATGGACCTGGTCCGCATGGTCAGTTCCGGTACCGAGGCCACCATGAGCGCCATCCGCCTCGCACGCGGCTTCACGGGGCGCGACCGGCTGGTCAAGTTCGAGGGTGGCTATCATGGCCACGCCGACTCCCTGTTGGTCAAGGCCGGCTCCGGCGCCCTCACCCTGGGCGAGCCCAGTTCCCCCGGCGTCCCCGCCGCCCTGGCCGAACTGACCCTGACCCTCGCCTACAATGACCTCAATCAGGTCCGGGACCTTTTTGCCCGCATGGGTGACGAGATCGCCTGCATCATCGTCGAGCCCGTGGCGGGCAACATGAACTGCATCCCGCCGGTCCCCGGTTTCCTGGAAGGCCTGCGCGAGATTTGCGATGCCCACGGTGCCTTGCTGATTTTCGACGAGGTCATGACCGGGTTCCGGGTTGCCCTCGGCGGAGCCCAGGCCGTGTACGGGGTCACCCCGGACCTCACCACCCTGGGCAAGATCATCGGCGGCGGCATGCCGGTGGGCGCTTTTGGTGGCCGCCGCGACGTCATGGCGAAAATCTCCCCCCTGGGCCCGGTCTATCAGGCCGGCACCCTCTCCGGCAACCCGGTGGCCATGACCGCCGGCCTCAAGACGCTGGAACTTATCTCCGCGCCCGGTTTTTACGAGGACCTGGGGACCAAGACCCGCCAGTTGACCGAAGGGCTGAAAGCCGCCGCCAGGGCCGCCGGCATCCCCCTGACCACCAACCAGGTCGGGGGCATGTTTGGCCTCTTCTTCACCGAGGCGGAACAGGTCAAGGACTATGAGGGTGCCACCGCTTGTGACGTAGCCCGCTTCCGCGCCTTTTTCCATGCCATGCTGGCTCGTGGCCAATACCTGGCCCCCTCGGCCTTTGAGGCGGGATTTGTCTCCGCCGCCCATAGCCAAGCTGACATCCAGGCAACGCTGACCGCCGCGGCAGAGAGCCTCAGGGGCTTGAGGTAACAACCACCGGGAACTTAAAAAAAGTCAATTTTTCGGTTTCTTAAGACAAACCCTCTCATTGTCAGTCAGGCATCCGCTACACCTATAGGTGGTATTTTCTGAGCCTCCAAGGGACTGGCCATACCCTGAACCGATTTCACTGAAGAGGTTATGAGACATCATGCATCCCGATTTTTGGCACCAACGTTGGCTCAAGGAGGAGACCGGATGGCACCAGGAGGAGATTAACCCTCATCTTCAGAGCTTCTGGCCGGCCTTGGGACTCACCGCCGGGGCCAGAGTCCTCGTCCCCCTGTGCGGCAAGAGCCGGGACATGCTATGGCTGGCGGGCGAAGGCTATCGCGTCCTGGGGATCGAGATCAGCCCCCTGGGCGTGGAGGCCTTTTTTGCCGAAAACGGCCTGAGCCCCGAGATCAGCACCGCGCCACCCTTCCGCCGCTACCGGGTCGACGAACTGGAAATCCTCTGTGGGGACTTTTTCGACCTTGGTCCCGATCTGGTGTCTGGCGTGACGGCCCTGTTCGACCGCGCCTCCCTGATCGCCCTGCCACCGGCGATGCGTCCGGCCTACGTTCGCCATCTGCATGGCCTCCTCCCGGCGAAGACGGAGGTCAGGGGCCTCTTGGTGACCCTCGATTACGAGCAAACGGAATGGGCTGGGCCGCCCTTCGCCGTCACCCCCACCGAGGTCAATGCCCTGCATGGCGCCTATTTCCACATCCAGGAACTGGTGGCCCACGACCTGCTGGCCAGTACCCCGCGCTACCGGGAACGTGGGCTGACGCGCATGATGGAGCGCGTCTACAGGCTGACGTCAAACCTCATGACTATCCCCCGTCCCTGAACAACCGAGCGCCCCCCTGGGACCTCAGCGGCTACCCGATCCCGTCAGTGGCCTCCCAGACGTGGTATATCCGATCAAACCTGGTTATGCACCCGTCCGTAACCGCCGATATGACCTGTTTACCGCTTAAGGTGACCCGTTCAATCAGAACTTATCAGTCTGATTAAAAAACATTTTCAGCAACTGAAATTCCTACGCCTTGACCAGGAATAGGGAAAACCCTTAGAATTAACAATTCCTGACGTAATATAATGTCAAGAGAGGAACAACATCATGAACCTGGATGCTCGCACCCTGATTCTTACGGCCAGCCTGATGGCCAGTGCCCCGATGAACCCGGTATCGGCCAACCTGGCCCATGATGCCCCGAACCCCGTCGTCCAGGACGAGGATCTGGACAATGGCCCAAACCAGGGCAGTGGGGATGGAGACAGCCCGCCCCCCAAGAAAAATCGGGTCGAAACCAAAAAACAGCGCGCTCTCAAACCCACCACAGCCAAAGGCACCAGGAGCCAGGATGCGGAACTCCAGTGCCTGGCCCTCAACATCTATCATGAGGCCGGCGCTGAGCCCTATATCGGCAAGCAGGCGGTCGCCGCCGTGACCCTGAATCGGGTCAAATCAACCGCCTTTCCCACCTCGGTCTGCGGCGTGGTCAAGCAGCGCAACAACAAGAGTTGCCAGTTCTCCTGGGTATGCCAGCGGCCAAACGCCCAGCCGGAGAAAGACTCGGATGCCTGGCAGGATGCCCTGGAAATCGCCCGTAAGGCCCTGAAGGGCCAACATCAGGACCCGACCCACGGGGCCCTTTATTTCCACGCCACCCGTGTCAAGCCGCACTGGTCCCGGGTCCACAAAAAGACTACCCGCATCGGTGGGCATATCTTCTACAAGCCGGCGAAAAAAGCCGCTTGACGATCAATTAGACCTACCCAGCCGTCGAAGCATCTCTCTTCAGTACGAGTAGGCCCGTCACGCCTCCGAACTGTCCCCTCAAATGAATGACTTCGCCATGACCTGCACGCGAAAAACGGCCTCAGGGCGGCCTCTCTCGCGCGGTACCCGCGGGAGCTGCCAGCGCCATCGCCAGGGATAACCCCTCCTTTGTCGCGCATGGAACCCCTCTTGATTTCAACCGGCTAAGGGCTTCAGGATATCCTCGTCCTTTTCACCTGGCGGTTTCAAGCATGTCCAACCCTCGTCGTACCGGTGCCAGCCTCTTCTTCGATACCCTCGTCGACCTTGACGTGGAATACATTTTTGGCCACACCGGTGGCGCCGTCATTCCCCTCCATGTCGAACTGAACAAGCGCATGCGGCGGGGGGAACCATCCCCCCGCTTCATCCTCTGCCGACAGGAAGGGGGAGCGGGGCACGCGGCCGAGGGCTATGCCCGTACCAGTGGTCGGGTCGGGGTTGCCCTGGCCACCTCGGGACCCGGGGCCACCAATCTGGTCACCCCCATCGCCGACGCCTACAAGGATTCCATCCCCACCCTCTTCGTCACCGGTCAGGTGCCCAGCTTCGCCATTGGTACCGATGCCTTCCAGGAAGTCGATACCCTGGGCATCACCCGCCACATCTCCAAGCACAACTACCTGGTCAAGGATATCCGCGACCTGGAATGGGTGCTGCGGGAGGGTTTTGCCCTGGCCCAAAGCGGTCGGCCCGGGCCCGTGGTGGTGGACATTTGCAAGGACGTGCAACTGGCCCAGGTCGTCAGTGCTAACCGCCCCCGCCCGCGCCATCGGGAAGCCCAGGCCTTCGATACTAGCCGGGCGGAGGACATCCTCGAGGCCCTGACCAGGGCGCAGCGCCCGGTCATCAAGGCCGGTGGGGGCATCATCCATGCCGAGGCGGCGCTGGTGTTGCAAGCCTTCGCCGAGCGTTTCGAGGTCCCGGTCACCACCACTTTCAATGCCCTGGGCACCGTCCCCTTTCAACGCCCCTATTTCCTGGGGATGCCGGGGATGCATGGCTCGATACCGGCCAACTATGCCCTGCGCGAGGCGGACCTGATCCTGACCCTGGGGGGACGTTTCGACGATCGGGTGGCGGTCAAGGACTTCGCCAAGGGCAAGCGGATCGCCCACGTCGACATCGATCCCTCGGAACTGGACAAACGCATCCGCAGCGACTTGTCACTGTCCGCGGACCTGAAGGACTTTCTGGACTACGGGCTAGCCAGCGGCCGGTCCGCCCGGCACCCGGAATGGCTGGCGCGCGTCGCCACGTGGCGCTCCCAAATGCCCAAACCCTACCTCCAGTCCGAGCATATCAAGCCCCAGGCAGTGATCGAGGCCATCTCCAGCCTGACGGGGGGCGATGCCACCCTGGTCACGGGCGTCGGTCAGCACCAGATGTGGGCGGCCCAGTACTACCGTTTCTCCCGCCCTCGCCAATGGATCAGTTCCGGCGGGCTGGGAACCATGGGCTTTGGCCTCCCGGCGGCGATCGGCGCCTGGTACGCCAACCCGGACAAGCCCCTGGTGCTCATCGACGGTGACGGCAGCTTCCAGATGAACATCCAGGAACTGGGGACCATCGCCGCCAACCGCATCCCGGTGAAGATGTTCGTCCTCAACAACAGCTTCCTCGGCATGGTGCGGCAGTGGGAAGACATGATGGACGAGGGCCATCACTACGAGACGTGCCTGGCCCGCAGTGCTGAATGCAAACCCGATTGCACCCTGACAGACCCCGCCTGCCGCCGCCAGATACCCGACCTCCTCGGTCTGGAACAGGTCTACCCCCGGATTCGCACCTCACGCCTCACCGATACCGCGCACCTTTGGGAAGGCATCAGCGCGGCCCTGTCCCAGCCAGGCCCGGCCTTGGTGGATATCTGGATTGAAAAGACCGAGGACGTACTGCCCATGGTCCAACCGGGCCATGGCCTGAGTCAGATGATCGAATAGCGTTCAGGCATGGCTGAGGGCCAGAAAAGGATCTGTAGGGCCTGGCAGGAGGGGTGCCATCGCCAAGCGCTTGAGGACCGCACCAGGACGAGTGACGAGACGGTGATCGGCCAGATCTCCAAACCGGTAACACCTCACCCCACTTGATGAGTCAGGCGAACTCGTCGAAACCCGCCCGACGGTACCATTTGCGCGCCTCTTCCGGGTCCCGTTCGATCCCCCGCCCCTCTTCGTACATCATCGCCAGGGTCGTCTGGGAACCGGCCAGCCCCTGCTCGGCGGCCTGGCGGAACCAGTGCACCGCCAAGGCGGGATCCTTATCGGTGCATTCCCCCTCCATGTACATAAAGCCCAGGCCATGTTGGGCGATATCCAGACCGGCCTCGGCCGCCGCCTTCATGTAGCGGAAGGCCAGCCCCTGGTTCTCATGCATCCCCAGGCCATTCTGGGCCATGATCGCCATGCGATACTGGGCCTGGGGGTCACCCGCCTCAGCGAGGGGGGACAGCAGACCCGCGGCGCGGGCAAAATGCTTGGCCTCGAAGGCAGCGATGCCGCTACCAAGCTCCATGTCGTAATTGGTGATCTTATCGCTCATGTTGACGTCCAACTGGGATTAGGGATGGACCGGATCGACCGGGGGGCGATACCGGTGGCCCGGCGCGAAGTTCTCCGGGTCTGGGCTGGAATTGTGGGCCCTGCCCGACAAATCAAAGTCCTGTCTTTATGGCTCACAGTCCAGGCCTAAAAAGCTCAGTCGGGGCCCGCAAGTGGCCGTCACCCACTATCCATCAGACGGCTTAAGCCGCAAACCGGCGTCCAAGCCCAGCCAGGTGCTCCATTGGGCCAGCAGGTCCTGATTGGCGGCCGCCACCGCCAGGCGGGGGGTTAACGCCAGTTCATCGGTCACTGGCTGCCCCCCTGGCTCCAGTAATTGGCTCCGGATCCCCGCCTCGCGGGCGATGAGCCGTCCGGCGGCATAGTCCCACAGGCGTTGGCCACCGTGCAGGTAGAGCCGGGCCCGACCCGCCGCCAGCCAGCACCACTCCAGGGCGACGGAGCCCAGGCTGCGCAGGGAACGGTAAGGTGCCCCGCCCCCGAGGCGCGCGAGCAGTAACGGCGACAGCCGCTTGAGGTCCACGATCGCCAGACAATCCCCCAGGTCCGTGCCCGCGAAGGGCGGCGCCAAGGGCATTCCATTCAGCCAGGCTCCTGACCCACGTTCAGCCGCGAAGCACTCGTCCCGCACCGGGTCCAGGACCAGGCCCAGCCGCGCCCGTCCCCCCCGCAGCAGGGCCAGGGATATGCAGAAATAGGGGAAACCGCCGGCGTAGTTGCTGGTGCCATCCAGGGGGTCCAGGCACCAGATCCCCCCCTCGGCACCGGCCAGCAAGGCTCGTTGCTCCTCGCCCGACATCTCCTCCCCCAACAAGGGGATACCGGGAAAGGCCTGTTCCAACTCGGCGCGGATGATGGCCTGCACCCCCAGATCGGCCTGGGTGACCAGACTGCCATCGGCCTTGGCCTGGACAGCGACGCGCTGGAAGCGAGGCAAAATCTCGCGGGCCGCGGCGGCACGCAGCATCCCGCTGAGGTCGGTCAATAGCGGACTCATGGCATTCATGGCATTCAGGACACGCGCTCGGGACACCAAAACCAGCATCATAGCGCGGCAGCCCTTGGCCTCGGGGGAAATAGCCGCCATCCATGACGACGCCCGGAGCCGGCATTTGCTAGACTGACCCGATCAATACTGGACTGACCCAGGTCGGCCATTGGTGTGGACCCTACAAACAGCCGCCATGAGACCTTTCCGATGACCCGAGCCCTTGGCCCTGCCCGGGCGTTGCTGGCCGTGCTCGCCCTGCTGGCGGGCACGGTACCCGCAACCGCCGAGGATGTCAGCGCCGCGCCACGGGCGGCCATGGCGGAGGCCATGGCGAAGATGATGGAGGCCATGGGCTTCCTGGGACCTGCCCTGCCCGGGTCCATGCCTAGCTCCGTCCCTGGCGTCATGCCGGGGATGATGCCCAGCCCCCTGAGCGGCATGCCGGGTGCCACCGATCCCAAGTCCCTTATGGACCAAGGCATGGAAAAGGGTGGCGCGGCCCTGCAACAAATGACCGAGGGCATGAAGATGCCCGACACCCCGGCGAGCTTCATGCCCTGGGGTACTCCCTCCCGCCTGGATGGCGTCTGGGAGGGGCGGAACGGGGAATTACTGATCGTGCAGGGCAACCGCTTCCGGATCTATCCCGGCGCCAGTCATTACGTGGATGGCTACATCCAGTTACAGGGAGACCGCCTGGCCCTGTACAACCCCGGTAACGAGCACATTCGGCCCTTCGAATTCGCCGAGTCCGAGGGGCGGCTCGCCTTGCGGGACCCGGCCGGAACCCTCTTCCTCTACCGGCGGTTGTGGCTCGAACAACCCGCCGCCGAAACGACCAGGGCCCCTGAAGCGACCGAGCAGCGCGCGAAGTGATCCCGCCAGGTGGTCAGCCCAGGAGCAGCTTGGCCGCCATCAGCAACAGCAGGGTGCCAAAAACCCGGCTGAGAATGGGTATCGGCAGGCGATGGGCCAGCCGGGCGCCGATGGGTGCCATGGGCACGCTGGTGATCAGGATACCCAGCATCGCGGGCCAGTAGATAAAGCCCGTGCTCATCGCGGGCAAACCTTCCCGCCCCCAGCCGCTGATCATGAAGCCCAGGGCCCCGGCCAGGGCGATGGGCACCCCACAGGCGCTGGAGGTCGCCACCGCCTGGCGCAGATCCAGACCCGTCCTGACCAAATAAGGCACGGTGAGGGTACCGCCACCGATGCCAACGATGGCCGAAAGGGCGCCAATTCCCCCCCCCGCCATGGCCATGGCCCAATTCCCCGGATGGGTCAGGCGCCGGTTTCGCTCCCGGGGCCATAACATCCGTAGCCCGACGTAGAGCAGAAAGGCGCCAAAGAACCGCTGCAACCAGGCTTGGGGCAAGAGGCCGGCGATGGCCGCTCCCGCCCAGGCCCCCAGGATGATGCCGGGTACCAGCCGCCGGAACTGACCCCACTGCACGGCCCCACGTCGGTGATGGGCCAAGGTGGAAGACCAGCCAGTCCCGATAATGCTGGCCAGTGAAGTGCCGACCGCCAGATGGGCAAGCCAGGGGGGGGCGAAACCCAGATGGCCAAAGACCAGAATCAGCGCGGGCACGATGATCACCCCCCCGCCGACCCCCAGGAGCCCCGCCAGAAGCCCGGATAAGACCCCGGTCCCCAGATAGGCCAGGAACTCAGTCACCATTACCCCACCCCCCCGTTGCCGTTAAGCAAGAAATAGTCGTCAAACCGCCCCCCTCCACCAGCCCCTCTGGGCCACTTGGCAGACCCGGCCGACCCAGTCCGGATGACAGACCCGGCCGACCTGGCGAACCCGTCCGGTCAAGGCCCAGGAAAGCACTCAGAAATATTAGCGCTTGCTCATATAAGCAAAAAAATATATTCTTAAGGGCAGAAAGTTCACCCTTAACGCTGTTCCCCATCATGCTGTACCCCTTCGCCCTTATCCTGCTTCTGGCCCTGGTGGCGCCTAGCGCTATGGTAGCAGCCGAAGGCGACTACGATTGGGCCGGGATTGGCGCCGAGGCCCGCGAACGGGGACAGCCCATCGCCCTCCTGGTCACGGGACCGGACTGTGGCTACTGCGAGCGCCTGCACCGGGAATTTCTCGACAACCCCGCCACCGGCCATACCCTCGCGGGCGGCGCGATCACCCGGGAAATCTCCCGTGATACCGGCGGCAAGGTCACCGACTTCGACGGCGAGCGCATCCGTACCCGTCTCTTCCTGGCGCGCTATGACATCTTCGCCACCCCTACCCTCCTCTTCCTGAGCCCCGAGGGCGAGCCCCTCGCCCCGGCCCTGGTTGGCTTCAATGGGGCTCAGGCCTATGGCGAACTGGTTGCGACCCGTCTGGCGCATGCCAATCACAACCTGGCGAGTGGCGATCGCCCCAGCCCCTCCCTGTTTGCCAGCGGCCAATAGCCGGGCGGGGCATCACTTGCCCGCCTGACTTACAACCGGCCGCGCAAATCGCGTAGCCCAAAGCCCCGCCAGGATTCGCCACCCGCCGGGGCCATCCCCTTGGTCAGTCCCAGGACCCGGAATCGCTCGCCCATGGCATCGGGCATCACCAACCGCTTGGCGCCCAGCAGGAGTTTCAGGCCCGCATCGCCCTCCCCACCGGGTCCGTTCAGGCGCTCCGCCAGCAATTCGTCCAACCCCAGGGCCAAGAGAAAGTGGGCCTGGGTGGTGTAGCCGGCAAGCTCCAGACCCGCCGCCAGGCCCGCCCTCGCCACCGCCGTGAAATCCACATGGGCCGTGATGTCCTGGAGACCCAGATGGACGTAAGGGTCACCGTGGGCCTGGTGGCGATAATGACAGACGAGGGTCCCCATGCCCCGCTCGGCCCGATAATAGTCGACCTCCTCATAGCCATAGTCGATCAGGAGCAGGAGCCCCTGGCGCAGCGCGCCGGCCAGTGCCCCGAGCCAGGGACCTAGCCGAAGATTGATCTCGGAGACGTAGCCCGGCATCTGGGCCAGACCGCGGGCCTGCAAGTCAGCGACCGCCACCTCCAGGGCTGGGTCTTCCGGGGGCGCCAGCACCTCCGCCCAACCCGGGTCCGCCGCGGTCGCGGGTGGGCGGACCCGGATTTCGGCCGGCTTGCCCGCGGCGTCGATCTGAAACCGGCTGACCGGCATGGCGTCCATGACCTCGTTGGCCACCAGGACGCCGTTAAAACCCTCAGGCAGACCCGTGAGCCAATGAACGCGTCCGATCAGGTCCGGGTGACGGGCGGCCAGCAGGTCCCGCTGGCGTTCGCGCAACTCCGCCCCCGGCTCCAGGATCAGATAGCGCGTCGGCAGGCAATCCGCCCCCCTGAGACCATCGAGAAGATCCGCCGCCAATTCGCCTTCGCCGGCCCCCAACTCCAGCACCTCACCCCCGCCCAGCGCCATCAGCACCTCCTGGCACTGGCGGGCGAGGCAGAGCCCGAACAGGGGCGAGAGGCCCGGGGCGGTGACGAAATCCCCCCCGGGCCCGAATTTGCGGGCTCCGGCAACGTAGTAGCCAAGCCCGGGGGCATAGAGGGCGAGGTCCATGAAGCGGTCGAAAGACAGACTACCGCCCCGGGCCGCAGCCTCAGCACCGATCAGATCCACCAACTGACGACTATGGGTCAGGGCGGCGAGGTCCTCCCCCGCCAGGGGCCCAGTGCCGGATGACATCAGCGAGGGGACGGATAACGGCATCGTCGGGGTTGGGAAATCGCTAAAATCAGAAAAACCCATGATACAGGCAGACCCGCCCTTGGCCCAGACATCCCCCTCCCCGCCCCGAAACGCCCCCCCAGACCTGTCCGGCAAGGTCGCCCTGGTCACCGGCGCCGCCCATCGCATCGGCGCCGAGATTGCCCGGACCCTCCATGCCGCGGGGGCGGATCTCGCCCTCCATTATCGCCGTTCGGCTGACGGCGCCCAGGCCCTGCAACGGGAACTGGAACGGACCCGGCCGGGCTCGGTTCTGCTCCTCGAAGCCGACCTGCACCTTTGCCGGGCCTTCCCCGACCTGATAGCCCGCATTCAGGCCTTCCGCGGCCGCCTGGACATCCTGATCAATAACGCCTCCAGCTTCTATCCCACCCCCTTCGGTCAGGTGACTGACGACCAGTGGGATGACCTCCTCGCCTCCAACCTCAAGGGGCCCTTTTTCCTCGCCCAAGCCGCCGCCTCCCTGCTGCGCGCCACCCAGGGCTGCATCGTCAACCTAGTCGACATCCATGCCGAACGGCCTCACAAGGACTACCCCGTCTATTCCATCGCCAAGGCCGGCAACGCCATGATGGTCAAGGCCCTGGCCCGGGAACTGGGACCGGCGGTCCGGGTCAATGGCATTGCCCCCGGCATCATCCTCTGGCCCGCGGGTGAGGGACCCACGCCAGCCATCAAGGACGAACTCCTGGGCCGGACGGCCTTGGGACGACCGGGTTCGCCAGCGGACGTCGCCCGCGCGGTCCTCTTCCTGGTGCGTGAGGCGGATTACATCACCGGCCAGGTGCTTGCCGTCGATGGCGGACGCACCCTACAGCAATGAATCCCAGCGCCCCCATTACGGCCTTTACCGCACCAACTCAATGAATTTCATAATGATAGAATGCGGCGACGGCGAAAATTTACCAACGGCGCAAGCGCAGAAACGTTAGAATTTACTTAAATAGCTTCGGCCCCGGACCCACCCTTCCAGGCCAGCGCCACAGAACCCAGACGAGCAGGACTCCATGACGGAAGAAGACCACAAACCCGGCCCTGCGGTTGACGATGCCATCCTGCAACAGCAGTACCGCCGGGCGCTCAGTTCCTTCGAGGGCATCATCCTCAGTGAGATCGAACTCACCCGTACCCTGGGTAATCGGCTGAATTACGCCATCCAGGCGGGCACCTTTATCCTGGCCGCCATCTCCATCTCCCTCTCCTTGCTGCTCTTCACCCTGACCTCTCAGGTCTCGCGCATTTCCGGCGTCGTCGATGGCATGAAAGAGCACTTCATCTCGGTGAGCAACCAGATGACCGCCATCAACGGGCTCATGGACTCCATCGAAAATCGCGTCGCGCTGCTGGAGAACTTTGACTACCGCACGGCCGTCATGGATGTGGAAATGAGCAATATCCTGGTGGACATGAATCAGATGCGCGCCAACGTCGACGGCATCGATGCCACCCTGGCCACGGTCCGCAACCATATTGCCAACGTCTCGTTCAACATGGACTTGATGAACAACGAAGTGCAAATCATGAGCGCGGAGATGGGCCAGATGGCCAAGCCCGCGCGCACCATGAACAAGTTCTTTCCCTTTCCCTAGCCTCCATTGGAGGGAATGCCAGCATGATCAGAAAGCGTGAGGACCCCCGGCGGGCCATCGTCGAGGTCATCCAGCGCCTGGGGCGGGCGACTCAGCTCCACCTTGACGAGCGCCATCGCCATTTCAGGATCACGGACATCGTGCTCATCACCGCCTCGCTCCTGATCCTGGGCGGTGCCGCGTTCGACGTTTACCACGCCCGGCTGCTTTATCAGGATTTCAACGAGATCATCACCGATATGTACGCCATCCACGACCACCTGATTGGGGTGGATAACGATATGGCGGATATCACCATCAACATGCAGGCCTTCGACAGCCACATGACCCACATGGACAACATGAACGACCGCATGAAATCCATGGCCGCCACCATGCCACGAATCCGGGAAAATACCCGGCTCATGGCCGGGGACATGAGCAGCGTCGAGGAGAATATGCGCCTGGTCGGTGACGCCATGCTGATCCTGGATACCCGCATCCATAACATGCTTGGCGGCGTGGGCATCATGCGTAGCCACATGAATCAATTTTCCCGGCCCATGTCCGCTTTCACCCCTTTCATGCCCTAGACGCATCCATCCTCTAAAATAGCTCGATAGGCGGCAAGATCCGGACCGCCCCTTACCCAGGCGGAGATGCCCCCATGAGCCATGCCGACCCCAACGTGGATCAGGCCGAGATCAGCAAGTTCGAGGCCATGGCCGCCCGCTGGTGGGACCCCCACAGCGAGTTCAGGCCCCTGCACGAGCTCAACCCCGTCCGCCTGGATTTCATCGATCAGGTAGCCGGTCTGGCGGGGAAACGCGTCCTGGACGTAGGCTGTGGCGGCGGTATCCTCGCCGAGGCCATGGCCACCCGCGGCGCCCAGGTCACGGGTATCGATCTGGGGGAGATGCCGCTGCGGGTGGCGGAACTGCACACCCTGGAGACGGGCGTTGAGGTCCTCTACCGGCGGATCTCCGCCGAGGCCCTGGCGGCGGAGGCCCCCGCCAGCTTCGACCTCGTGACCTGCATGGAGATGCTGGAGCACGTCCCCGACCCTGGTTCCATCATTGATGCCTGCGCGCGCCTGGTCACACCCGGGGGGCAGGTCTTCTTCTCCACCCTCAACCGCAACCCCAAGTCCTATCTGCTGGCCATCATCGGTGCTGAGTACCTGTTGCGCTGGCTCCCCCCCGGGACCCACGACTATGCCCGCTTCATTCGTCCGGCAGAACTGGGGCGTTGGATCCGCGCCGCCGGACTGGAGTTGAACCAGTTGACGGGCATGACCTATCAGCCCTTGCTGGGTCAGTATCGTCTCGACCCCCGGGACCTCGACGTCAACTATCTGGCCGCCTGCCGGCGCCCGTGGGATAGCTGAGACGCGGATCGGAGCCCACCGACCAGCCCCCATGACCGTACCCCAGTCCCTGAGTCCCGACCCCTGGGGTTTCCCCAACCTCGCCTGCCCCCCGGGCTCCTCGACCTATTACAGCATCCGCTTTTCCCCACCCGCATTGCGCGATGACCTCGCCCGTCTGGCCGCCTGGCGCCACCAGGTGCGCGCCATCCTGGAGGAGGTCAGGGACCCCGGGGTGGCGAGGCTCAAGGTGCAATGGTGGCGGGATGAGGCCCAGCGCCTGGTGGATGGCGTCCCCAACCATCCCCTGAACCGCGCCCTGCAACCCCTGGTCGCCCGGGCGGGATTGCCCATCGCCCCGCTGTTCGGGTTGACCGACGAGGTCGAGGCGACAATCCTCGCCCGTGAACTGCGGGATGCCGGGGCCCTGGAGGCCGCTTGCGACGCCGATCTGGGTGGCCATTTCGAACTCCTGGCCCGGGTCCAGGGCCACCAGGACCCGGACGCTCTGGCCGCGGCACGGTGCCTCGGCACCTTTTGCGCCCTGGTCTACCGCATTCGCGACAGTGGCTGGCTCGCCCGCCAGGGTCGGGCACCCATCCCGCTGACCCGGCTGAGGGCGGCGGGCCTGAACCCGGACCGGCTGCGCCTGGCCGAACACCGCGCCCGCTTGCCGGAGTGGCTGCCGGAACTCGCGCAGCAGGCGCGGGCCCTCCTGGCCAGGCCCCTGAACTTCGCCGGCCTGCCCGCCGGCCTGCGCCTGCGCGCCCGCGTTCTCGCCAGTCTGCTGGACGAACTGGAGGCCCTGTCCTTTCAGGTCGCGGAGCAGCGGCTGAGCCTCACCCCCTGGCGCAAGCTCTGGCTGGCCTGGCGGGAAAGCCAATGGTCAGTTAGGCCTGGCACCACCGGGCCCCTGCCCTGGGCCAAACCCGGGTCCTGATCCGGGGACTCGTCGTCACCCCTACCCTCCCCATCACCGCCCAAGCCATCTTCCGCCCGATTGCCATGGAACATTATCAAGCTGATCCCGATCTCCTCACCGGACGCGTCATCCTCGTCACCGGCGCCGCCGATAGCCTGGGAGCTGCGGTAGGGAAGGCCTGTGCCAGCCATGGGGCGACGGTCATTCTCTCCGACCTGGAAGAATCCCAGTTGGGCCCCCTCTACGACCGCCTTGTCGCCAGTGGCGCCCCGGAACCCGCCATTCTGCCCCTGGACCTGGAAGGTGCGGACGAGGCCCACTATCAGGGCGTCGTCGCCACCCTGGCCCGGGAATTCGGTCGGCTGGATGGCATCGCCCACTGCGCCGCCTTCGCCCCCTTCCTCAGCCGCATCGATGACTATGACGTCAGCGAGTGGGAGCGGGTGGTGCGCATCAACCTGACCGCGCCCTTCCTCCTCACCCAGGCCTGCCTGCCCCTGCTCCGCCATGCCGCCGAGGCATCAATCGTCTTTACCGCCGACCGGGTCGGTCGGCGCGGCCTGGCGTACTGGGGCGCCTACGCGGCGGCCAAATTCGGCATCGAGGGCCTGATGCAGACCCTGGCCGAGGAGACCAAGGACCAGGGCCGGTTGCGCGTCAACAGCCTGGACCCCGGCATCATCCGCACCGGCCTGCGCGCCCGCCTCTATCCCGGGGAGAACCCCCACGAACTGCCCGCCGCCGACACCGTCACCCCGGCCTATCTCTATCTGTTGGGCCCAGACAGCATCGGCGTCACCGGCCAGGCCTTTTAGCGGGGGTCAGCACTGTTCATCCCGGCTGGAGCAAGGCCTTCGTTGCCCCCTGGCCGACTGTAAGCCGTTCCTCGGTCTTACGGACGCCTTGGCCGTGAGGTCCTGGTCAGGTATTCCTTGTGCCTCAGCCGGCAGGCTGCCTGTTTAATACGCGGCAGCCGTGTCCTGGCCATTACCCCGAGCGTCAGCCATCAGACCGTCTTGCCGGAGCCTTGGGTGCCAGGTCTAGGCCCGACCAGTTACCCGCTGGAACGTCAGACGGCGTCCGGGCTTTTCGTGGCCTTGGGCGCCGGATCCTGGCCGGTTTCACGGGCGGATGGCGCACCCTCGGCATCGGGAAAACGGCGGGGGTCCACGGCATCCTCCTCCATGAGGATGCGCTGACCATCACCCTCCAGATCGTCGAACTGGCCGGAGCGGGCGGCCCAGAAGAGGACGATGACCGCCACGAGGCCGAGCAGGATCATGCCAGGGATCAAGCCATAAATGACGTCCATGGTTCAGATGCGACCCTCTGCAATGGCGACTAGCGCCTGGGTGACTGAAAAAGCTGACGAATGCGGGCGGAATTGCCGATGACGGCCAGGGAACTGAGGGGCATGGACACGGCGGCGACCAGGGGGGTCACCAAGGCGGCCATGGCCAGGGGCACCATGATGAGATTGTAGACAATGGAGATGCCGATGTTCTGGCGGATTGTGCGCAGGGTGCGTCGGGACAGGGCCGCGGCCTGGGGTACCTTGGCCAGTTCGGCCTTCATGAGGACGATATCGGCGCTGGCGATGGAGACGTCAGTGCCACTACCCATGGCGATGCCCACGTCCGCGCGGACCAGGGCCGGCGCGTCGTTGACCCCGTCACCCACCATAGCCACGCGCTGACCCTGGGCCTGGAGGCCGGCGATGACGCGATCCTTGTCCTCGGGCAGGACCTCGGCGATCACCTCCACCCCGCCCAGGGCCTGGGCGATCCGCTCCGCCACGGCCTGACGATCACCCGTCAATAGGGTCACCCGGATGCCCTGGGCCTTGAGACCGGCGACCACCTCGGCGGCGTCGGGCCGCAATCGATCCTGGATGGCCAGGACCAGCACCAGGCGACCATCGCTGGCCACCTGAATCGGCGTGGCGCCCCCGGTGCTGAAGGCATGGGCCGCCGCGATCAGGTTGGGCTGGTCAAGCGCGATGCCCTGGGTGCGCAGCCAATCGGCGGTGCCCGCAACGATCAGCCGGCCCGCCACCTGACCCCGGATGCCCTGACCCGGTTGGGTCCGCGCCTCTGCTACCTCCAGGTGGCGATAGGCTATAACCCGCTCCTGGCAGAGATTCAGCACCGCCTGGGCGATCGGATGCTCGGAAAACCGTTCCAGGGCCGCCAGACTGGCCAGATAGTCGAACACCTCACCCAGCGACTCCCCGGCGCCGGCGGTGGCCGAAGCATCAGCCGCTCCCGGGTCCCGATGGTGGAAGAGGTCCAGTTCCCCCGGCACGCCCGGGGCCCCGGACCCCGGGGCGCTCCCCTGCCCCCGTTGCCAAAGGCCAGCGGCGCTGGCGATGGCCGTCACCGCCGGCCGGCCCTCCGTGAGGGTACCGGTCTTGTCAAAGACGAAGTGATCGATGCTCGACAAACTCTCCAGCACCGCCCCCGTCTTGACCAGGATGCCATGTCGGGCGCCGAGTCCCGAGGCGACGGCAATCGCCATGGGGGTGGCCATGCCGAAGGCGCAGGGACAGGTGATGATGAGCACGGCGGTGGCCGCCATCAGGGCCACTTCCAGGTCCGTACCCAGCCAGAAGAGGAAGGTGGCCAACCCCAGGCTCAGGGTGGCGGCGACAAACCAGGGCACGATCCGATCGGCGGTGCACTGGATGGGGGCCTTGCTAGCCTGGGCTTGCTCCACCAGGGCGATGATGCGACCCAGGGCCGTGTCGCGCAGCAGGCCCTCGACCCGGACCCGCAGGACGCCGGAACCGTTGAGGGTGCCGGCCGCCACCCGGTCCCCCTGGGCCTTGAGCACGGGCCGTGACTCACCGGTCAGCATGGACTCGTCCACCTGGCTTTCACCCTCCAGGATGAGGCCATCCACCGGGACCTTCTCCCCCGGCCGCACCAGGACCGTCTCGCCGGCCTTGAGGGCGCGCATCGGCAGCAGCACCTCCTCATCATCCCGCAGGACGGTCGCGACCTTGGGCTGGAGGTCGAGGAGTCGCTGGGTGGAGGCCACCGCCTGACGCTTGGAGATGGACTCAAGAAAGCGCCCGACCAGGATCACGAAGAGGAAATTGACCACCGTGTCCCAATAGACATCACTGATCTGGGTGCCCGTCACCGTCACATAGAGCGAGTACAGGTAAGTAATCGAGACGCCGATGGCAATGGGCAGATCCATGGTCAGGCTGCGGGCCCGCACCCCCCGGACCGCGCCCTGGTAAAAGGGCCAACCCGAATAGAGGAGCACGGGCGTGGCGATGGCAAAACCAATCCAGTGGAAGAGGCCGCGGAACTCCCCCTCATCCGCCCCCGCGTAAAGGGCGATGGAGATCCACATCAGGTTCATCATGCCAAAGGCGGCCACGGCCATGCGGTAGAGCAGGCGGCGATTGGCCCGTTGCAGGGAACCCTCCGCCACCTCGGGATCGAAGGGCATGGCAACGTAGCCGATCTCCCCTAGGCGCTTGAGGACCTGGGACAGCTTGAGGCGACGGTTATCCCAGCGCAACCACAGGCGCCGGCCAGTGAGATTGACCCGCGCCTCGGCCACCCCGGGCAGGGCTTTCAGGCTATTCTCGATCAGCCAGACGCAGGCCGCGCAATGGATGCCCTCCACCAGCAGGTTGATTTCCCGGACCTCGCCCAGGGAGTCCACGAACTCCTCCTGAACCTCGTCGATGTCGTAGAGGGCCAGGTCCTTGGGAGGCTCCGGGGGGGGGCCAAGGAGTTCGCCCTCGGGCGTGCGTTGGTAAAAGCCCTCCAACCCCGCGGCATGGATCGCCTCGCACACCGATTTGCACCCGGTGCAGCAAAACACGCGCGGGATACCCCGAATCGGGGCCTGAACCATGGCCTTGGGGGTTACCTCCAGACCACAATGGAAGCACCCCATCGGGATAGAGGTCGCGGCGGGGGTGGGAGCCGTGGGATCAGTCACCGCCAGCGATCCGCGCGCGGAAGGGGCTCGGGTCAGCTAGAGACGCCAGCCAAGATCCGGCAACTGGCTGGCAGGGAAGAAAGCTCAATTAACGGCCGGCAGCGCCATTCTGATGGCTGGGCCCGGCACCTGAACGCGGCGGCCATGGGTGAATTCCTCCCCGCCATGGCGGACGGCCACCAGGGTGTCCCAGGCCCCAACCAGGGGAAAGTTGACGTCCACCCGATAACGGCCAGGTCCTTCCTCGATCATGGGCAGGTCGAAATCCCGCTGGGAATCCGAGGGGCGGTAGGCGTAAAAGTGTGCCTCCTCGACGGCCGCCGGCCGTCCGGCCTTATCGACCAGGAAGAAGCGCAGGGACTTAGGCTCACCAACCACCAAATCCTGTGGCACATCGGCCTGCATCACCCAGCCGGGATCACGGGCCTGCTTGCTGGCCCAGTTCTTTTCGTGATTCTGACCACGGTCATAGAAATTATCGATCACCAGGCCCGGATTGGTGGATACCCCCAGAATGACCAGGGTGAGATTGACGACGAGGACCACCGAGACCAGGGCGATCCACCCGATTACCCAGGGACTCTTCCAGGCAGGCATGGACTTGGTCTGCGCGCGGGGGTCTGTCATGGCACCATCAGCTCCAACGGGAGATACAAAAGGCAATGGCCGATATTGTAACCACGCCGCGTCCACCACGGGAAAGAATCGAGAGGCACTGCGGGGCCCGGAAATCCCTTTCAGGCTCCCTGGGAGGCTACCCAGAGTTCCAGGTCTCGCCACATCCCCCTTGGAACAGTTCCCTCTCGTTCATTCCTTGGCGGCCAGCCTTTGTTAGCGCACCCACCACCCTCAGGGCTGTGGCTTGGGGCCGATAAAGATACTGGTACGTTCCGTGGCGATGACCTGGCCATCGGGCCGGGTGGCCTCGATGCGGAAGACAACGTCTTCGCGCTCCGCTTTCAGATTCTTACGCGGCACCTTGACGAAGACCATGGCCGGAGAGACAAAGCCCTTGCGAGCCTTCACGGCTTCATCGGCGCCGATCAGTTGCATACCCTCGGGACCAAAGGCACTGATCCGCACCTCCAGATCTTCGTTCTGCTTGTTGAGGATCTTCAGGGTGTACTTGTTCTGGATGGAACCATCCGTAAGGGTGGCAAAGAGGGGCGCCCGTTCATGCAGAACCTTGAGCTCCATCGGATCCAGGGCCGTCAAACCGTAGAGGATGCCGGAGAGCGCGGCTAGGAGAATGGCGGTGTAGATCCAGACCCGCGGACGGGTCAGGAGCGGTTTGACGGGCTTGCCCTCCAGTTCGTCAAGGGAGGCATAGCGGATAAGGCCGACGGGCCGGCCGAGCTTGACCATCACGGCGTCGCAGGCGTCCAGGCACAGGGCGCAGGTGATACAGCCCTCCTGCTGGCCCTGGCGGATGTCGATGCCTGTGGGGCAGACAGCGACGCATTGATTGCAGTCGACGCAGTCGCCCGTGCTCCGCTCCGACTCCTTCTGGCCCTTCTTGACCCGACCACGGGGTTCGCCGCGGTGGAAGTCGTAGGTCGGCAGGATGGTGGTGCGGTCGATCATGACGCCCTGAATACGGGCGTAGGGGCAAAGCCAGAAACAGGCCTGTTCGCGCAGCCAGCCTGCCAGGACATAGGTGCCGACGGTAAAGAGGGCCACGGTGACATAGGCGGCGATACCGGACTGGCCGGTAAAGAACTCGACCCAGAGGGTCGGGGCATCGACGAACCAACTGACGAAGGCGAATCCGGTCGCGAAGCCGATCAGGGCCCAAACCAGATGCTTGAGCGCCTTGACGCGGAACTTGGTGAAGTCCATGGGGCCTTTATCCAACTTCCGCCGGGCCGCCGGCTGTCCCTCCAATTTTTCCTCGATCCAGGTGAAGACGTCGGTCCAGACTGTCTGGAAACAGAAGAAGCCACACCAGACGCGCCCCGCCAGGGCCGTCACCACTGCTAGCAAGATGGCGAAGAAGAGCAGCAACAGTGACAGCATCCAGAAATCCTGGGGGAGGATGGTGGCACCAAAGATATGGTACTGGCGCGCCGGGATGTCCCAGAGGATGGCCTGGCGTCCGTCCCAGCGCACGTAGGGGCCGAGGAAAAACAGGATCCAGATGGCGGCGGACACCCATTTGATGGTGCGCCATTTTCCAGGCATGCGCTTGGCATGGATGGTCTCGCCACCCGTGTTGACGTGCCACTGGCCGGCTTCAGCATAAAGCTCTTCCGCCGCCGTGCTTTTGTCGCTCTGCTCGTTGCTCACTGAATCCTCTCCCAGATAATGCCATCGCCAGGCAATGGAACCGGCCGGCCAGACCCGCCACGCAATATAAAAATTTAGCCTAAAAGGGCCGTCCCGGCATTGCGCAAACGCAACTAACTCCCAAGCGATCCCAGCCATTTACATGGCCCTAAAGCCCTCGGCGGCCCCTTACCCCCAGGTGATCGCGGGACGCGGTGGGAGGAATCGGCATTCGGGAAGTGAAGTCAATCCGACGCCAAAAAAAAAAGGGGGCAATCGCCCCCTTTTCATTCCGCCTGACGGCTAAGCGTCAGGTGTTCTTATGCGCCCGAGCGTCCTTGTCCATCAGGGCCTTCACCTTAAAACCAAGGAAGATGATGATGATAATGGCGATGATGACCATCAGGATGGACATCCACATCACCGGGTCCCAGTTCATCATGTTTGAAAAGAAGCTCACGCTGCGCTCCTCCGCTTACCGCTTACAAGACCAACGTCCGGGGCGGAAAAGATCCGCCCCGGGTCCAGCATCCTGTTTATTTGCCGCCACCTAGCTCGTGGACATAAACCACCAGCTTTTTGATTTCCACCGGATCCAGCTTACCGGTCTCGGCGAACGCGGGCATAACGGCATCACGGGTACCCTCGACCCCGACCTGGTTCACGCCATAGAGAATGGTGTGCTTGGCGCTCTCCAGGCCACCCGGCTCGAAGCGCCAGATGCCATCGGTTAGATTGGCGGCACCCACGGTGACGACCTCACCCCCGGGCAATTCAGCCAGGATACCGTTTGCCGTCGGTCCATGGCAGGCATTACAACCCTTGGAGTTGTAGAGCGCCCAACCCTGATCCGTGGCTTTGCCCTGGCTGAGATCCACGACGAACTGCGCGAGGGCATCAACCTCGGCGGGGGAAAGGATGTCCTTATGGGCCGTCATGGCACCCTTACGACCGTAGGTAATGGTCTCGGTTAGCTTGGCAATGCTGCCGCCATAGAGCCAGTCATCATCCACCAGCACCGGATAGCCGGGGTTCCCCTGGCCACCACTGCCATGACAAGCGGCGCAGTAGTCACCGAAGAGCACCTTGGCGGATGCCATGGTGTACTGCGTCAAGGCCGGATCGGCGAGAATCTGCTCGGCGGTCTTCGCGGCAACCTGCTCCTCGTACTGAGCGCGCATTGCCTGCAAATCCTGGAGACCTTCCTGATACTCCTTCATCTGGGTCCAGCCCATCACGCCTTTGGTGAAACCATCACCTTCCGCCGGCTGATAGGGCATGGGCCACATGGGATAGAGGATGAAATAACCGATGACGAAGGCGATGGATGCCCAGAAGCCGATCATCCACCAACTCGGCGGCGGATTGTTCAACTCCCGGAGATTATCGTCCCAGAAGTGACCGGTGTTGTTTTCACCGGGAAAGGGGTTAGGTCCCGCCATTTTTTTCTCCACTATCTTTGTTGTCCTCATCGAACAGGACGTAGCGCTGGGATTCGAGCCGGTCCTTGTTCTTGGGACGAAATACCTGGAAGTACGCCACTACCATCGCGATAAAGATGACCACCGTCAGGATCGTGCCGATCCAGTCATTCGTGGTCATTGCCTCCCAATCGGTGTGGAAATACTCGCTGAGACTAGTCACGATAGACCTTGCTCTCGTCAAGCTTGACCATGGTGCCCAGGACCTGAAGGTAGGCCACCACGGCATCCATCTCGGTCTTGCCTTGGAGCAAGGCTGGCGCCGCCTGGATATCCGCGTCCGTGTAAGGCACGCCGATCGTCCTCAGGCCCCGCATGTGGGCCTGCATGGTCTCGGGATCCGGGGAAGCCTTGTCCAGCCAGGGATAGGCGGGCATCACCGATTCCGGCACCAGGGCCTGGGGCCGGCGCAGATGGGCGCGCTGCCACTCATCGGAGTACTTGCCGCCGACGCGCGCCAGGTCAGGACCGGTACGCTTGGAGCCCCATTGGAAGGGATGGTCGAACATGGACTCGGAAGCCAGGGAGTAATGGCCATAGCGCTCCTTCTCATCGCGGAAGGGACGGATCATCTGCGAATGGCAGGTGTAGCAACCCTCGCGGGTATAGATGTCCCGGCCGGCGAGTTCGAGGGCGGTGTAAGGCCGCATGCCATCACCCGGCTTCCAGTTGGCCTTGAGGGCCCCAGCTTCACCGACGGCGACGATGGGTTCCTGACCGACCTTGCTCCAGACGATCTCCGGATAGCGGTTGTGCTCCATGGTGTTCTTCAGATAGAAGAGGGGCACGATCTCGACGAGGCCACCGACGGAGAGCACGATGGCGACCATGATCAACAGGGCCCAGATATTCCGCTCCAGGCGGTCCTGAAGGCCCTTGGGGGGGGTATTTTCAGCCATGGGTCTATTACCTCTTGCTCAGGCAGTGGCCAGGCGGGCCTTCTGCAGGCTGCCGGAGGACACGGACTTGCTGACGGTCATCAGCACGTTGAAGAGCATGATGATGGCGCCAAAGAGGAAGATGCCGCCGCCCACCGTGCGCATGGCGTAGTAGGGATGCATGGCATCCACCGTCTCGACGAAGGTGTAGGCCAGGTTGCCATACTCGTCGAAGGCGCGCCACATCAGGCCCTGCATGATGCCGGACACCCACATGGCGACGATGTACACCACGGTGCCAATGGTCAGGGTCCAGAAGTGGAAGTTGACCAGTTTCTCCGAGAACATCTCGGTGTGCCAGAGACGGGTCATGAGGTGATAGATGGAGCCGATGGCGACGCCGGCCACCCAGCCCAGGGCGCCGGAATGCACGTGACCGACGGTCCAGTCGGTGTAGTGGGACAGGGCGTTGACGGTCTTGAGGGACATGACCGGGCCCTCAAAGGTCGACATGGCGTAGAAGGCCAGGGCGACGATGAGGAAGCGCAGGACATAGTCGGTGCGGAGCTTATCCCAGGCCCCGGAGAGGGTCATCATGCCGTTCACCGCGCCACCCCAGGAGGGGATGATCATGGCGATGGACACGGCGGCGCCCAGGGAGCCGGTCCAGTCTGGGAGGGCGGTGTACTGGAGGTGATGGGCGCCCAGCCAGACGTAGCCGAACATCAGGGCCCAGAAGTGAATCACGGAGAGGCGATAAGAGTAGACGGGGCGATTGGCCTGCTTCGGCACGAAGTAATACATCATGCCCAGGAACCCGGCGGTCAGATAGAAGCCGACGGCGTTATGGCCCCACCACCACTGGATCATGGCGTCCTGGGTGCCGGAGAAGAGGGAGTAGGACTTGAACAGACCCACGGGGATGGCCAGGCTGTTCACCACGTGCAGATAGGTAATCATCACCATCATGCCCAGATAAAACCAGTTCGACACATAGATGTGCGAGGTCTTGCGGATCGCCAGGGTCATGATGAAGTTAAAGGAGAATGCCAACCAGACCACGGCGATGAGGATGTCGATGGGCCACTCCAGTTCGGCGTACTCCTTGCCCTCGGTCAGTCCCAGGGGAAGGGTGATGACGGCGGAGACGATGATGAGATTCCAGCCCCAGAAGACGAACCAGGCCAGTTTGTCACTCCAGAGGCGGACACCGCAGGTGCGCTGGACCGTGTAGAAGGCCGTGGCCATGAGGGCGCAACCGCCGAAGGCGAAGATCACCGCGTTGGTATGCAGGGGGCGCAGGCGCCCGAAGGTCAGATAAGGAATATCGAAATTCAGGAATGGCCAGGCCAATTCCGCCGCGATGTAGACGCCCACGGCCGCGCCTACCACCAGGTAGACGACCGCCATGACGGTGAACCAGCGTACAACGTCGAAGTTGTACTTCTGTTCGAGTCCAGTTTCCATAAAACCTCCCCGAAATGACTGGAGAAACAATGTAGGTATGACCATTCCGTGCCGCATCCCAAGCCACGCCCGGTCCCTGGCATAACGGCGGCAATAACAAAGGATCAGCCCCTTAAAGTCAAGGTCAGGCAGTCGGCTAACCCCTGACTTGGGGGAAATCACTGACTATTTTTTGATCTGCGTCAGATTGGGGGGGCGAGAAGGGGGGATGCGAGGGAACCCGCGGCCGGATGGCATCGAAGGGCTTTCCCCTATTCGGGAAGAAGTTATTTGAAGAAGGCTTCCAGGGAGAACCCCTCTTTTTCGAGGATATCCCGCAGCCGGCGCAGGGCATCCATCTGGATCTGTCGGACCCGTTCCCGGGTCACACCCAGTTCTTCCGCCACCTTTTCCAGGGTGCTGTTCTCATAGCCATGGATCCCAAAGCGCCGCTCGATCACCTCGCGCTGCTTGCTGCTCAATTTGGCCAGCCAGTGGTCGAGGTTAACCCGCACCTCCTGGTCCTGAATCCGGTCAGAGGGATCCGTGGCGTCCTCATCCTGCAGGAGATCCACCAGGGGTTTGTCGGCATCCTTGCCCAAGGGGGTATCGACGGAGGCGATATGCTCATTCAACCCGAGCAGGCGCTTGACCTCGGCGCTCGGGCGCTCGAGCAGCGCCGCCACCTCCTCGACGCTGGGCTCATGGTCCAGGCGTTGGGACAGGAGCCGCGAGGCGCGGAGATAGACATTGATCTCCTTGACCACATGAATGGGCAGACGCACGGTACGGGTCTGATTCATGATGGCCCGTTCGATGGTCTGGCGGATCCACCAGGTAGCGTAGGTGGAGAAACGAAAACCGCGTTCCGGGTCAAACTTCTCCACGGCACGGATGAGGCCCAGGTTGCCCTCCTCGATCAGATCCAGCAAGGGCAGGCCACGGTAGAGGTACCGCCGGGCGATCTTGACCACCAGACGCAAATTGCTGACGATCATGCGTTGGCGGGCCTCATAGTCGCCCGCCTGGGCGAGGCGGGCCAGGCGCACCTCTTCCTCCGCCGTCAACAGGCGGGAGGCCCCAATTTCGTTGAGATAGATGCGTGTGGCGTCGAGATCGGCATCGTCCGCCGTGAGGGGGGACCGCTCACCCACCGCCTCGGTGTCCTCATCACCCCCTTCGTCTGGGGCGAGGACCTGTGGCAGGTCCCCCGCCCCTTCATCCTCCGGCTGGGTCAGGTTGACCAAGGCCGGGTCAAGGTCATCATCCTGATCAAGGTCCTCGCGTTCCTCAACCGTGGCCACGCGAAAACTCACCGCCGGGGAACCCGATGGGGAGTGACCCGCGAAGGGACGCCTGCTCATCCCGCCGCGCAAACTGCCGTCAGGTTACCTGGCGCTACAACATCCAGAATGATTGCGAAGTGGATCATATCCTGCCCTCCCGGCCCATCCACGATCTCGATTCTTGGGGGTTTATTATCCATTTCCTCGCCCGCGGCCACCAGAACATGGGGACGGAACCGTCTGGGGCGAGGCTAATCAGGGTCTTGATCGGAATGATAAAGACACCCCATGGTTCACGTCCACCGCAACAGGACGGCTAGTCCGGCCCTTCAGGCCAGTCCGCTCAGCAAGGGGACAAAGTTGACCGGCTCCAGAATCTCCGGGGTATAGCCCTCGGGGGTCCTGATGAGTCTCACCAGCACCTGCTCGGCACCCAGCCCCATGGGCAGCACCATGCATCCGCCAATCCTGAGTTGCTGCACCAGGGCCCGGGGGATGCCAGGGGGCGCGGCGGTGACGAGGATGGCATCGAAAGGGGCATACTCCGGCCAGCCGAGGCCACCGTCGGCGTGCCGCAGGCGGACATTGCGCAGCCGCAATTCAGCCAGTCGACGGCGTGCCGTCTCCAGCAGGGCGGCGACCCGCTCGACGCTGTAAACCCGGCGCGCCAGGGAGGCGAGCACGGCCGTCTGAAATCCGGAACCGGTACCAATCTCCAGGATGGCTTGAGGGCGACGCGGTTCCAGCAGGGCTTCGGTCATGCGCGCCACCGTGTAGGGTTGGGAGATCGTCTGGCCATGACCGATCGGCAGGGCGGCATCTTCATAGGCATGACTGGCCAGGGCCTCATCCACGAAGCGATGGCGGGGCAGGCGGCTCAGGAGGTCCAATACGTCGCCGTTACGAATGCCTGCCGCTATCAGGCGCCGCCGCAACCGTTCCCGGGTACGCGCCGAGGTCATGCCGACGCCGGCATCTTCCCCGCCAGCGGAGTGGGTCGCGTCCCCCCCCCTCAAGCACAGGCCTCCAGCCATTCCGACAGGGGCTCAAGCAGGCCATGGCGGGTCAGGTCTACCTGCAAGGGGGTCACGGAGACGAAACCATGACGCGAGGCATAAAAGTCCGTTCCTGGCCCGGCATCCGCCTCGGCGCCGGCCGGGCCGACCCAGTAGATGGTCCGCCCGCGCGGATCCTGGGCCTTGGTCACGGGCTCGGCCTTGTGGCGATGCCCCAAGCGCGTGGCCTGCATCCCGGCCAACTGCGCGTAAGGCAGGTCTGGCACATTGACGTTGAGGATGAGGTTGGAACCCAGGGCCTCCGCATCCAGGTTGGCCACCAGTTTGGCCGTCACCTGGGCCGCCGTTTCCAGATACTTGGGCTCATGGGAGGTGATGGAGATCGCCATTGCCGGCAGACCCAGAAAACGGCCTTCGGTAGCCGCCGCCACCGTACCCGAATAGAGGACATCGTCGCCCAGATTGGCGCCATGGTTGATACCCGCGATGACCAGATCCGGCTCCTCCTCCAGGAGTCCCGTGATGGCCAGATGCACGCAGTCCGTGGGGGTGCCCTCGACGTAATAGTGGCCATTCCCCAGTTCATGAGCGCGCAGGGGCCTGGTCAGGGTCAGGGAATTACTGGCACCGCTGCGGTCGCGATCCGGGGCGACAATGGTGACCGAACCGAATTGCACCAGGTGCTGGGCGAGGATGAGCAGCCCGGGGGATTGATAGCCATCGTCATTGCTGAGGAGGATACGCATGCTGGAACCCTGTGGCGGAAGCGGGCTTATCATACTGGAATTGGCCAGCCACTACCTGGCCGGCGCAAGGAGGTGACACCGGCGGGTGCCAGCGGTTCATAACCCAAACCGGCCGCTCAGGAACGGGTTCTGGCGGACCCGCCGTCAACCCCGCCCAGGGGGTATACTCACTGGCAACTGGTATGAGCCTCTGAGCCATCGTGAGCCGCCCCCCTGATCCTGATGAACGCCAACTCTTCCGCGCCGAGGTGGAAGACGCGGCTCCGCTTGACCTCGAGCTGCCGGAACCCTGGCGCCGGCGGCCCGCGCCCTATCCCATTGAACAACCCAAACACCTGGCGGAGGATGACCAGCCACTTAGCCTGGCCGAGACAGAGGTCGAGACCCATGAATTCCTTTTCTACGCCAAACCCGGCGTTCAGCAACGGGTCCTGCACGATCTCCAGCGGGGGGCCATCCCCAGGGAACTGGAACTGGATCTGCATGGCCTGACCGCGACCTTCGCCGAACAACTCTGTGACGAGTTTCTGGCGGCCTGCGCCCGGCGCCGGGTACGCTGCGCCCAGATCATCCATGGGAAGGGATACGGCTCCCAGGAGCGGCAGCCGATTCTGAAGCGCAAGGTGAATTATTGGCTGCGCCTGCGCCCGGAAGTCCTCGCCTTCTGCTCCGCCACCCGCCGGGACGGGGGTACCGGAGCCGTTTATGTCTTGCTGCGTAACCCGGATAAGAGCCATCGCTCCCGGCAGCGCTGAGGGCGCGAGGCAGGCGGGAAATCCCGCTGACCCTTATGAGGGCACGCGTCCTCCGAGCGGTGACGGCTAATAATTCCGTAACCCCAGGACATCCTGCATGTCGAAGAGGCCTACCCCCCGGCCGGCCAGCCAGCGTGCTGCGCGCACCGCCCCTTGGGCGAAGGTCAGGCGGCTGGAGGCCTTGTGGGTGATTTCGACGCGTTCACCGTCGGCGGCGAACCAGACGCTATGCTCGCCGACCACGTCGCCGGCGCGGATGGTCTCGAAGCCGATGGCTTGACGCGGACGGGGACCGGTCTGGCCCTGACGCCCGTAAACGGCAACCTCGCCCAGATCGCGGCCTAGAGCCGCGGCCACGACCTCCCCCATGCGTAGCGCAGTGCCGGAGGGCGCGTCCACCTTGTGGCGATGATGAGCCTCGATGATCTCGATATCCGCTTCCTCGCCCAGGACCCGGGCGGCGATATCAAGCAGCTTGAAGCACAGATTCACCCCCACGCTCATGTTGGGTGCGAAGACGATGCCGATGTCCCGACTCGCTGCACTAATCGAGGCGCGGGCCGGCTCATCGAAGCCCGTGGTGCCCAGTACCAAGGACCAACCCACCTGCTGGCATGCCCTCAGATGGGTCAGGGCGGCACTGGGGGCAGTGAAATCGATGAGCACATCACAGGCATCCTGGCTGACGTCCAACGCCGGCTGGATCACCACGCCCAGCTTTCCGACCCCAGCCAATTCACCGGCGTCCAACCCCAAAAGGGGGCTATCGGGCCGCTCCGTCGCCTGACGAAGTTCCAGGCCTTCGGCCTGGGCGACGGCCTGCACCAGGGTACGGCCCATGCGCCCCCCACTACCAGCCACGGCGACGCGAATATTGTTCATGCATAGACTCCTTAGCTATCTTTAGATCTGAGGCGGGGGGGGGATGGCGGGAAACCGAATGAAACCTTGATGATGAGGTAAGGAACAGTCGAAAGGACGACTCGGCCCTCAGCCCGTTACGCGGCGCCCAGAGTGACCCGATCGCCGACCTTGAGACCCAGGCTCTGGGCAGCTGACCCCTGATTGACCGCGATCTCCACCAACCCGAAGGCGTTCTCATACCAGAAGGCCTGACCTTCCGGGACCGCGCTGAAGGTCCGCGCCCAGGATAGCGAAGATCCAGCAAGGGTGAATAACGCCGTTGACCCGATTTCTTCCGCCCTCATCCCCAGCATCAGATTACCGTAGGCATCCTGGTAGACGATTCGCGGCAGTTCCGCCGGCCAAGCGCTCCCCGCCAGGTCCGCTGTTGTCAAGGGAGACAAGGATAAGGGCTCCCGCCGCAGCAACGCGATGGCGGCGGGGGCAAACAGATCGCGCCCATGGAAGGTCGCGGAAAGCCGGGCTGGACGCCAATCGAGACGCCAGACCTGACACTGACGGGCTCGTCGCGCGATCATCGCCAGCAAACCATTGTCAGGGCCCAGGAAGAGATTACCGTCAGCCTCGATGACCACCGCCTGACAATCACCACCCACACCCGGGTCCACGACGGTCAGGAAGAGGGTGGATGAGGGGACATCCCGTACCAGGCCAGGAAGCAGATAGGCAGCCAGGTCAGGACGGAAGGGCGGGAGATCAGAAATCAGATCAATCACGGTCAACGCGGGCAGCCCCGCGGCCAGAAGCAAGTGAATCTGCCCCAAATAGGGACTGGCGAGACCAAAATCGGTAACCAGGGCTACGCGCTGACAGTCAAGCATGCGGCGATCTTTTCCGATTCAGCAAAACCAGTATCCAGCGACGAAAAAACCGGGGCAAGCCCGGTTTCATCGTGTCGCACCATGAGAGAAGGCGACTGTCTGACTAGTCGGAACTCACGGCCTCGGCGGGCGGACGGTCGACCAGTTCAACGTAAGCCATCGGGGCGGCATCGCTGGGACGAAAACCGCACTTAAGGATGCGCAAGTAGCCCCCGGGCCGGTCCTGATAACGGGGACCCAGTTCGGTGAAAAGCTTGGCGACGATTGCGTCATCGCGCAGGCGAGCAAAGGCTAGACGCCGCTTGTGAACCGAATCCTGTTTTGCCAGGGTGATCAAGGGTTCGGCCACACGGCGCAACTCCTTGGCCTTGGGCAGGGTGGTCTTGATGAGCTCATGTTGGAAAAGAGAATTCGCCATGTTCTTGAACATGGCCTCTCGATGAGAGCTGTTACGATTGAGGTGCCTTCCGGCCTTACGATGACGCATGGGTGGTTACCTGAATCCAGAAAGTTGGCGCCCGTGGCGCACCTTATTTACGTGTTTAGGCTGCAACAAGAAGTCTCGCCCAGGGCACTGGTGACGGAACAAGGGCCAAACTACTTGATCGCTAATTCGTCGATGTTCTCAGGGGGCCAATTCTCAAGCCGGGAACCTAAGGACAGGCCTCTCATCGCCAGGACATCCTTGATCTCGGTCAGTGACTTTTTACCCAGATTTGGAGTCTTGAGCAGCTCAACCTCAGTACGCTGGATCAGATCGCCAATGAGGTAGATGTTTTCGGCCTTCAGGCAGTTCGCGGACCTGACGGTGAGTTCCAGATCGTCAACGGGGCGCAGCAACATCGGATCGAAGACAGGCTTTTCGGGTTCAAGCGTGGCGCCCGCTTCATCGTAGGAGGTTCGTTCCAAGGCTACGAAGCTGCCCAACTGATCCCGCAGGATAGCAGCCGCCTGCTGGACGGCAGACTTGGGATCAATGGTCCCGTTAGTCTCCAGATCGATAACCAAACGATCAAGATCGGTCCGTTGTTCAACGCGCGCGGACTGGACATCGATAGCCACGCGACGAATGGGGCTGAAAGAGGCGTCCAGGGGGAGTTTACCGATGGGCCTTTCCTCGCCACCTTCCAACTCGCGCTGCGTAACGGGTTCGTATCCCCTGCCCCGCCGCACCGTCAGCACCATGCTCAATTCCGTGTTGCCCGTCAGATTGGCGATCACCAAATCCGGGTTGGCAATCTCCGCGCTGTGGTCGAGGGCAATGTCCGCCGCGGTGATGACGCCTGGGCCCGTCTTGTGCAAGGTAAAGGTGGCCTCATCCTTACCGTGGAGACTGATGGCCAATTCCTTGAGATTCAGAAGGATCTCGAGGACGTCCTCACGCACGCCTTCCAGGGTGGTGTACTCATGAAGAATACCTTGAATCTCAACCTCAGTGACCGCGCACCCCGACATGGAGGATAACAGGATCCGCCGTAAGGCGTTCCCGAGGGTATGCCCAAAACCGCGCTCAAGCGGCTCCAGGGAGATCCGGGCGTGACTTGGGCTTCCGTCAACAGGATCAACCTTGACGATCCGCGGTTTGAGGAAGTCGCTGACAGCTTCAGGCATGCAAAAACCCTCTCCTGTGCCTACTTGGAGTACAACTCAACGATCAGGGACTCGTTGATATCGGCGGGGAGATCGGACCGATCAGGAATCCGACTAAAGACCCCTTTCAGAGCCTTGGTGTCCACCTGAACCCAGTCCACGAAGCCATATTGCTCGGCGAGGGCAAGGGCGTTCTGTACCCGGACTTGCTTCTTGGCCTTTTCATGCACCTCAATGACATCCGCCTCCTGCACCTGGTATGAAGGGATGTTGAGGGCCTTGCCATTCACAAGGACTCCCTTATGGGCAACCAACTGTCGCGCCTCAGCCCGGGTGGAACCGAAGCCCATACGATAAACGACATTGTCCAGCCGCCGCTCAAGAATCCGCAGGAGATTCTCACCCGTTGCGCCCTTTTGCGCGGCAGCCAGGGTGTAATAATTGCGAAACTGTTTTTCCATCACGCCGTAAATACGGCGTACCTTTTGCTTTTCTCGCAATTGTATGCCGTAGTCGGAAACCCGACGCCGACGGTCACCGGCCTGACCTGGAGCTTTTTCCAGGTTGCACTTGGTATCAATGGAACGAGCACGACTCTTGAGGGCCAGATCAACCCCTTCACGACGTGCCTGCTTGCAGGTTGGACCTGTATACCTTGCCATCTCGATTCCTAGTTAACCGCGATTTAGACGCGCCGCTTTTTCGGCGGGCGACAGCCATTATGGGGGATGGGAGTCACGTCCTGGATGCCCGTGATTTTGAATCCGGCATTATTCAAGGCGCGAACTGCGCTTTCACGGCCAGGACCAGGGCCCTTGACGTTAACATCAAGGTTCTTGACGCCATATTCCTTTGCCGCCTGTCCGGCACGATCAGCCGCCACCTGAGCCGCGAAGGGGGTACTCTTTCTGGAACCGCGGAATCCTGAGCCACCAGAGGTAGCCCAAGCCAGGGCGTTGCCTTGCCGATCCGTGATGGTCACGATCGTGTTGTTAAAGGAAGCGTGGACATGGGCGATCCCATCAGCCACCTGACGCTTGACCTTCTTTTTGACGTTGCGTGTCGGTTTTGCCATTAACTCTTACCGCGAAAAAACGTGGTTCAGGATCAGCGCTTGATGGGACGACGGGGGCCCTTCCGGGTCCTGGCGTTGGTGCGGGTGCGTTGACCCCGGACCGGGAGGCCACGGCGATGGCGTATGCCCCGATTGCAGCCCAGATCCATCAGCCTCTTGATATTCATGGAAACTTCACGACGCAAGTCACCCTCGACCGTGTACTTGGCAACTTCGGCGCGTAGTTTATCCACCTGCTCTTCGGAGAGCTCCCGCATTTGCAGGGTTTGGGCGATGCCAGCTGCATCGCAGATTGCGGCCGCCCGAGTACGGCCCACGCCATAAATCGCCGTCAAGGCGATTACGGCATGCTTCCTGTCAGGAATATTAACACCGGCAATACGGGCCATGCTCTTCTGTCTCCAAATCCACTTAAGCTAGGCGCAAGTAATCGCGCAGTTTAACAGTTGGGTGCAAGGTGTCAACCAGCAAATCAACCCTGACGTTGCTTGTGCTTGGGATCCTTGCAAATCACGCGAACGATGCCGTTGCGCTTGATGATCTTACAGTTGCGGCAGATTTTCTTGACTGAGGCACGTACTTTCATTGTGGTTCTCCCGAAAGCTTGCTGTGAAGAATTAATTCCTCATGCTTCAGCGCATGAGACCACCGCCAGGTGCCCTGAGATTGGCCTTCTTCATCAGTCCCTCGTACTGGTGGGACATGAGGTGAGCTTGCACCTGGGCCATGAAGTCCATCACCACTACGACCACGATCAGAAGAGAGGTGCCACCGAAGTAGAAGGGTACGTTCCAGCCAACGATGAGGAATTCAGGAATGAGACAAACAGCGGTAATATAGATAGCCCCCGCGGCCGTAAGCCGGGTCATGACATTGTCTATATAGCGTGCCGTTTGTTCGCCAGGACGGATGCCGGGAATGAAGGCACCAGAACGCTTCAGGTTATCGGCGGTTTCTTTGGCGTTGAAGACCAGTGCCGTGTAAAAGAAGCAGAAGAAGATGATGGCGAGGGAATAGGCGATCACGTATACCGGTTCGCCCGGGGATAGCTTACTGGTGATTTCCGCGATCCAACGGGTATTCTCCGACTGACCAAACCACTGTCCCAGCGTGCCGGGAAAAAGGATGATGCTGGAAGCGAAGATCGGCGGTATGACGCCCGCCATGTTCAGCTTCAGTGGCAGGTGCGTGCTTTGCGCCGCCATGAGGCGCCTGCCTTGCTGACGGCGGGCGTAATTGACCGTGATGCGTCGCTGACCGCGTTCGACGAAGACCACGAAGGCGGTCACACCCAGGGCGAGGACAAACAAGGCCAGCACGGCAAGGGCATTCATCTCCCCGGTGCGCACCAATTCCAATGTGCCACCAATCGCGGAGGGCAAGCCGGCAACGATACCAGCGAAGATGATGATGGAGATGCCGTTGCCAATGCCACGCTCGGTTATCTGCTCCCCCAGCCACATGAGGAACATGGTACCCGTGACCAGGGAGACCGTGGCGGTGAAGACGAAGCCAAAACCACTCATAACGACGATGGATGATCCACCCACCGATTGCCCTTGTAGAGCGATCGAAATACCAATAGCCTGGAACGTCGCCAGGCCCACGGTGCCGTACCGAGTGTATTGGGTGATCTTGCGGCGCCCCGATTCACCTTCCTTCTTCAATTGTTCCAGTGCCGGGATGACGGAAGTCATGAGTTGGATGATGATCGAGGCGGAGATGTAGGGCATGATGCCCAGTGCAAAGAGGCTCGCGCGCTCCAAGGCACCGCCCGAAAACATGTTGAACATGTCGAGAATGGAGCCCTGGTTCTGGTCGAAGAGTATCGCTAAGGCCTCCGGATTAACGCCAGGGACCGGGATAAAGGTGCCAATGCGATATACCAGCAAGGCACCGAGGACGAACAGCAGACGCTGTCGTAACTCGGTCAGACGACCAAGCCCACCAAGGGCCTCGGTCATGGGAGACGAACTCTTCACCATGTCGAATCTAACTCCAGCTATGATTCGACGCTGCCGCCAGCCGCCTCGATGGCGGTTCGGGCACCCTGGGTTACGGCGAGACCACGAACCACCAGAGGTATTTCTACCTTGCCCGTAGCAATGATCTTGACTT
>ERZ1645187.413-NODE-413-length-41813-cov-98.797859_pt1 | contig 41813 bp, 38 predicted proteins | sample MGYA00575352_ERZ1645187 | MGnify/ENA primary metagenome ERZ1645187 (study PRJEB40837, sample SAMN11349314) | freshwater sediment metagenome | isolation source: river sediment | host: Sediment | place: India: Wazaribad , New Delhi | collected 2017-02-21 ... | reverse complement strand
GGCTCGTCGAGATCGATGAAACGCACGTCGTCGCGGCCCAGCCGGCGCACCGACGCCGGCACCACGCAGACGCCGCCGCCTGACGCGACCAGCCCCAATGCGGTCTGCAATTCGCGCGCCTCCATGCCAATCGTCGGCTCGACGCCGGCGTCCCTGTAGAATCCGAGCACCTGATCGGCGTAGCTCGGCCTCGGCGACTTCGGATAGATGATCAGCGGCTCGCCGACAGTATCGCTCAATTTCACCGTCGTCTTCTGCGCCAGCGCATGGCCGACCGGCGTCACGAGACAAAGCTTCTCTTCGCGAATGACTCTCCGGATGATGTTCTCGTCGTCGAACTTGAGCCGTCCGAAACCGACGTCGATGCGGCCGTCCTTGAGCGCCGCCATCTGTTCCACCGTCGTCAGTTCTATCAATTGCACATCGACGCCCGGCGCCGTGATCCGAAAACGCCGGATCAGTTCAGGCAGAGTGTCGTAAAGCGTCGACGCCACGAAGCCGATGTTGAATTGCAACACCATGCCCTTGGCGATGCGCCGCGTCATCGCCTTGGTGTCTTCGATGCGCTGAAGAATCTGCCGCGCCTGCTCGAAGAGGTATCGACCCGGCTCCGTCAGGGTCAGCGGCCGCCCCCTGTCCAACAGGCGCACGCCGAGCTCCTCTTCGAGCTGCTGGACCTGCCGGCTGAGGGGAGGCTGGGCGATATACAGCTTCTCCGAGGCTTTGCTGAACGAGCCCTCGGCCGCGACCGTCGTGAAATATCGCAAGTGCCTGAGCTCCACGGTCGTCCTCCTCCCGCGACCGGCTCCGTGAGGCGCCGGGCTCAATACCTTTGCGGTATGAAAATAGACGCAAACGATCCTGTGATTCAAGCCGGCGCGCCCGTAGCGTCATCGGCATCGAAAGGGATCGCAGCCGTGACAGACGCCGAAATCAGGATCGAGCAGGTCGAGACGATTCTGGTCGATCTGCCGACCATCCGTCCGCATCAACTCGCCATGACGACGATGAAGGGGCAAACGCTCATGATCGTCCGCATCCGCACGTCCGACGGGATCGTCGGCGTCGGCGAGGGCACGACGATCGGCGGCCTGGCGTACGGCGCCGAGAGCCCCGAAGGCATGAAGCTCGCGATCGACGCCTATTTCACGCCCGTTCTTCTGCGGTCCGATCCCACGAGGGTCGCCGCGACCATGGGCGCGATCGGCCGGGTCGCGCAGGGCAATCATTTCGCCAAATGCGCGGTCGAAACCGCGCTCCTCGACGCGCTCGGCAAACGCACGGGCCTCGCCATGTCCGAGCTGCTGGGCGGGCGCCAGCACGACCGTCTGCCGGTCGCGTGGACGCTGGCGAGCGGCGACACCGCGCGCGACATCGCGGAAGCCGAAGAGATGCTGGCGCGGCGTCGCCACAACATTTTCAAGCTCAAGATCGGCAAGGGCGATCCGCGCGCGAATATCGCCCACGTCGCGGCGATCAAGACGGCGCTCGGGGATCGTGCAAGCGTTCGTGTCGACATCAACCAGGCCTGGAGCGAAGCGACCGCATCCGCCATGCTGCCGCTTCTGAAGGCGGCGGGCGTCGATCTGGTCGAACAGCCGATCGCGCTCCACAACGTCAGCGGACTGGCGCGGCTCTCGCGGGAGACTTCGCTGCCGATCATGGCCGACGAGGCGCTGCATGGTCCCGCGCGCGCCTTCGACATTGCGCAGCGCGCAGCAGCCAGCGTGTTCGCCGTCAAGATCATGCAGTCCGGGGGCCTGTTCGCGGCGGGCAAGGTCGCCGCGATCGCCGAAGCGTCCGGGATCGGCCTTTACGGCGGCACCATGCTGGAGGGCGGCGTGGCGACCGTCGCCTCGGCCCACCTCTTTTCGACCTTCGCCACACTCGAATGGGGAACCGAGCTCTTCGGGCCGCTGCTGCTCACCGAGGAACTGCTCGAGGAGCCGCTCGTCTACAGCGACTTCAGCCTCGCGGTGCCGACGCGGCCGGGCCTCGGCGTCAACCTGGACGAGGAGAAACTCGGACGTTTCCGCCGCGATCGCGCCGAGCGCAGCGTCCATGTGCTGCCCCGTCTCAAAATAGGATCGTGAGCATGCTGTTCCAGGTCCAGATGGACGTGCGCATCCCGCACGACCTCGACGCCGCCACGGCGCAGGCGCTGAAACAGGCCGAACGCACGCGCGCCCAGTCGCTCCAGCGCGAAGGCAAGTGGCGGCATCTGTGGCGCCACGCCGGCCGCTACGCCAACACCTCGGTCTTCGACGTCGGCGACGCGCAGGAACTCCACGACATCCTGTCCACGCTGCCGCTGTTCCCCTTCATGGAGATCGTCGTCACGCCGCTCTGCCGGCATCCGTCATCGATCCACCAGGACGATCGCTGACCCAAACGCGCACGAAGGAAAGGAAACGTCATGCCTGCGAATCTGATCTCGAAAAAAGTCATGAAGAAGCTGGCGGCCGAGGCCGCCGGCGTCGACAACGCCAAGGGCGACGCCCGCGTCAAGGAAGTGACGGAGCGGCTTCTCTACCGCATCATGCAGGTCATCGACGAGTGCGACGTCTCGATGGACGAGTTCTGGTCGGCGGTCGGCTTCATCGGCAAGACCGCGAACAATGGCGAACTCGGACTGATGATTCCGGGCGTCGGGATCGAGCACTTCCTGGATTTGCGTCTCGACGAAGCCGAGAAGCGGGCCGGCATCAGCGGCGGCACCATCCGCACGATCGAAGGGCCGCTCTACGTCGCCGGCGCGCCGCTCTCCAAGGGCGAAGCCCGCATGGACGACGGCGCCGATCCCGGCGAGGTGATGTTCATCTCCGGCCAGGTTCGCGGCGAGGACGGAAACCCCATCGCAGGCGCGATCGTCGACATCTGGCACGCCAACTCGAAGGGCGGCTATTCCTTCATCGACGGCGAGCAGGCGCCCTACAATCTGCGCCGCCGGATCGAGACCGACGCGAAGGGCTGCTACGTCGCGCGCACGATCGTGCCGAACGGCTACGGCTGCCCGCCCGAGAGCGCGACGCGCCAGCTGATGACCCTCCTGGGTCGTCACGCCGAGCGTCCCGCCCATGTCCATTACTTCATCTCGGCGCCCGGCTATCGCCAGCTGACGACGCAATTCAACTTCACGGGCGACAAATATCTGCACACGGATTTCGCCTTCGGCACGCGCGACGAGCTGATCGTCACGCTCGAGCGCGTCACCGATGCGCAAGAGATTCGCAGCGCGGGCCTGAACCGCCCCTTCGCCCGCGCGAGGTTCGACATCGTGCTGACGAAGGAAAGGGCGAACGCGCCCGAGACGATCGTGCAGCGCGAGCACGTCATCGCCGCCTGATCGCGACCATTCCCCGCCGGGTCCACGCGACCCGACGGGCCGATCAACGAGAGACCGGGGAAGAACGCCATGTCGACCAACCTCATCGAACGCCTGGAATCCTCCGTCGAGGACAATCCTGCGACTGGAGCCTTCCGTTGTCGCCGCGACATCTTCACCGATCCCGAGCTGTTCGAGCTCGAAATGAAGGCGATCTGGGAAGGCAACTGGGTCTATCTGGCTCATGAAAGCCAGATTCCGAAGAACAACGATTTCATCACCGGCTATATCGGCCGCCAGCCGATCGTGATCTCGCGCGACCGAACCGGACAGCTGCATTGCTTCCTCAACGCGTGTTCGCACCGCGGCGCGATGATCTGCCGGCACAAGCGCGGCAACAAGTCGACCTATACCTGCCCGTTCCACGGCTGGACGTTCAACAACGCCGGCAAGCTCCTGAAGGCGAAGGACCCCGACGGCGCCGGCTACCCCGACGCCTTCAACAAGAACGGTTCGCACGACCTCACCAAGGTTGCGCGCTTTGCGAACTATCGCGGCTTCCTGTTCGGCTCGCTCAATCCTGACGTGAAGTCGCTGGAAGACCACCTGGGCGAAGCGAAGGTCATCATCGACCTCATCGTCGACCAGTCGCCGGAGGGTCTCGAGGTGCTACGCGGAAACTCGCAGTACATCTATGACGGCAACTGGAAACTCCAGGCGGAAAACGGCGCCGACGGCTATCATGTCTCGTCGGTCCACTGGAACTACGCGGCGACGACGCAGCAGCGCAAGGCCGCCGCGCAAGCCGTCGCCGCCAAGGACGACATCCGCGCGATGGACGCAGGCGGCTGGGCCAAGAAGGGCGGCGGCTTCTACTCCTTCGAGAATGGCCATTTGCTGCTGTGGACCAACTGGTCGAATCCGCATGACCGTCCGCTCTGGCCGGTGCGCGACGAACTCGTCGCCAAGTTCGGACAGGCCCGCGCTGACTGGATGATCGAGAAGAGCCGCAATCTCTGCATCTACCCGAACGTGTTCCTGATGGACCAGTTCTCGTCGCAGATCCGCATGTATCGCCCCATCTCGGTCGACAAGACGGAGGTGACGATCTACTGCATCGCGCCAAAAGGCGAGAGCGCGGAGGCGCGCGCGCACCGCATCCGCCAGTATGAGGATTTCTTCAACGCTTCCGGCATGGCGACGCCGGACGACCTCGAAGAGTTCCGCTCCTGTCAGATCGGCTACGGCGCCCGTCACGCCGTCTGGAACGACCTGTCGCGTGGCGCGACGCACTGGATCAAGGGACCGGACGCGGAGGCCGACGCCATCAACATGAAGCCGCTGCTGTCGGGCGCGAAAACGGAGGACGAAGGCCTGTTCGTCATCCAGCACGGCTTTTGGAAAGACACGCTCATCGCGCAGGCCCGCAAAGACCAGGCCGCCGCGTTCGGCCAGGCCGCCGAGTAAGGCGCGCTGCGTCGCGGCAGGTCCGCGACGCGACCGCTCCGAATCGCCCGCAACACATGTCCAGCCGAAGGGAGGCTTCATCATGTCCGCTGCCCTGCAACCCGTTGCGAAGTCGCGCGCCGTCTCCATCGAGGAGGTGCAGCAGTTCCTTTACTGCGAAGCGCGCGCGCTCGACGATCGAGATTGGGACGCCTGGCTCGCATGCTACGCGCCGCAAGCGACGTTCCACATGCCCGCGTGGGACGACGACGATCAGCTGACCGAGGATCCGCAGACGGAGATTTCGCTGATCTATTACGGCTCGAAGCAGGGGCTGGAAGATCGCGTGTTCCGCATTCGCACCGAGCGCTCCTCGGCGACGTCGCTGCCGGAACCCCGCACCTCGCATAACATCTCGAATGTCGAGATCGTTTCCCAGGACGGCGGCGTGCTGAAGGTGCGGTTCAACTGGTTCAACCTGAGCTATCGCTACAAGACGACCGACAGCTACTTTGGCGCGTCGCACTACACGATTGACGCCAGCGGTCCGGCGCTGCTGATCACCGCCAAGAAAGTGGTGCTCAAGAACGACTACATCCACCATGTCGTCGACATCTATCACATCTGAAGGAGCTGGCGACGATCGCCGCCGGCAGTCGTTCCAGGCTGCGGAGATACCCATGTCGCATCGCATCGCGCTCAATTTCGAGGACGGCGTCACGCGCTTCATCGAAGCTCGTCCGGACGAACTCGTGGCGGACGCCGCATATCGCGAGGGCCTGAACATTCCGATGGATTGCCGGGATGGCGCATGCGGAACCTGCAAGTGTCATTGCGAGAGCGGCGATTACACACTGGGCAGCTACATCGAAGACGCCATGACCGACGATGAGGCCAAGGATGGCTTCGTGCTCACCTGCCAGATGAAAGCAAAGTCCGATTGCGTCATCAGCGTTCCGGCTTCGTCCGCGGTCTGCAAGGTGAAGGCGGGCGCGATCGCCGCCGAGATGACCGAGGTGCGCAGATTGTCGCCCTCCAGCATCGGCTTCGCCGTGCGGCTCGCCGAACCGATGGCGTATCTGCCCGGACAATACGTCAACGTCTTAGCGCCCGGCACGACGCACACGCGATCCTATTCCTTCTCGTCCATGCCCAAGGATGGCGTCGTCGAGTTCCTCGTGCGCAACATTCCCAACGGACTGATGTCGAGCTACCTCTCAAGCGCAGCGAAGGCCGGAGACGCGTTGACGCTGACGGGACCGATCGGCAGCTTCTATCTGCGCGATGTGACGCGGCCCGTTCTCATGCTGGCCGGCGGAACGGGGCTGGCGCCGTTCCTTGCGATGCTGGAGGCGTTGCAGGCCAAGGGGTCGGCGCATCCGATCCACCTGATCTACGGCGTGACCAACGACGACGACCTCGTGGAGGTCGACAAGCTGACGGGCTTCGCCGCGGCCATTCCCGGTTTCACCTTCGTGACCGTCGTGGCCGACGCCGCTTCCGCGCACGACCGCAAGGGCTACGTCACGCATCACATGCCCGACGCGGCGCTGCATGGCGGAAACGTCGACATCTATCTGTGCGGCCCGCCCCCGATGGTCGAGGCCGTGCGCGCTCATCTGGCGGCGACGGGCGTCAAGCCCGCAAGCTTCCACTTCGAGAAATTCAACCCGTCGGAGGGCAAGTGATGTCGTCCCCCCGCTTTCAATCCAGGAGCATGGTCGTCACCGGCGCGGCGCAGGGCATCGGTCGCCAGGTCGCGCTCGAGGCGGCGGCGGAGGGGGCGCGGCTGACCCTCGTCGACCGCTCGCCGCTCGTTCAGGACGTGATGAAACAGATCAACTCCGATCACGGACAGGGGACCGCGATCGCCGTCGAGGCCGACCTCGAATCCTGGGCTGGCAACGAGCAGGCTATGGCGCGCGCGAACGCCGTCTACGGCGCAATCGACGTGCTCGTGAACAATGTCGGCGGCGCGATCTGGATGAAGCCGTTCCAGCGCTTCGACGAGAAGCAGCTGATGGCCGAGATCAACCGCTCGCTCTACCCCGCATTGTTCGGCTGCCGCGCCGCCCTGCCCTACATGCTGGAGCAGGGTCGCGGCGTCATCGTCAACGTTTCGTCGATCGCCACCAAAGGCGTCAATCGCGTCCCGTATTCCGCCGCGAAGGGAGCGGTCAACGCGCTGACGGCTTCGCTGGCTTTCGAGGTCGGAACGAAGAACATCCGCATCAACGCGGTCGCTCCCGGCGGCACGATCGCGCCGCCGCGCAAGACGCCGCGTGGAACGGACCCGCAGAGCGAGCAGGACAAGATCTGGATGAAGGAGGTCGTCGATCAGACGATCCGGTCCAGCTATTTGAAGCGATACGGTCTGCTGCGCGAAATGTCGGCCGCCATTCTCTTTCTCGCCTCCGACGCCGCCTCCTACATCACGGGCACCGTGCTGCCCGTCGGCGGCGGCGATCAGGGCTGATCATCAAAGGAACAGCCGATGCGTCCTGTCGTTGTCGCCGTCGCCATTACGGGCTCCGTGCCCCGCAAGAAGGACAATCCGGCAGTGCCGATCCTGCCGCAGGAGCAGATAGAATCGACACACGAAGCGTTCGAAGCGGGCGCCACGCTGGTCCACATCCATGTCCGCAACGACGACGAAACGCCGTCGTCCGACCCGGATCGCTTCGCGCAGGTGCAGGACGGCGTGCGCCGGCATTGTCCCGGCATGATCGTCCAGTTCTCGACAGGCGGTCGTGGCCGCGACCCGGCGGCCAGAGGCCTGAGCCTCGTCCACAGGCCGGACATGGCCTCGTTGTCGACCGGCTCCATCAATTTCCCGACGATCATATACGAGAACCATGCGACGCTCGTCGTCGACCTCGCGACGACGATGAAGCAGAACGCCATCGCGCCGGAAATCGAAATTTTCGACCTCTCTCACATTCACGGCGCGAAGCGGTTGATCGAGGCGGGCGTCATGGGCCCCGCGCCGCATGTGCAGTTCGTCATGGGCGTTCAGAACGCGATGCCCGCGGATCGTCATCTGCTCGACATCCTTCTCGCGGAGACCAAGCGCGTGATTCCGGGCGCGACATGGACGGCGGCCGGCATCGGTCGCCACCAGAGCGAGGTCATGGACTGGGCGCTGGCGCGCGGCGCCGACGCCGTGCGCACCGGTCTCGAAGACAACATCCGCATCGGCCGGGACAGACTCGCCGATAGCAACGCCGCGCTGGTGCGCGTGGCGACGGATATTCTCGCGCGACATGGCGCCCGCCCCGCGACGACTGCCGAGGCGCGCTCGGCGCTGGGACTGCGCGTCGACTGACCTGATCGTCCCTTGCCTGTAGAGGGTGCGAGAACCGCACGACCGCCTCATACCTGCGGGGTATCAACATACACTCAATCGATCCTGTCATTTGCGACGCGCCGTTCCTAACGTGAAAACCGGAGAAGCGTTCGACGAGGGAGGATCGACATGCGCAGGCCCGCCGATGCGTTCCATCCCGACGGCTCCCCGAACCGCAGGAGGCACACCATGTCGCATTCGACTTTCCCGCCGGGCTCGATCGGACGACGCAAGTTTCTGTTGGGTTCGGCCGGACTTCTGACAGCGGGAGCAGCGAGCCGCTTTGCGACGCCGGCGCTGGCGCAGACCGCGCCGCTACGGGTCGGTTTCATGCTGCCCTATTCGGGGACGTTCGCGAAGCTCGGAAAATTCATCGACGACGGTTTTCGTCTCTACGTCGAACAGAACGGCGGCGTGCTCGGCGGACGTCGCATCGAGTTCATTCAGGTCGACGACGAGTCGAAGCCCGAAAGCGCGACGGACAACATGAATCGACTGGTCGGTCGCGAAAAGGTCGACGTTGTGATCGGCACCGTTCACTCCGGCGTCGCCATGGCGATGGTGAAGGTGGCGCGCGACACGAACACGATGCTGATCATCCCCAACGCCGGCGTGAACGAGGCGACCGGGCCGCTGTGCGCGCCGAACATTTTCCGCACCTCGTTCTCGAACTGGCAGGTTTGCCATCCGATGGGCAAGGTCATGTTCGACGCCGGACATCGCAACGTCGCGACCATCACGTGGCGTTACGCCGCCGGAACGCAGATGATCGACGCCTTCAAGGAGGGCTTCACGAAGGCGGGCGGAAAGATCGCGGAAGATCTCGCGCTGCCGTTCCCGGAGGTCGAGTTCCAGGCGCTGATCACCCGCATCGCCACGCTGAAACCCGACGCCGTCTTCGCCTTCTTCGCTGGCGGGGGCGCGGTCAAGTTCGTGAAGGACTATGCGGCGGCTGGCCTCGACAAGTCGATCCCGCTTTACGGCGCGGGGTTCCTCACGGATGGAACGGCGCCGGCGCAGGGCGCCGCCGCCAATGGCGTGAAGACCACGCTGCACTATGCCGACGACCTCGACAATCCGGCCAACAAACGCTTTCTCGAGGCCTTCAAGGCGAAGACGGGCCAGGACGGCGACATCTACGCCGTGCAGGGCTACGACGCGGCCGCCTTGCTGAAAGCCGGCCTCGAAGCGGCGAAGGGCGACTGGTCGCAGCGCGGCGCCGTTGTCGCCGGCATGCGGGCCGCCAAGATCGACAGTCCGCGCGGCCCGTTGAGCTTCAACCGGGCGAACAATCCGATTCAGAATGTCTACCTGCGCGAGGTGCGCAACGGGCGCAACGAACTGATCTCGATCGCCGGACAGGCGGTGGACGATCCGGCCCGCGGCTGTCGCGCCTGACGCCAGGATCGCGCGCCGCGAGGCCCACGCGGGCGCACGGTTTCGCGCTCTACCGAATTCAAGGATCGAACCCATGGACGCGATCACATTCGCCGTTCAGTTGCTGAATGGCGTCCAGTACGGACTTGTGCTCTTTCTGGTGGCGAGCGGATTGACGCTGGTCTTCGGCATTCTCGGCGTCATCAATCTCGCTCACGGCGCGTTCTACATGCTCGGCGCCTACTTCGCCTACTGGATCTCCCGCTACACCGGCAATTTCGGGCTGGCGCTCGTCGGCGGCGTCGCGATGGCTTTTGCGATCGGGCTCGCGCTCGAGCAGATCTTCGTCAAGCGTCTCTACGGTCGCGACCACCTGGCGCAGGTGCTGCTGTCTTTCGGCCTGATCCTCGTGATCGACGAAGTTCGGCAGATCCTGTTCGGAAAGGACGTCCATTCGGTGGCCGCGCCGACGTGGCTGCAAGGGTCGATCAGGCTCACGGACGTGCTCTCCTACCCGGTCTATCGGCTTGCGCTGTGCGCCATCTGCCTCGTGCTCGCGGCTGCGATCTTCTACGTGATCCAGCGCACGAAGCTCGGCATGGTCATTCGCGCCGGCGCCGAGAATCGCGATATGACGCGGGCGCTGGGCATCCCTTTCGACGTCGTCAACAAATACGTTTTCGCCGGCGGCATCGCGCTGGCGGCGCTCGGCGGCATTCTCGTGTCGCCGATCTCCACCGTTTTTCCCGGAATGGGCGACGGGATGCTGATCATCTCGTTCGTCGTGGTCGTGCTGGGCGGCATCGGATCGGTCGCCGGCGCCGCGATCGGCGCATTGATGATCGGCCTGACCGACACATTCGGGAAGGTCTTCTTTCCGCAGATCTCCTCGATCCTGATCTACGTGCTGATGGCCGGCGTGCTGCTGTGGCGGCCCAATGGTCTGCTCGGCAGGAAGGAGAGCTGAAATGGCGCACGTTTCCAAGCTCTGGAGGCGCGGCGCGTTCGCCCTCGTCATTGCGATGGCCATAGCGCTGCCGATATTCGCGCCGACCTACTATGTTCAGTTCGCCGCCAAGGCGATGCTGATGGGGATGCTCGCGCTCTCGCTGAACCTCGTCGTCGGTTATGGCGGCCTGGTCAGTCTTTGCCATGCGGCGTTTTTCGGGCTCGCCGGCTACGTGCTCGGATTGATGACGCCGGAAAGCGCCGGAGCGTCGATGTGGCTGTCGCTGCCGGCCGCGGTGCTCGTCGCGGGCGCCGCCGCCGCCGTCATCGGCGCGCTGTCGCTGCGCACACGCGGCATCTACTTCATCATGGTCACGCTCGCCTTCGGCGAGATGCTCTTCTACCTCTTTCACGACACGAAGATCGGCGGCGGCTCGGATGGCCTGTACATCTACGTCAAGCCGCAACTGGCGATCGGCGGCGCGACGCTGCTCGACCTCGAGAACAACCACGCGTTCTATTATCTGGCGCTGGCGCTGCTGGCGGGCGCCACGCTGCTGGTGCGCGAACTCGTTCGCTCGCCCTTCGGGCGCGCGCTTTGCGCGGCGCGCGACAACGAACGTCGCGCGCTTTCGCTCGGTTTTCCGGTTTTCCGCGTGCGACTGACGGCTTTTGTGATCTCCGGAATGATCGCGGGGCTGGCCGGCTATCTCTCGGCCGCGCAGTTCGGCTTCGTCGCGCCGCAGATGCTCGGCTGGCATCTCTCGGCGACGGTCCTTGTGATGGTCGTTCTCGGCGGGGTGGGCACTGTCCTCGGCCCGATCGTCGGCGCCTTCGCGCTCATCGGCCTGGAGGAGGCGCTGAAGGCTTCGTTCGAACACTGGAAGCTCATCAAGGGTCTGATCATCGTCGCCCTCGTCTTCCTTGCGCCAGGCGGCATCCAGCAGCTCGCGGCGCTGTCGCGCGCGGCCCCCGTCGAACGCAAGGGGCCGCCCGCCGCGCCGCAGTCCACGGAGGCCTTGTCCAATGTCTGAGATTCTCCTCAAGGCGACGGCTCTCGGAAAGCAATATGGCGGTCTCAGAGCGGTGTCCGGCGTCTCGATCGACGTCCATCGCGACGAGGTGCACGCCGTCATCGGCCCCAACGGCGCCGGCAAATCGACGCTGATCAATCTGCTGTCGGGCGACGTCTGCGTCACCTGCGGCGCCGTGATGATGGGCGAGAACGACATTACCGCGCTGGCGCCCAACCGCCGCGCGATGGCGGGCGTCGGGCGCTCCTACCAGAAGACGACGATCTTCCAGAACGCGACCGTGTTCGAGAACGTGCGTCTCGCCGCGCAGGCTCATGGCGGGCGCCCGCTGCGACTGTTCGGCGCCGCCAGCCGCGACGGCAACGTCAACGCCCGCGCCGAGGCGGCGATCGAGGCGGCGGGGCTGACGCACTGCTTCGACACGGTCGCCCGGTTCATGAGTCACGGCGAGCAGCGCCAGCTCGAGATCGCCATGGTGCTGGCGACAGAGCCGCGGGTGATCCTGCTCGACGAACCGCTTGCGGGCATGGGCCACGCCGAAGCGCAGCGCATGATCGCCCTCATCCGCGGTCTCAAGGACGGACGCGCGGTTCTGCTCGTCGAACACGACATGGACGCGGTCTTTGCGCTGGCCGATCGCCTGACGGTGATGGCGGACGGACAGACGATCGCATCGGGCTCGCCCGAATATGTCCGCAGCCACCCCGCCGTGCGCGCGGCGTATCTCGGGCACGACCATGCGGCGGCAGAGGGAGAAGCGGCATGACCCCGCTGTTGAAGATCAGCGATCTCAGGAGTTTTTACGGCGCCAGCCAGGCGTTGCATGGCCTCAGCCTGACCGTGAACGCCGGCGAGCAGATCGCGCTGATCGGCCGCAATGGCATGGGCAAGACGACGCTGCTGAAAAGCATCGTCGGGCTTCTGGAAGACCGGCGCGGCGAGGTCCGCTTCGCGGGCGCGTGCACGCTGAGCGCGAAGCCGGAGGACATCGCCCGCAAAGGTCTCGCCTATGTGCCGGAAGGCCGAGGCGTGTTCGGCTCGCTGTCGGTCGTCGAAAATCTCGTGATGTCGGCGCGCGCCGGACGGTCCGGCGGCCGCCGCTGGACGCTCGAGCGGGTGTTCGAGGTGTTTCCGCGGCTTCTCCAGCGCCGCGGCAACGGCGGGCATCAACTCTCCGGCGGCGAGCAGCAGATGCTGTCGATCGGCCGCGCGCTGATGACCAATCCGGATCTCATCCTTCTCGACGAGGCGACCGAGGGCCTCGCCCCGATGATCGCCAGGGAGATCTGGAAGACGCTCGAAATCATTCGCGGCGAAGGGATCGCGACCATCGTGGTCGACAAGGACCATCGATCGCTCGCCAACGTCGCCGACCGGATGGTCGTCATGTCGAGGGGCGAAATCGCTTTCGACGGAACGCCGGCCGAGTTGAACGCCGATCCGTCGATCCTCGACAAGCACCTGGGCGTCTGAGCCATGCCCTACGTCCAGACGCGCGCCGTCACGCTGTTCGTCAGCGAAGCGGGGTCGCCGCACTCGCCACCGCTCCTGTTCTCCAACTCGCTTGGAACGACGCACCGCATGTGGGACGCCGTGGTGGCGGAACTCTCGGCGGAGTTTCGCTGCATTCGCTACGACACGCGCGGCCACGGACGCTCGACGGTCGCGGCCGCCGGCTACGAGATCGCGGACCTGGCCGACGACGCCGCCGCGATCCTCGATAATCTCGGCGTCGAGACGGCGCATTTCGCCGGATTGTCGCTGGGCGGCATGACGGGCCAGTCCTTCGCGATCCGGCATCCGGAACGGCTTCGCTCGCTGACGCTGATGGCGACATCCGCCTTCATGCCGCCGCGGGCGGCATGGGAAGAACGCGCGGCGCTCGTGCGGCGCGAGGGGCCGCAAGCCATTCTCGATGCGACGCTCGAGCGCTGGTTCACGGCCGGCTTTCGACACGGTTGCGCCGCGACCGTGCAAGCGGTCGCCGACGAGTTCCGCGCTCTCGACCGGGAAGGCTACGCAGCGGCGTGCGAGGCGATCGCGCGCATGGACCTGCGGTCGAGCCTCGGCGGCGTCGCCGCGCCGACCACGATCATCGCCGGCCACGAAGATCCCGCGACGCCCCCGACCATGGCGCAGGAAATCCGCGATGGCGTCCGTGGCGCGCAACTGTCGACGCTGTCGCCGGCGGCCCACCTTCTGGCGGTCGAACGACCTTCGGAAACCACCGAAATCCTGCGCGCGTTCGTGAATGCGACGGAGCGGGCCCGCGCCGGCCGAAACGTAGCCGCCAACCGATGACGGCGCGTCGGCGAGACCACCACACGCAGCATGATCGACGCCGCAGATGAGCGGCGGCGGCCAGGAGGGGAGAACCATGACGATCACTTCAGCAACGGCGGGCGCTGTCCCGGCCATGGGGCGCACGCGCCTGATCGCGGCCTGCACAATCGGCAACGCGCTCGAATTCTACGACTTCGTCATCTACAGTTTCTTCGCCGGCGTCATCGGCGCGCTGTTCTTCCCGTCGCAGGACCCGACTGTGCAGCTGCTGCTGTCCCTGGCGACCTACGGCGTCGGCTTCTTCCTGCGCCCGCTGGGCGGCCTGGTGCTCGGCTCGTTCGCCGACCGCAAGGGGCGAAAGGCGGCGACAGTCCTGACGTTGTTCCTGATGGCGCTCGGCACGGCCATGATCGGTCTGGCTCCGACCTACGCGCAGATCGGTTTTGCGGCCCCGTTGCTGGTGGTGCTCGGACGTCTCATCCAGGGCTTTTCGGCGGGCGGGGAAGTCGGCGCCTCGACAACGCTGCTGGCGGAATACGCGCCGCCGGCCGAGCGCGGGTTCTTCGGAAGCTGGCAGCTTGCCAGTCAAGGCGCGGCCGTGCTGACGGCCGCCGGGATCGCCTGGACGATCAACACCACCTTGTCGCCGGAAGACGTGAAGGCGTGGGGTTGGCGCGTTCCGTTCATCCTGGGAATTCTGATCGTCCCGATCGGCCTGTGGTTGCGCCGCGCTCTCAGGGAGACCCACGCCAACGAAAGCGACACGCGCACGAAGAACGTCAGCTCGCTCTCCGAGGCGTTCGGCCGGCACTGGAGCAAGATTCTCGTGGGCGTGGCGTTGATCATCGGCGGCACGGCGGCGAACGCGGTGATCGTTCTCTACATGTCGACCTACGCCATCCGCCAGCTCGGCATGGCGCCGACCACCGCACTGTTCGCAGGCATTACGGCGGGAGCCGTCACGCTCGTCGCGGCGCCGATCGCCGGACGGCTGTCGGACAGGTTTGGCCGGAGGCCGGTCATTGCGATCTCCTATCTCTTGATCGCGCTCACCATCTATCCGGCCTTCCTTCTGCTCAACGCCGCGCCGACGCTGTCGACCCTGCTCGCCGTGGTCGTCTTCCTCGGCGCGCTCAACGCGAGCGGCGGCGCGCCGGTCATCATCAGCCTTGCCGAGGTCTTTCCGGTCGAGGTTCGCGCAACCGGCATGTCCGTCGTCTATGCGCTGGGTGTGGCGATCTTCGGCGGGTTTGGCCAGTTCATCGTGACATGGCTGATCGCCGCCACCGGCAGTCCGATCGCGCCGGCCTGGTATGTCATGGCGTGTTGCGCGGCCACGTTGCTGGCGCTGCGCGGAACGCCGGAAACCGCGCGCACCGTATTGACCTGACAATAGAGACGACGCGGGGGCGGATCGCCCTCGCGTCGACGCCCGGCGAAAGGACAAGCGATGAAACTCGTTCCGGAAATCGTCGCGTTCTCGGATGAATTGACGAGAATTCGCCGCGACATCCACGCTCATCCGGAGCTTGGCTTCCAGGAGGAGCGCACATCCGCGCTTGTTGCGGATCTGCTCGCCGGCTGGGGGGTCGAGGTCCATCGCGGGATCGGCCAGACAGGCGTCGTCGGGGTCATCCGGGGCGACGGACGGGGACGCACAATCGGCCTTCGCGCCGACATGGATGCGTTGCCGATGACGGAGGCGACCGGCCTTGCGCACGCCTCCGCGCGGCCGAACGTCTTTCACGGCTGCGGGCACGACGGCCACACGACGATGCTGCTCGGCGCGGGGAAGTATCTTGCCGAGACCCGACGCTTTCCCGGCGAGGCGATCCTGATTTTCCAGCCGGCCGAAGAAGGTCTCGGCGGCGCCGTGCGCATGCTTGCCGACGGACTGTTTCAGAAATTTCCCTGCGACGAAATCTATGCCCTTCACACCTGGCCCGGCGCGCCCGTCGGCCGCATCAGCCTGAAGATGGGCGTCGCCATGGCGGCGGCGGACAATTTCGAAATCGAGATTCTCGGCAGGGGCGCTCACGGCGCGCAACCGCATGTCGCCGTCGACCCGGTGGTCGCGGCCGTGAACATCGCCCAGGCGTTGCAAACGATCGTCAGCCGCAACGTCGATCCGCTGAGAGCCGCGATCGTGTCCATCACGCAAATTCATGCCGGCTCGGCATTCAACGTCATTCCCGATTCCGCCCGCCTTTGCGGCACGATCCGAACTTTCGACGATCATGTGCGCGCGCTGGTCGCCGAGCGCATGACGTCTTTGGCGCACGCCATCGCCGACGGCTTCGGCGCGCGGGCGCGCGTGAACATCGACGCGCGCTTCAGCGTGCTGAACAACAGCGAAACGCAGGCGTTGGCCGCGATGGAGATTGCGCGCGATCTCGTCGGACCGGCGTTGACGCAGTTCGACACGGACCCGCTGAGCGGCAGCGAGGATTTCGCCGACATGCTGAAGGCTGCGCCCGGCGCCTACCTGCTTCTTGGGCAGGGCGACGGGCCGAGCCTGCACAATCCCCGGTTCGATTTCAACGACGACGTCGCGCCGATCGGCGCGTCGCTTCTGGCGCGCATCGCGGAAGTCCGCGCAGCCGCCTGAAGTTCATCATGCCGACAGGATGCCCGCCATGTTCAAGAACCAATCGGATATCGCTTCGTTCGACCCGGCATTGTGGAAGGCGATCAAAGCCGAGCGCCGCCGTCAGGAGGACAGCATCGAGCTGATCGCCTCCGAAAATCACGCGAGCCCGAGGGTGATGTGCGCTCAAGGCACAGCGCTGACCAACAAATACGCCGAAGGATATCCCGGCAGGCGCTACTACGGCGGCTGCGAACATGTCGACGTTGTGGAGCAACTGGCGATCGATCGCGTCAAGGAGTTGTTCGGGGTGTCGTTCGCCAATGTGCAGCCCCATTCGGGGGCGCAGGCCAACGGCGCCGTCATGCTCGCCCTGCTCAATCCAGGCGACGCCATACTGGGCATGTCGCTCGATGCGGGCGGACACCTGACGCATGGCGCGCGGCCGGCCCTTTCCGGAAAATGGTTCAACGCGTTCGGTTACGGGCTCACGCCGGGCGGTTTGATCGACTACGAGGCCGTCGAGCGGACGGCGCTCGCGAACAAGCCGAAACTCATCATCGCCGGCGCCTCCGCCTATTCGCGTGTGATCGATTTCGCGCGCTTCCGCGCGATCGCCGACCGCGTCGGGGCTTTGCTGATGGTCGATATGGCGCACATCGCGGGCCTCGTCGCCACGGGCCATCATCCAAGCCCGGCGCCCCATGCGCATGTCGTGACCTCGACGACGCACAAGACGCTGCGCGGGCCGCGTGGCGGCCTCATCCTGACCAATGACGCCGAGATCGCCAAGAAGATCAACTCGGCGGTGTTTCCCGGCCTGCAAGGCGGGCCTCTCATGCATGTCATCGCCGCCAAGGCGGTCGCCTTCGCAGAAGCGCTCGAACCGGATTTCAAGACCTATATCGGCTCCGTCGTCGAGAGCGCGCGCACCTTGGCCGACGTGCTCGTGCGGCGCGGCGCGGCCATCGTTTCGGGCGGAACGGACAATCACCTGATGCTCGTCGATCTGCGGCCGCTCGGCGTCAAGGGAGATGCGGCCGCGCAGGCGCTCGAGCGCGCCGGAATCACCTGCAACAAGAACGGCGTTCCGAACGATCCGGAAAAGCCGACCGTCACGTCGGGAATTCGGCTGGGCGCCGCCGCCGGCTGCACGCGGGGGTTCGGACCCGCCGAGTTCGCCGAGATCGGCGACATGATCGGCGACGTTCTGTCCGCTCTGCGTGGAAATCCGCAAGGCGATCGGACGGTCGAGCATGGCGTGCGCCTGCGCGTCGGCGCCCTGTGCCGGCGCTTCCCCGTCTATCAATGAGATCGCCGTCGAGGGAGGAGACGACCATGAACGCGCCCGAAGCGCTGCTGAAGACGCCTCTGACGGCGCTCAAAGTCCGCCTCGGCGGCAAGATGGTTCCGTTCGCCGGTTACGAGATGCCGGTGCAATTCCCCGAGGGCGTGATGAAGGAGCACCTTCACACGCGCGCCCACGCCGGCCTGTTCGACGTCAGCCATATGGGCCAGATCCGTCTGCGGCCGCGCTCGGGGCGGATGGAAGACGCCGCTTTGGCGCTCGAGCGCCTCATGCCGGTCGACGTGCTGGGCCTCAAGCCCGGTCGCCAGCGCTACGGGCTCCTCACGAACGACGCCGGCGGCATTCTCGACGACCTGATGTTCGCCAATCGGGGGGACCATTTCTTCATTGTCGTGAACGCCGCCTGCAAGGCCCTGGACATCGCGCATATCCGAGAGGGCCTTGCGGACGACTGTGAGGTGGACGAGTGGAGCGACCGCGCGCTCATGGCGTTGCAAGGCCCGCAGGCCGAGGCGGCGCTGGCGGCCCTCGTCCCATCCGTCGCGGACATGGCGTTCATGGACGTGGCCGAGGTCCGGCTGATCGGCGTCGACTGCGTCGTCTCGCGGTCGGGTTACACCGGGGAGGACGGATACGAAATCTCCGTTCCGGCGAGCCGCGCCGTTGATCTGGCCGAGGCGCTGCTGGCGGACGGGCGGGTCCATCCGATCGGTCTGGGGGCGCGCGACAGCTTGCGGCTGGAGGCGGGACTGTGCCTGTACGGCGCCGACATCACCGTGGCGACAACGCCCGTCGAAGCCGGTCTCGAATGGGCGGTGCAGAAAGCGCGGCGGACGGGGGGCGCCCGGGCCGGCGGCTTTCCGGGCGCCGGCCCCATCCTGAAGCAAATGGCCGAAGGCGCGGGACGCCGGCGCGTCGGTCTCCTGCCGGAGGGGCGCGCGCCGGTGCGCGCTGGCGCGCAGCTGTTTGAAACCGAAATCTCGTCCCAGGCCATCGGCGCGGTGTCGTCAGGCGGTTTCGGGCCCACCACGGGAGCGCCTGTCGCCATGGGCTACGCGCCCACGAGCCACGCAGCCAGCGGAACGCGCCTGTTCGCGGACCTGCGGGGCGGCCGCATTCCGGTCAGAGTGGCGGGCATGCCGTTCATCACGCCAGGCTACAAGCGGACTTGAGAAGGGAAAAGTCATGTTGAAATTCACCGAGGATCACGAATGGCTGCGCGTGCAGGACGAAGTCGCGACGGTGGGGATTACGCAGCACGCGGTTGAGCAGCTTGGCGATCTCGTGTTCGTGGAACTGCCGAAGATCGGCGCCGTTCTCGGCCGGGGCGACGCGGCCGCCACCGTCGAGTCGGTGAAGGCCGCCTCCGAGGTCTATTGCCCGCTCGACGGCGAAATCGTCGCGGTGAACGATGCGATCAGCGGCGATCCTTCGCTCGTCAATGCAGATCCCGAAGGACAGGGCTGGTTCTTCCGGCTGAAACTCGCCGATCCGAACGCCGTGGCGCGCCTTCTCGACAAGGACGCCTACGACAAGCTCGTTGGCTGACGGAGCACGATCATGAGCCATTCGGGGACAGGCTACGAGCCCTACGACTTCGCCAATCGCCGGCATATCGGCCCATCCCCGAAGGAGATGGACGACATGTTGCGCGTGGTGGGCGCTTCCAGTCTCGACGCCTTGATCGACGCCATCGTGCCTGCCGACATCCGGGCGCGGACGCCGCTGTCGTGGGGCAAGGCGCTCTCGGAACAGGGCGTGCTCGAACGACTGCGCCTGGTCGCCGCCAGAAACCGGCCGATGGCGAGTTTCATCGGCCAAGGTTATCACGGGACCGTCACGCCGCCCGTCATTCAGCGCAACATCTTCGAAAATCCGGCCTGGTACACGGCCTACACGCCCTACCAGCCGGAGATCAGCCAGGGGCGGCTTGAAGCGCTCCTGAATTTCCAGACGATGATCGCCGATCTGACGGCGCTCGACGTCGCCAACGCGTCGCTGCTCGACGAAGGCGCCGCGGCCGCCGAAGCCATGGCGCTGTGCCAGCGCGCCGCCGCGAGCAAGGCGACGGCGTTCTTTGTCGACCATCGCTGCCATCCCCAGACGATCGCGGTCGTGCAGACGCGCGCCGACCCGCTTGGCTGGCAGGTGATCGTCGGCGACCCGTTCACCGCGCTCGAACCGGCCAAGGTGTTCGGCGCGATCCTGCAATACCCCGGAACCTACGGCGACGTGCACGATTTCGCGCCGACGATCGAAAAGTTGCATCAGGCGGGCGCGCTCGCCTGCATGGCCGCCGATCCCCTGGCGCTGACCCTTCTCAAGCCGCCGGGCGAAATGGGCGCGGACATCGCCATCGGCTCCACCCAGCGCTTCGGCGTGCCGATGGGCTTCGGCGGTCCGCATGCCGCCTATATGGCGGTGCGCGACCCGCTCAAACGCTCCATGCCCGGGCGCATTGTCGGCGTGTCCGTGGATTCGCGGGGCAACCGCGCCTATCGTCTGAGCCTGCAAACCCGCGAACAGCACATTCGCCGCGAAAAGGCGACGTCGAACATCTGCACCGCGCAGGCGCTTCTGGCCGTCATGGCCTCCATGTATGGCGTGTTCCACGGACCCGTGGGGCTCAAGGCGATCGCGGAACGGATTCACCGCAAGACGGCGCGCCTCGCCAAAGGTCTCGAGAAGCTCGGCTACCGCGTGGAGCCGCGCGCGTTCTTCGACACGATCACGATCGACGTCGGCGCGGTGCAGGGGGCCATCCTCAAATCCGCCGAGGCCGAGGGGATCAACCTTCGCCGCATCGGAACCACCAGGATCGGCGTCTCTTTCGACGAACGGACGCGGCGCGAACATACCGAGGCGATCTGGCGCGCCTTCGGCGGCGACATGAGGGACGAGGACCCCGCGCACGACTATAGGCTGCCGGCCGCGCTGCTGCGCAGGTCCGAGTTCATGACCCATCCGGTCTTCCACATGAACCGGGCCGAGGCGGAAATGACGCGATACATGCGCCGCCTCGCCGATCGCGACCTCGCGCTCGACCGCGCGATGATTCCGCTTGGATCGTGCACGATGAAACTGAACGCCACGGCCGAGATGATGGCGTTGAGCTGGCCGCAATTCGCCGACGTTCACCCGTTCGCGCCGCGCTCGCAGACCAAGGGATATCAGGAAGCGATCGCCGATCTGGAGGCGAAACTGTGCGCGATCACCGGCTACGACGCATTTTCGATGCAGCCGAATTCCGGCGCGCAGGGCGAATATGCGGGGCTTCTGACGATTCAGGCGTATCATCGCAGTCGAGGCGACCGCCATCGCGACGTCTGTCTCATTCCCACATCCGCGCACGGCACCAACCCGGCGTCCGCCCAAATGGCCGGCATGAAAGTCGTCGTCGTGGGCGTCACGCCCCAGGGCGACATCGACATCGAGGACCTGCGCGCCAAGGCGGAAGCGCATTCGCGCAATCTCGCCGCGTGCATGATCACCTATCCTTCCACGCACGGCGTGTTCGAGACGACGGTTCGCGAAATCTGCGAAATCACGCATCGCCACGGTGGGCAGGTGTATCTGGACGGCGCGAACATGAACGCGCTGGTCGGTCTGGTGCGTCCCGGCGATATCGGTTCGGATGTCTCGCACCTCAACCTTCACAAGACCTTCGCCATCCCCCACGGCGGCGGCGGGCCGGGCATGGGGCCGATCGGCGTCAAGGCGCATCTGGCGCCGTTCCTGCCCGGCGATCCGGAAAGTCGCGACGCGGGCGCCGTGTCGTCGGCGCCTTACGGATCCGCCTCGATCCTGCTGATCTCCTGGGCGTACTGCCTGCTGATGGGCGGCGAAGGATTGACGCAGGCGACGAAGGTGGCGATCCTCAATGCGAACTACATCGCCACGCGCCTGTCGGTGGCGTATCCGGTTCTTTACGCCTCCCGGGACGGCCGGGTCGCGCATGAGTGCATTCTGGACACGCGCGTGATGAAGAGCCGCGCCGGCGTCACGGTCGAAGACATCGCCAAACGCCTGATCGATTGCGGTTTCCATGCGCCGACCATGAGCTGGCCGGTCGCCGGCACGCTGATGGTCGAGCCGACGGAAAGCGAGCCGAAGGCGGAACTCGACCGGTTCATCGACGGGATGCTCGGCATTGCGTCGGAAGCCGAGGCGATCGCCGCCGGGGCGCTCGACGCGCAGGACAATCCACTGCGCCGCGCGCCGCACACGGTCGAAGACCTCGTTGGCGAATGGGACAGGCCATACAGTCGGGAGGCGGCGTGCTATCCCAGGGGCGCCTTCCGGGTCGACAAATATTGGGCGCCGGTCAACCGCGTCGACAACGTGTACGGCGACCGCAACCTTGTCTGCTCGTGCCCTCCCCTGGAAAGCTACGCCGCAGCAGCCGGGTGACGCGCATGCTCCGCCGCGCCGTTTGACGGAGGCAGCGATGTTCCTGTCGACTTTCGATATCTTCAAGATCGGCGTCGGCCCCTCGTCGTCGCACACGATCGGGCCGATGATCGCCGCCGCGCGGTTCCTCGCCGAATTGCGCGACGCCGGCGCGGCGCGCCCTGCGCCAGCGGGCCTTTCCGTGAAGGCGTCGCTGCACGGCTCTCTCGCCTTCACCGGGCGCGGCCACAAGACGGACCGCGCGGTGGCGCTGGGATTGCTGGGTTTCTCGCCCGATAGCGTCGAACCGGACGAGGCCGAGGCCGCGGAAGCGCAGCTTCTGCAAAACGGCGGCATCGAACTTCCCGGTCTTCCGAGGCTCGCCTTCCATCCCGAGCGCGATATCCATTTCGACTACGGCCCACCGCTGGCCGCACATCCCAACGGCCTCGTTCTCAGCGCCGCCACGCCGGATGGCGCGGTGTTCCTGTCGAGAACCTATTTCTCGATCGGCGGCGGTTTCGTGCTGTCGGCCGAGGAGCTCGAGTCGGAACGCCGGCGCGGCGCGCGCCCCGTTCAACAGCAACGGCTGGGACTTCCCTACCCCTTCGGAACGGCCATGGAGATGCTCGCCATGGGCCGAAGCTCCGGGCTGCGGATCGCGGAAATGAAGCGGGCCAACGAGATCGCGGCGGGCGCGAGCGATCTCGACGCGCGACTGGATGGGCTCTGGGCGGCGATGGATTCCTGCATCGCGCGCGGCCTGCGAAAGGACGGCGTGTTGCCCGGCGGGCTGCAGGTGCGACGGCGCGCGCCGGAAATCCATCGGCAATTGCTGAAGGAGCGTGGCGCAAACAGCCAGCAACCCCATGTCGTGAACGACTGGATCGCGGTCTATGCGATGGCCGTGAACGAAGAAAACGCAGCCGGCGGGCGGGTCGTCACGGCGCCGACGAACGGCGCCGCCGGCGTCGTGCCGGCCGTCATTCGTTACTACCGGGACCATTGCATCGGCGCCAGCGAGGCGGGCATTCGCACTTTTCTTCTGACGGCCGCCGCCGTGGGGGGCCTCATCAAACACAACGCGTCGATATCCGGAGCGGAAGTCGGCTGTCAGGGAGAAGTCGGTTCGGCCTCGGCCATGGCGGCGGCAGGCCTGTGCGCCGTGCTTGGCGGCGCCAATGAGCAGGTCGAGAACGCCGCCGAAATCGCCCTCGAGCACCATCTGGGCATGACATGCGACCCGGCGAACGGCCTGGTGCAGGTGCCCTGCATCGAACGCAACGGCATGGGCGCCATCAAGGCCGTTTCCGCCGCGAGCCTGGCCCTGCGTGGCGATGGCCGCCATTTCATGCCGCTGGACAATTGCATCGAGACGATGCGGCAGACAGGGCTCGACATGAGCCTCAAATACAAGGAGACCTCGACCGGAGGGCTGGCCGTCAACCTGCCCGAGTGCTGAATCGCGCGCTCAGGCTTCGAGCTTCAGCGCCTTCGATATGAGCGCCACCAGCGTCGCGCGCTCGTTGGCGTCGAGTGCGGCGAGCGTCTTGTCCTGAACGCCGCGCACCAGCGGCGTGACGGCGTCGAGCCTGGCGAGGCCCGCAGGCTCCACGTGCAGATATCGCGCGCGGCGGTCGGTGCGGCGGATTTCGCGGCGCAACAGACCCTTGGCCTCCAGCCGGTCGACCACGCCGCCGACGGTCGCGCGGTCGAAGGCGATGATGCTGGCGAGGCTCGCCTGATCGAGGCCCGGATGGTCGGCGACGACCCGCAGCGCCGCGTATTGCAGGGGCGTGAGGTCGAAACCGGCGGCGGCCATCTGCGCATCGAAAACGGCCTGCGAATTCTGGTGCAGGCGCCGGATGAGATAGCCGGGCATGGAATGAATTCCAGATCGCGGCTCTTTCTTCTTCGGCAAAACGGTTCCTCGCCGGCGTGTCGGCCCGGGCGCAATATGCGCCGCCGGCGCCGCGCGCTCAATATTGTCAGAAGGCATTTGACATGTATGCATATTATATGTATTGATACTATATAATTCGACGGCGAACGCCGCAAAAAGGCTTACGGTCGGCGCGAGGATCGCGCCGCGCCGCCGTTCGGCGCACGCGCGCCCAGTCGCAGGGAGGCGGACATGGCTCAGCTCGGCACTCTCGAAGAACTGCCGCAGGATTATCGCGAGGCGATGGCGCGCGCGGGCATCGGCCCGCTCTGGCCGCAGATGCGCAACGCCCTGCCCCACAACGCGCCCGCGACCGTCACGCGCTCGCATCTGTGGCGCTTTGGCGACGTGCGGCCGCTGCTGTTGCGGGCGGGCGAGCTGACGCCCGTGGAAAAGGCCGAGCGGCGCGTTCTGTTCCTGGCCGATCCCGGCCGCGGCGCCGGCGCCATGCAGGCGACGTCCACGCTCTACATTGGCCTGCAATTGCTGCTGCCGGGCGAAACCGCGCCGGCGCACAAGCACACGCCAAGCGCGGCGCGCATCGTGGTGGAGGGCGAAGGCGCCTATACCGTCGTCGATGGCGAGAAGCTGCCGATGGAGGAAGGGGACCTCATTCTCACGCCCGGCGGCTGCTGGCACGACCACGGCCACGGCGGCAAGGCGCCGGTCATCTGGCTGGATGCGCTCGACCTGCCGCTGTTCGTCTATCTGGAAGGCTCCTACGCGGTTGAGGCGCCTTTGCAGACGCCGCGCAACCGGCCCGACGCATCGCAGGTGGAATATCTCGCCGCCGGCCTCGCGCCGCCGCGCCGGCGCGACCGGCCCGCGCCCTCCGCCTTTCCCATGATGCGCTTTCCGTGGGCGCGCACCGAAGCCGCGCTGCGGCGGCTGGCCGAACACAACGGCGGCGAGCCGGTCGAACTCGACTACGTGAACCCCGAAACCGGCCAGAGCTGCCTGCCGACGATGGGCTTCACGGCCATGATGCTGCGGCCAGGCGAACAGCGGCGACCCGCGCAACGTTCCTCGAGCGCCGTGTTCCATGTGGTGCGCGGCCGCGGCGCGACCACGATCAACGGCGTGCGACATATGTGGGGGCCGAAGGACAATTTCTCCGCGCCGCCGTTCGCCGACATCGACCACGCGGTCGAGGGAACGGAACCGGCGTTCCTCGTGCGCATTCACGACGCGCCGTTGCAAGAGCGGCTCGGTTATTACGAGGAGCGCGCGCGATGACGACGCAACTGCTGTTTCCGGCCGAGCCCACGCCGCTCGCGCCGGTGGCGGGCGAGGCGCGCGCCTACCCGGTGCATCGCATTTTCTGCGTCGGCCGCAACTACGCCGACCATGCGAAGGAAATGGGGTTCGAGGTCGACCGCGAGGCGCCGTGGTATTTCACCAAGCCGGCGAACGCGCTGGTGATTTCGGGCGCGACCATCGCCTATCCACCGGAGACGAACAACTTTCATTACGAGATGGAGCTTGTGATCGCGATCGGCGCCCCGGCCTTTCGCGTCTCCCTTGCCGATGCGCCGAAGGCGATCTTCGGCTACGCCTGCGGACTGGACATGACGCGGCGCGATCTGCAGATCGCCGCGCGCGAGAAATCGCGGCCGTGGGATCTCGGCAAGGCGTTCGAGCAATCGGCCGTGATGGCCGCGATCACGCCCGCCGCGCAGACGCCCGCGCTCGGTCCGCAGCGCATTCGCCTGGCCGTCAACGATGCGGTGAAGCAGGATGCAAGGCTGTCGGATCTCGTATGGAGCGCGCCGGAGATCGTCAGCCACCTGTCGCGCTTCTATCATCTCAAGCCCGGCGATCTCATCTTCACCGGCACGCCGGCGGGCGTCGGCCCCGTGCGGCCCGGCGACGTGCTGCGCGGCGAGATCGACGGACTGGCGCCGGTCGTCGTCACCATCGGAGCGCCTGACTGACCCGGCGAAGGAGCGCGCCATGCGCTTTTATGGCTACTACCGGTCCTCGGCGGCCTACCGCTGCCGCATCGCCTTCAACCTGAAGGGCGTGACGCCGCAATTCGTTCCCGTGCATCTGCGCAAGGGCGAGCAACGCAGCGCGGACTATCTCGCGACCAATCCGCAAGGGCTCATTCCCGCGCTGGAGACGGACGGCGCGACCATCACGCAGTCGCTCGCCATCATCGAATGGCTGGAGGAGACGCGCCCCACGCCGCCGCTGTTGCCGAAGGACGCGCTCGAACGCGCGCATGTGCGTGCGCTCGCGCTGTCGATCGCCTGCGACATTCATCCGCTGCAGAACCTGCGCGTGCTCGCCTTTCTCGCGAGCGACATGGGTCTGGACGAGCCGGCGCTCGGCCGCTGGCGGCGACGCTGGATCGGCGAGGGTCTGGCCGCCTACGAGACGATGCTGGCGCGATCGGGGCGCGCCGGCGCGTTCAGCTTCGGCGATACGCCGACGCTCGCCGACGTCTGCCTCATGCCGCAACTTTTCTCCGCCGACCGTTTCGGCGTGGACGTCGGCGCGCATGCACATCTGCAACGCATCAGAAAATCTTGCCAGTCCCATCCGGCGTTCGCTGCGGCCCATCCGGACCGCCAGCCCGACGCCGAATGACGCACGTGGGGGGAAGCGAAATGTCCACGCAGCGACGCATCGTGATCGCAGGCGGCGGCATCGGCGGTCTTGCGACCGCGATGGGCCTTGCGCAGAAGAACATTCCCAGCATCGTGCTGGAGCGCGCCGCGGAACTCGGAGAGATCGGCGCCGGCATTCAGCTCGGACCGAACGCGTTCCACGCATTCGACTATCTGGGCGTCGGCGACGCCGCGCGCGAAATGGCCGTCTATATCGACGCGCTGAAACTGATGGACGCGATGACCGGCGAGAGCATCGCGACCGTGCCGCTCGACGCGCCGTTTCGCGCGCGTTTCAAAAATCCCTACGCGGTCATTCATCGCGGCGATCTGCACGGCGTGTTTCTGAAGGCCTGCCGGGCCAATCCTCTGGTCGAGCTGCGCACATCCTGCGAAGTGGTCGGTTACGAACAGACCAAGGACTCCGCAACCGCGCTGCTGAAGGACGGCGCACGCGTGGAAGGCTCCGCGCTCGTCGGCGCGGACGGGCTGTTTTCGCGCGTGCGCGCGCAGCTCGTCGGCGACGGCGCGCCGCGCGTGACCGGCCACACGACCTATCGCTCCGTCATCCCGACCGAAAAAATGCCGGAGGAACTGCGCTGGAACGCGGCGACGCTGTGGGCCGGTCCAAAGTGCCATCTCGTGCACTATCCGCTGTCGGGATGGAAATATTTCAATCTCGTCGTCACCTATCACAACAACGCGCCCGAACCCGTCGCCGGCAAGCCGGTCACGCATGAGGAAGTGAAGCAGGGTTTCCAGCACATCGCGCCGGTGGCGCGGCAGATCATCGAGCACGGCGTCGACTGGAAACTGTGGGTGCTGTGCGACCGCGATCCCGTCCTGAACTGGGTCGACGGGCGCGTGACGATCCTGGGCGACGCCGCCCATCCGACGCTGCAATACATGGCGCAGGGCGCCTGCATGGCGATGGAGGACGCGGTGCGGCTGGCTCACGAACTGGAGGCGCACGGCGGCGACGTTCCGATCGCGTTCGAACAATACCGCATGAAGCGCGTGCATCGCACGGCGCGCATCCAGATCCAGTCGCGGCTCGTCGGCGATCACATCTACCATCCCGCCGGCGGCCATGCGGCGCTGCGCAATGCGATGATGCGCTCCATGTCGCCCGACGACTACTACGACGCGCTGCAATGGCTATACGGCGGCTCCGGTCTGGCGGAAGGTTCGTCCGCCATTCGCTGACGCGGCCGCCACATCTCAAGGAGGATCGCTCATGAACGTCAACGATCTCGTCGCCATCGATGTCCACACCCATGCGGAAGTGTCCTGCCGGCAGGAGCCGGACGTCGCCTGGATTCCCTACGACGAAGCCGCCAGCAAATATTTCAAGGCCGGCAAACGGCCGACCATCGCCGAAACCGTCGCCTATTATCGCAAACACAAGATTGGCCTGGTGATGTTCACGGTCGACAGCGAGGCGCAGATCGGCAACCGGCGCATTCCCAACGAGGAGATCGCGGACGCCGCGCGCGAAAACGCCGACATGATGATCGCCTTCGCCTGCATCGATCCACACAAGGGCGCGCTCGGCGCCCGCGAGGCGCGCGACCTGATCGAGAGCGGCGGGGTGAAGGGTTTTAAGTTCCACCCCACGTGCCAGGGCTTTTTCCCCAACGACCGCATGGCCTACAAGCTTTACGAGGTGATCGCGGAATATAAGCTGCCGGCGATCTTTCACACCGGCCATTCCGGCATCGGCACGGGCATGCGCGGGGGCGGGGGATTGCGGCTGAAATATTCGCAGCCCATCCACATCGACGACGTGGCGGTCGACTTTCCCGACATGACGATCATTCTGGCCCATCCTTCGTGGCCGTGGACCGACGAAGGCCTGTCGATGGCGCTGCACAAGGAGAATGTCTACATCGACCTGTCGGGGTGGATGCCGAAATATTTCCCGCCGCAGATCGTGCAATACGCCAACGGCCAGCTGAAACACAAAATGCTGTTTGGTTCCGACTTTCCGCTCATTCAGCCCGACCGCTGGATCAAGCAGTTCGCCGAGGCCGGGTTCAAGCCGGACGTGCACGACCTCATCCTCAAGCAGAACGCGATCCGCGCGCTGAAACTGGCGGCCTGACGCAAGGGGCTTGCAACCGGCCGCCGCCCGCCGCGTTATGTTCCGCAGGCCGCGCGAACGCGCGGCGCCGCGGGCCACGAACAGCGACATGAACGCCGATGCGAGCGCGCAGATTCTGACGCTGACCGAAGCGGGGCTTTATTGCCCCGCCGGCGGTTTCCATATCGACCCGCTCCGCCCGGTCGATCGCGCGGTCGTCACGCACGGTCACGCCGATCACGCACGCCCCGGCCACCGCGCGGTGCTGGCGACGGGCGAGACGCTCGATATCATGGTCGCGCGCTACGGCGAGACCTGCTTCGGGACCGGCCAGGCGCTGGCCTACGGCGCGCCGCTGAAAGTGGGCGATACGACCGTCACGCTGCATCCGGCCGGCCATATTCTGGGCTCCGCGCAAGTCGCCATCGCCTATCGCGGGGCGCGCGCGGTCGTTTCCGGCGATTACAAGACGCGGCCCGATCCCACCTGCGCGGCCTACGAACCCGTCGCCTGCGACGTGTTCGTGAGCGAGGCGACGTTCGGACTGCCGGTGTTCCGCCATCCGCCGCCGCAGCAGGAAATCGGCAAGCTCCTGCGCTCGCTCGCGCAGTTTCCAGAGCGCACGCATCTGGTGGGCGCCTATCCGCTCGGCAAGGCGCAGCGCGTCATCCGCCTGTTGCGCGACGCAGGCTACGACGCGCCGATCTTCCTGCACGGCGCGATGGGGACGCTTACGCAGCTCTACGAACGCCACGGCGTCGCGCTCGGCGATCTCCGACCGCTCGAGGCCGCCGACAAATCCGTCGCCGCGCGCGGCGGCGTCGTCGTGTGTCCGCCGTCGGCCACGACCGACCGATGGTCGCGACGGTTCGTCGATCCTGTCGTGGCGTTCGCGTCCGGCTGGATGCGCGTGCGCGCCCGCGCGCGCCAGCGCGGCGTGGAGCTGCCGCTCGTCATTTCCGACCATGTGGACTGGACCGAATTGACAGCCGCTGTCGAGGCGACGGGCTGCCGCCAATTGTGGGTGACGCACGGACAGGAAGACGCGCTCGTGCATTGGGCGCAACAGGCGCGCGGGCTCGCCGCGCGGCCCCTGCGTCTTCTGGGCTACGCCGAGGACGGCGAACCGGAGGGCGCGGCGTGAAAGCCTTCGCCGAATTGCTGGACCGGCTTTCGTGGACGGGCGGCCGCAACGCCAAGCTGCGGCTGATCGCCGATTATCTGAAAACGACGCCAGACCCCGGCCGCGGCTACGCGCTGGCGATCCTGACCGGCGATCTCGATCTCGGCGACGCCAGACCCGGTCTCATCCGCAAGCTGATCGCCGAAAGGACGGACCCCACGCTGTTCGCGCTCTCCTACGATTACGTGGGCGATCTTTCCGAGACCGTCGCGCTCCTGTGGCCCGCGCCGCACACGCGCGCCAACGCCGACCTCTCGCTTGGAGACGTGGTGGAGCGGCTGCGCGAGACGGGGCGCGCCATGCTGCCCGGCGTCATCGCCGAATGTCTCGACCGGCTGGACGAGACGGGCCGCTGGGCGTTTCTGAAGATCATCACCGGGGCGCTGCGCATCGGCGTTTCGGCGCGGCTGGCCAAGACCGCGGCCGGCATGATCGGCGACAAGGCGGCGGACGAGATCGAGGAAGTCTGGCATGCGCTCGCCCCGCCCTATCGCGATCTGTTCGACTGGATCGAGGGGCGCATCGACGCCATCGCGACGAAGGACGCCATCGCCTTCCGCCCGCCGATGCTCGCGCATCCGCTGGAACGGGAGGATCTGGCGGCGCTCGATCCGGCCGACTTCGCCGTGGAGTGGAAATGGGATGGCGTGCGCGCGCAGATCGTATCGGACGGGCGCGGCGGCGCCGCGCTCTATTCGCGCACGGGCGAAAACATGTCGCGCGCCTTTCCGGATCTCGCACAGGGGCTTTGCGTGGGCCATGCGGCGCTCGACGGCGAGGTTCTGGTCGTGCGCGCGGGCGCCATCCTGCCCTTCTCCGCGCTTCAGCAGCGGCTCAACCGCAAGACGCCGGGCGTGAAACTGATGGCGGACCTTCCCGGACATTTCCGCGCCTACGATATCCTGTCGCTTGACGGCGAGGACCTGCGCGCGCTGCCGCTGAGCGCGCGGCGCGCGCGGCTGGAAGAGTTCGCGCGCACGATCGCCGCGCCCTGTTTCAGCCTGTCGCCGCTGACGGACGCGCGCACGCACGCGCAGATCGCGGCCGCGCGCATGAACCCTGCGGCGTTCGGCGCGGGCGCGGACGGGCCGGCGGTCGAGGGCCTCATGCTGAAACGCTGGGACAGCCCCTATCTGCCGGGCCGCCCGCGCGGTCTCTGGTGGAAGTGGAAGCGCGATCCGTTCGAGGTCGACGCCGTGCTGATGTATGCGCAGCGCGGACACGGCAAACGCTCGTCCTTTTATTCCGATTATACGTTCGGGGTGTGGCGCGCGGGCGCGCTCGTGCCCGTGGGCAAGGCGTATTCCGGCTTCACCGACGAAGAGCTTGCGCGCATCGACCGGTTCGTGCGGGCCAACACCACCAACAGGTTCGGCCCCGTGCGCGAGGTGCGCCACGAACCGGAGCGCGGACTGGTGTTCGAAGTGGCCTTCGAGGGGCTGAACCGGTCGGCGCGCAACAAGTCCGGCCTCGCCATGCGCTTTCCACGCATCGCGCGCATTCGATGGGACAAACATCCGAAAGACGCCGACCGGATCGAAACGCTGGAGCGCATGCTCGACCCGGCGTGACGATGCGCGTCGGGCCGCGCGGACGCGGGAAACCAACGGACGCTTGACTGATGTCGTCGCCCCTGCGACGGCGCTCGGATAGGGATGGGGGCGCCAATTCGGGGAAGATTTCATGCGCGTTCGCGTGATCGGCGCAGGCGTGGCCGGGCTGACGGCGGCCTATGAATTCGCGCGACGCGGCGCGCACGTCGAACTCGTCGAGCGCGAGGACGGACCGGGCCTCGGCTGCTCCTGGTACGCCGGCGGCATGATCGCGCCCTGGTGCGAACTGGAGACGGCCGAGCCCCTCGTCGCGGAACTCGGCGTGGAGGCGCTCGATTTCTGGACGCGATCCGTGCCTGTGGCCGCGACCACCGGCAGCCTGGTCGTCGCCCCGCCCCGCGACCAGGCGGAACTGACGCGCCACGCGCGCAGGACGCGGAACTACGAGGAAGTCGGCGCCAACCGCATCGCGGATCTCGAACCGCAACTCGCCGGACGATTTGCGCGGGGCCTCTATTTTCCGACAGAAGCGCATCTCGACCCGCGCGCCACTTTGACCGAGCTGACGCGCCGGCTCGCGGCCATGAGCAACGCCACGCTGCGCTTTTCGACCGACGCCTTCGCACTGCCCGAGGACGCGGACTGGACCATCGACTGCCGCGGCTTCGCGGCGCGCGACTCGCTGAAGACGCTGCGCGGCGTGAAGGGCGAAATGCTGGTTCTGGAATCGCAGGCGCTGGAGCTGCAGCGCGCCATCCGCATGTTGCATCCGCGCACGCCCGTGTATGTCGTGCCGCGGCCGGACCGAAAATACATGATCGGCGCCACGAGCATCGAAAGCGAGGCGGCCACGCGCGTGACCGCGCGGTCGGTCGGCGAGCTGATCGGCGCGGCGACGGCGCTGCACCCGCATTTCGCGGACGCGCAGGTGGTCGAAATGGGGTCCGGTCTGCGGCCGGCGTTCGCCGACAACCTGCCGCGGATCGAGCGGCAGGGACGCACGCTGTTCGTCAACGGCCTTTATCGCCACGGGTTCCTGCTCGCGCCCGCGCTCGCGCGGATGGCGGCCGACATGGCGCTCGGCCGCACGGCCGACGCCCGCATCGCGCGCGATCGCGCATAGGCGCGGCGGGAACCGGATTCCGCCTCGCTCGAAAACGACCTAGGCCGGAACGCCGCCGAGCGGCGTCGCGCCGGTCGGCCCTGCGAGAAAGCCGTCGGAGAATTCCACGTCCGGCTGCAACGCACGCAGCCGCTCGAACCCGGCGGCCGCAGAGATTTCGCCATTGAGCCGACGGCGGAAGATTTCCGTCACCGCGACGAAATCGCCGCTGTGCGGAGACAGGCGCAACGCGTCCACATCGGCGAGCGCGAGCGCCTCGATATCGCCGATCAGGCAGGCGTAGTTCCACGACATTGTCTGCACGCCGTTGATGGCGAGGAAATCCATGTCGTCGAGCGTGCGCACGTCCAGCCCGTCGAGATCCTGCTCGCAGACGAACTGGCAGGAATCCTTCGACAGCTTGTGCACGCGCGCATGATAGCAGCGGCCGGATATGGCGAGCGGCGTGCGGCCGTAGGCCCAGATTTCGGCGCAAACGCCGCGCCCGCGGGCAAAGGCGGCGATAGGGGCGACCGAGGCGAACGGCAGTTCCGGCGGCAGGCAAACGGCCGTCGCGCCCTTGCGCGCGAGAAAATCGAGCGTCGATTCGTTGTAGACGTTGACGAGCGGTCCGACGGAAAACGCGCGGCCCGCCTCCATGTATCGTAGAGCCGCGATGTCGTTGATCTCCACCGCGTGGTCCTGATTGGCCACCAGATCGGCGAGCGCGGCGCGCTCGCGCGGCAGCGTGACGAGCGCGAGCGAGGAGAGAACGACTTCCTTGCCCGCGCGCGCGAGCCGCTCGGCCGCCGGCGCGACGCACGCCTCGTAGAACGGCGCGCGTTTGGAACAGACCGTCTCGCCGAGGACCACGCGGTCGACCGGCGCCTCGTCGGCGAGGCGCGCGTAAAAATCACGCCACCGGTCGGCGGGCCAGTTGAACAGGACCGGGCCGACCGTCAGTTTCATCGCACTCATGTCCATGGTCACCGCCACGTCTTGCGATAGGCGCCGGCGGTCGTCTCCTGCCCCTCGCTCAGGGCGGCCAGACCCGCGGCTTCGATCGGCAGGCCGCGCGCATGGGCGTCGACCGCGCGGCGGAAACTGCGCACGACCGCCTCGGTATAGGCGCGGCTGCGCTGCCGACCCTCGATCTTGAGCGCGCGCACGCCGGCGTCCGCGAGCAGCGGAATGAGATTCGCCGCGTCGAGGCTGACGGGGTCTTCGAACAGATGGCCTTCCACGCCGCCGGCGGAAAACCGGCCCTTGCACAAGGTGGGATAAGGCGCGGGCGCGTCGGCCGGCGAACGATGGATGAGAAAGCCGCCGAGCCGCGCGACGAGCGCGTCGCCCTCCTGGCGATACTCGACATGGCTCGCCGGCGAGCAGACGCCGTTCATGTTCGGCGACTGGCCGGTCGCGTAGGACGATAGCGAACAGCGGCCCTCCGCCATCACGCACAGGCCGCCGAACACGAAGACTTCCGTCTCCACCTTCGTGTCGCGGTTGATGGCCGCGATTTCCTGCACGGTCAGCACGCGCGGCAGAACCACGCGCTTCACGCCGAATTCGCGCGCGTAGACTTCGATGGCGTCGGCGTTGGCCGCCGCCGCCTGCACCGAGAGATGGATGCGCAGGTCCGGATGCGCGCGGGCGGTGTGATCGAGCAGGCCGAGATCGGCGAGGATGACGGCGTCGGCGCCGAGCGCTTGCGCGTCGCTCACCGCCGCGCGCCACAATCGCTCGGCGCCGGCGCGCGGGAACGTGTTGACGGCGACGAACACTTTCGCGCCGCGGCCGTGCGCGAAGGCGATCGCCTCCTCCATCTCGGCGCGCGAGAAGTTGAGGCCCGGAAAATTGCGGGCGTTCGTCTCGTCCGCGAAGCCGCAGTAGACGGTATGCGCGCCCGCCTTCACGGCCGAGCGCAGCGCCGCCGGCGTGCCGGCCGGACAGACGAGTTCGAGCGGGGCGCTCACGTCGGCTCTCCCGCGCGCCGCATGAGCGCGACGCCGGTCGCGCGCTCCACCAGCGGCAAGGCGATCCGCATGGCGCCCGCCAAGGGCCGCTCGACAGGGCCGAACAGAGACGCAATCTCGTGCCCCATGTCCAGCTCCGCATTGTCGATGGCGTTGCGCAGCGCAAGAACCGCCCCGGTGTCGCCCTCGATCACGAGGTCGCGCGAGAAGAACAGGGCGTCGCCGTCGAAAGCGCCATGCACCAGACCCAGGAGCGCGGCGAGCGGGCCGGCGATGCGCGCATCCCACCTCTCGCCCGCGACCGCGCGCGCGACGCGCACGCGCGGCAGGTCCGGGTCCGGCGTCAGCAGAAAGACCAGCGGCGTGTCGGTCGGGTCGATCGCGATGGTCTTGCGCGCGTGGTCGCCGAGCCGCGCGAACAGATCGGGATGGCGGGCGGCGATCTGCGAGACGAGTCGTTCGGCGGCGAGCTGGGCGGGCGCAAGCGGCAGTCTGGCGACGAGCGCGGCGCCGAGGCGCGGGAAGATCGGGATGGCGGGTTCGCTGTTCATGAGCCACTCCAGACGGATGGCGGCCGACGCGTCCTTGACGGAAGATAAGGCGGGCGGCGCGACGGTCGTCAATAGACATTCGATGGGTTTTCGAGAATTTCCGACGTTTCGCAATCTCGGCGCGTTCGTGCGCTTTCTCGAACAGCGCGGGGAGCTGGCGCGCATCGGGCGCGAAGTGTCCGCGCAGTGCGAACTGACGGAAATCCATCGGCGCGTGCTGGTCGCCGGCGGGCCGGCGCTGCGTTTCGACCACGCGACCACCGCGGTCGGGCGCGCGTCCATGCCGGTGGTCACGAATCTGTTCGGCACGGCGGCGCGCGTCGCCGCGGGGCTCGGCGTCCGACCCGAACGCGTCGGAGAACTCGGCGAACTGCTGGCCGCGCTGCGGGAGCCCGCCCCGGTCGACGGGCTGCGCGACGCGCTGGCGCGCTGGCCGATGGTGCGCGCGGCGCTCAACACGCGGCCGCAGACGATCGCCGCGCCCGCCTGCCAGCAGGTGAAGTGGCTCGGGCGCGACGCCGATCTGGCGCGGCTGCCGATCCAGACCTGCTGGCCGGGCGAACCGGCGCCGCTCATCACCTGGCCGCTCGTCATCACGCGGCCGCCGGACGCGCCGGCCGACGACACCGCGCGCATGAACATCGGCGTCTATCGCATGCAGGCGCTGGACGGCCGCCGCGCGATCATGCGCTGGCTCGCCCATCGCGGCGGCGCGGCGCACCATCGCGCATGGAAAGCGCGGAACGAGAAGATGCCGGTGGCTGTCGCGATCGGCGCCGATCCCGCGACCATTCTGTCGGCCGCGCTGCCGCTGCCGGAGACGTTGTCGGAACTCCGGTTCTCGGGCGTGCTGCGGGGCGAGGCGCCGCGTATCGCGCCCGCCGTCAGCGTGCCGCTGATGGTCCCGGCCGACGCCGACATCGTGATCGAGGGCTGGATCGCGCCGGAGGAGACAGCGCCCGAAGGGCCTTACGGCGACCACACCGGCTACTACAACAGCGTGGAGCCGTTCCCCGTGCTGCGCGTGAGCGCGATCACCACGCGCAGCGATCCGGTCTATCTGACGACCTTCACCGGCCGGCCGCCGGACGAGCCATCCGTCATCGGCGGCGTGTTCAACGACCTCGCGCTGCCGATGATCCGCAGACAGATTCCCGACATCGTCGATCTCTACCTGCCGCCGGACGCCTGCTCGTACCGCATGGCGTTCGTGTCCATCCGCAAGTCCTATCCCGGCCAGGCGCGCCGCACGATGATGGCGCTGTGGGGCCTGCTGCCGCAATTCTCCTATACCAAACTCGTCGCGGTGTTCGACGCCGACATCGACGTGCGTTCGATGCGCGACGTCGCCTGGGCGCTTTCCACGCGCATGGACCCGCAACGCGATCTGATGCTGACGCGCGACACGCCGATCGACTATCTCGACTTCGCCTCGCCGCGGGCGGGACTGGGCGGCAAGCTCGGCATCGACGCGACGACCAAGATCGGCGCCGAGACGCAGCGCGAATGGGGAAAGGTTCTCGAAATGTCCGACGACGTCGTGAGGCGGGTCGACGCCATATGGGGCGATGTGCAGGCCGCGCTCGACACGCGAGGCCGCGCGTGAGCGCGCGCGTGGTGGTGGGCGTGAGCGGGGCGAGCGGCGCGCCGATCGCGGCCGCGCTCGTGCGGGAGCTCGCCGCCTGCGGCGCGGAGATTCATCTCGTCGTCTCGCGCGCGGCCGAGCGCACCTTCGCGCAGGAGATCGGCCCGGATGCGCTCGCGGAAACCGCGCGGCGCGCGTTCGCGCGCCACGCCATCGACGACATCGGCGCCGCCATCGCCTCCGGCGCCTTTTCGACAGGCGGCATGATCGTGGCGCCCTGCTCCATGCGCACGCTATCGGCGATCGCCCATTCGGCCGCCGACAACCTGATCGTGCGCGCGGCCGACGTGCATCTGAAGGAGCGCCGCAAACTGATCCTGCTGACGCGCGAATCGCCGTTGCACCTCGGGCACATCCGGGCGATGGCGGCGGCGACCGAGATCGGCGCCGTCGTCATGCCGCCCGCGCCTGCCTATTACCTCAAGCCGGCGACGCTCGACGACATGACGATGCAGATCGCGCGGCGCGCGATCGACCTCCTCGGCCTGTTCGCGCCGCGTGCGCACGAATGGCGTCCCGACGACTGACGCCGGCTGCCTTCACGCGACCTCACTCGCGGCGATCGCCGCCCGAGGACGCGATGGCCGCGCCGTCTCGCAGGATCGGCGGCGGAAACAGAACGACCCGCTCGCCCTCGGCCAGACCCTTGACGACCAGGCCGGCGGTCTCGCTGCGCTGCGCGAGTTCGACATCCCGCAACCGCGCGCGGCCGCCTTCGGCCACGAAGACGTTCCAGCCGCTGCGCCCGCGAAACAAGGCGCCCACGGGAACCATCAAGGCGTCCGGCGCGCGCGCCGCCTCGATCCGGGCCTCGACACGAAAGGCGTCGCCGAGCGGCAACCATTGTTCTCGCGGCGACACGATGTCCAGAACGACCAGAACGCGCTGCTCGTCCACGCCGAGCGCGGAAATCTTGGTGAAGCCCGCCGGCTCTATCCGCGCGACGCGCGCGTCGAGATCGGCGGGGCCTCCCCACCGTTCGATTTTCGCGACGGCGCCGACGCGAATCTGGACGGCGTCCGTGGTGAGCAGGTCGGCGATCACCTCGAGCCGACGCGGATCGCCGATCTCCAGAATTGGCGCGCCGACGGCGACGGGCCCCTCGCTTTCCTGAACGACCTTGAGCACGACGCCGTCGATCGGCGATTTGATCTCGATGATCCGCGCCGCATCCTCCCTCAGACCATCCGTCTGAACGGCCGCACGCGCGACGGCTTCCTCGTGCTCGGCCAGATGCACCTCGAATTCGGCGACCTGCGCCTCGCGATCGGCGACCTTGACCGCCAGTTCCTCCTGTTCTTTCCGCGTCGGGGTCGCCACGCCCTTCTCGACCAACGTCGTCGTGCGCGCGAGATCGGCGCGCGCCTGTTCAAGCCGCGCGTGGGCGCGGGCCGCCCCCGCCGCGGCCCGGCTGCGCGCGGCCTCGGCGACGCCGAGCCGTTCCTCCAGCTGACGGCGCGCGCGACGGTCATCCAGCGGAGCGGCGCCGGGCGCAACGATCGCCACGGTCGCGGACGCCTCGACGGGGTCGCCGACCTTCAGCGCCACCCGGCGCAGAAGTCCGGCGATCGGCGACGACACGGCATATCTGTCGCGCACGCGCGTCTTGCCCTCGCTGAGAACGCCGCGCACGAACACGCCGCGCGTCGCAGGCGCGGTGTCGACGAAGACCGGCGCTGGGCGCAGGAATATCCACCCGGCCGCCGCGGCGGCGAGGGCGACGACGATGAACACGACAGCGCGGAAGCCCGATTTCATGGCTAGGCTCTGGTCTTGAGGACTGAAACGAGGTCGAAACGCCAAAGCTGGCGGCCGATCAGCAACATGCTGGCGATTGCGGCGACCACCACCAGCAAGGCGGCAAGCGCATAGGAAGCGGGGTCGATCCTGGCGGGAATTTCGAACATTTCCGTCTCGAAAGCCATGAGCAGAAGGCGCACGAGCGATCGGCCGAGGACGAGGCCGATGGGAATCGCCAGAACGATCTCGGCGAACGCCTCGGCGAACAGAAGTCGCGCCGTTTCGAATTTGGTGAATCCGAGAATCCGGAGGGTCGCAAGCTCGACCGCATGTTCGTGATAGGCGATCCGCGCGCTGTTATAGACGACGCCGAAGGCGATGGTGACCGCAAACAGCGTGAAGAAACCCGCCATGAGCAGGACCACCGCGCCGGTCGACTCGCGGAAGTTGCGCATCGCCTGGGCGGTGAAACTCACGGTCGCGATCCTGGGCGTGCGTTTGACGGCCGCGTAGAACGCGTCCGACCGACTGCCGTCGATGCGCACGGCGACGGCGCCGACACGCGGGCCTTCCTGCAAAAGGCGATCGAGCCAGTTGCGCTCGGCGTAGGCCGAAACCCCGATGAGATCGTTGACGGTTCCAGCGAGGATCGTTTCGCGACGCAACCTGCGGCCCTCGAGAACGTCGACCTCGACCGGATCGCCGGGTCTGACGCCGAGCCTGTCGCTGAGCCGGCGCGACATGAGCAGGCCGTCGCTCTTGATGTCGATCGGCGCGAGATTTTCGTCGAGAACCCGGCGCAGCTGCTGTCCGTCCGAAATGCCGGACACGCCCGTCTCGTAGGAGCGGTTGGCGGCGCGCAGACGCGCCGGCGCCACGCGCATCGGCTCGGCGAAGATCACGCCCGGCAGGCGGCGCACCTCGTCCGTCACGCGCGGGTGGAGCGGTTCGACGAAATTGAGAACGGCGTCGGACCGATCCGTGGCGGCCAGTTGCACATCGATCATGTTGTTGAGCGCATCCGTCCAGAAGATGCTCAGGAGCACGAGCGGCGCCGCGGTGGCGATGCCGCCGAGCGTCAGGCCCGCCCGCAACGGATGCGCCGTCACGCCGCGGATCGCCATCATCCATCGCGCCGGAACCCCGCGCCAGGAAGCGGCGTTGCGCGCGGCATAGGCGGGCGGCGCGGGAGGACGCATCGCCTCGGCCGGACGCAGCCGATCCACATCCCGCACGGCCGCGAGCGCGCCGCCGACGCCGCTCACGAACGCGAGCGCGGTCGCCGCGAGCGGCGTCCATGGGCGCACGTCGTAGATGAATTCCGGAAAGCGGAAAAACGGCCGGTACGAATAAAGGATCGCCTGTCCGGTGGCGACGCCGAGCGCGATCCCGATCGCAGCGCCGATCATCACGGTGATGGCGGCGAATTTCGCGAAGTGCCACGCGATCTCCGATCCATAGCCGAGCGCCTTGAGGGTGGCGATCTGTTCGCGTTGCGAGGCGACCAGCCGCCCCATCACCACGCGCAGCAGAAACGCCGACACCAGCAGGAAGACGGGAGGTATCGTCATCGCCATCGTGCCCTGCTGCCGCAATTCGTCCATGAGCTGGCGATGCGAGGGCTGCAAACCGCGGTCGTGCGCGATCAGGCCGCCCCACCGCGCAAAGAGCTGATCGAGCGCGGCCTGCGCCGACCGCGCATTCGCGCCCGGGGCGAGCGTCGCGACGACATCGTTGAAGGCGCCCTCCATGGCGAAAGCGTGAGCCAGAACATCGTGGGCCACGTAGAACACGCCGTAGCGTTTGTCATCCGGCAGCGCCTCACCCGGCGCGACGCTGAAAACATATTCGGGCGAAGCGACGACGCCGACAATCCGGAACGTCTGCCTGCGTCCGTTCAAGAGCGCCGACACCGAGTCGCCGGGGCGCAGCGCATTGCCTTCCGCGAATCCCTGCGTGACGACCGCCTCGTCCGAGCGATCCGGCGCGATTTCGCGGCCGGAAAGCAGGCGCAGCCTGTTTATTCGCGGGCGTCCGTCGACCGGCAGCGCGATCATGCGGCCCGAGAGCGGAAGCGACACGCCGGGCAGGTCGATCGCGACATCGAACGCCAGCCGGGCCTCGTATTGCGCGATGCCGGGGATTTCGGAAATGCGCTCGGCGATCGCGCGGGGCGCTCGTTTGAGGCGCATGAAGACGTCGGCGAACCGCGTGTCCTCATAAAAGCGCGCCTGCGAGGTCTGAAGCGAATGGTATGCGGCGAGCGCGGATACGAAGACCGCGATTCCGGAAGCCATGACCATGGCGATGGTGAATATCTGGCCGGCGAGGCGCCGGCAGTCGCGCAGCAACTTCCGGTCGAGCGCGCTCACCATCTGATTTCCCCCGGGCGGGCGCGTTGCGCATTGGCCTCGATGGCGCCGACCCTTCCGTCGGCCATATGCATGACCCGGTCCGCCATCGCGCCGATCGCCATGTTGTGCGTGATGACGATCGTTGTCGTTCCGAATGCGCGATTAACCTCCTCCAGCGCCGCGAGAACGCCGACGCCGGTCCTGGAATCGAGCGCGCCGGTCGGCTCGTCGCAAAGCAGGACATCCGGCCGCTTGGCGATGGCGCGGGCGATCGCCACCCGCTGCTGTTCGCCGCCCGACAGTTGCGTCGGAAAATGATCCATGCGCTCCGCGAGACCGACGCGCGCAAGAGCGTCCTCCGGCTTCATCGGCCTCTCTGCGATGTCGGTGACGAGCGCCACGTTCTCGCGCGCGGTCAGGCTCGGGATGAGGTTATAGGACTGGAACACGAACCCCACATGCTGGCGCCGGTACAGGGTGAGTTCGTCGTCGCTGGCCGCGACCAGATTGTGGTCGCGCCAGACGGCGACCCCGGACGTCGCGCTGTCCAGACCGCCCAGGATGTTCAGGAGCGTGCTCTTGCCGCTGCCCGACGGCCCGAGCAGCACGATGAACTCGCCCTCGAAAATCTCCAGGTCCAGTTCGCGCAGCGCGGCGATCTCGACGCTGCCGACCTGATAGATCTTGGTCAGTTTTCGCGCTGCGAAGACAAGCGGTCCCATTGCGGCGCTCTATCCTTCGAACCAGCCAACGCCTTCCCGAAGACGCCTCGCGACCGCCGGATTGCGGCGCGCAACGCCGACCATATCCGGTTTCCCGCGCGCGAAATCGTCTCGCAGGTCCGAATGTCCGGTCGTTGCGGTGGATCAACCGTGCGCCGCCTGCCCGGTCTACCGACCGAACGCCCGAAGGACATCGCCGGCGCGCGGCGGACGATTGCGACCCTGCACCCAGCGGTCACGACTGAAGCGCTGCAATGTCAGGACGGTGCGGCGAAAGTCGGCCGGTTTGGACGAATGGCGGAGGAA
>ERZ1645187.412-NODE-412-length-41937-cov-36.143689_pt1 | contig 41937 bp, 44 predicted proteins | sample MGYA00575352_ERZ1645187 | MGnify/ENA primary metagenome ERZ1645187 (study PRJEB40837, sample SAMN11349314) | freshwater sediment metagenome | isolation source: river sediment | host: Sediment | place: India: Wazaribad , New Delhi | collected 2017-02-21 ... | reverse complement strand
GCGCCCGGGCCCATCATCGCGTTGAACATGGAGCTGCCGCTGACGGTCTGCTTCGGCGCATACATGTAGGCAAAGCTCACTTCGGACTTCTGGTTGATGGCATAGGTACCACCCAGGGTGAAGTGGGTGGTCGTGACGCCCGGCGCGACGATGTTGAAGGTCACGTCGGACGACTGGACCGGATTGGTACTGACGTTGACGCCCGTACGCAGGGTCCACTGGGGATTGGCCTGCCACTCCAGACCCAGCTTCCACACGTTGACGTTCTTCCAGCCGAAGCCGGGGCCATTCGAACCGCCCAGGCAATTGGACGGATTGCCCATCATGCAGCCACCGATATTGGCGCTGGGATTGCCCACCGACGGCACGCCGGCGTAGTTGATGCGTTCGTAGTCCACGGCGATCAGCAGATCCGGCGTAGCCTTGACGCTGGCGCCGATGCCATAGTTCTCGGGAATGTCGAACTTGCCGCCTTCGGCGAACAATCCCGAGTACTTGTCGAATTTGCTCATGGACACCTTGGGTGAATACTGCGCGCCTACCGTGATCTTGTCGGTCAGCTTGCCCAGGTAGCCCAGACGCACGCCCACGCCGGTGCTGCTGTCGGTGTTGTTGTTGGTCAGGTTGTTCGGTGCCAGCGACGCCTGGCCGAAAGCTTGCAGGCCGGTGGCGCCAAACTGCTGGTACACCAGCAGCAGTGACAAGCCGATCGCATGGTTCGGATTCAGTTTGTACGCGACAGTGGGCGCCACAATCAGCTGCGACATGTTGATGCCCAGATTGCCCGACCCGCAGAGCACATTGGCCGGACCCTGACCGCAATTGATTTGTCCGCCGGGGTAGTCGGTGTTCATGCCGCCATTGCCGTAAACGGTGACGCCGGCGCCGATCTGGTCGTTGACCATTGCGTTGTAGCCAAATTCCGGAATCAGGAAATTGCCATGTCCGCTCTCGACGTTGGCGTCCAGCCCGTACATGCTGCCGGAGCGCGACATGCCCCGGTCAGGCATGAACAGGTCCAATCCGGCATCGATCCGGTTTCCCGCGAACGCCGCAATCGCCGGGTTGTTGGCGCCGGCGAACGCGTTGTCGGTCTGCGTCAGGGAGGTGCCCCCCATGCCTTTGGCTTTCATGCCATAGCCGATCGGAAAATACCCATCGGTCGCATGGGCGGCACCGGCGGCCAGCAGCAACGCGCACAAGGGGGTAAGAGGGAACAGTTTCCTGGGTGCTTTCATGGTGGTCTCCGGTTTGTTGAAGCGGTTGGGAACGGGATTTGCAAAAGGTACTCGGGGAAGAACAGGGTCGGCTGATCAGGTCTCGGCCATCACCAGAAGGCCATCAGGCGCCCTTTGATGTTTTTTGCTTTGATGCGGGTCAGCGGGCTGTTGCCTTTCTTGATGCAATCGCCACTTTTCGCGTCAAAGCTCCATTCGTGTTTGGGGCAGGTCAAGGTGGTGCCCGAAACGGCCAGCTGGTTGATGTCGGTGGCCTGGTGGGGGCATCGGCTGTCGTAGACCTGGAGGCGCCGCCCTTCGCGATAGACCAGAAGGCCGCGGCCGTCGCAGTTGGTCCGCAGCACCTCGCCATCGGGGACATCCCGGGCGGCCATGACGTCGCGCCAGCGCGCAGGCTCCGGCGCTGAACGGGTGATCACGTCCGGGGCAAAGCCGGGCAGGTCCATGTCGAGAATGATGTCGACCGCCCAGGTGATCTTGGCCAGGCCCAGCGCGGGGAACGCCATCAACAGGGCATCCAGCACCTCCATCGGCGTGCAGCCCTCCCGAAGCGCCCGACCGAGGTACTGGCGAAAGCCGCGGTCGGTCTGGGAATGCACTTTGGTGATGACTGAAATCAGGTTGCGCGTCTTCGGGTCGAGGTGCTTTCCCGTCTCCTTAAGGAATGCAAAATAGTGACTGATGGTCTCCGGGCGCGTCTTGACCAGGTAATTCAGGGCGTTGCTCATGGCATCAGCTTTAGTTTGTGGTGGGGGTTCATGACCAGGACCGGCCATTCGGACAGGCCAAGCACCTTCTGCGCCACGCCGCCGACCAGCGCCCGTCCGAGGTGCTTTTCGCCCCGACTGCTCAGGACAATCAGGTCGGCGCCGCCGGCACGAGCGGCATCCAGGATCTCTTCGTAGGGGGTGCCGACCCGGACCTCGCTGGTGGTTTGGACACCCTGCTGTGCAAGGCGCGTCGACAGATCGCCAACAAACCGGGAGGCCGGCTCACGGTCGGTCGTGGCGTTCACCACCGTGACCAGATGCAACGGCAGACGGCACTCCAGCGCCACCGATGCCGCCAGCTCGGCGACGGACTGGCCCTGTGCGGTGGCCTCGACGGCGGCAAGGATGTTCCGTGACCACATGGTCGCTTGCCGGGGCACGATGAGCACATGGCAAGGCGCATGCATGACCACCTTGGTGACCATTTCCCCGACCAGCAGATTGGCCAGAAAGCCTCGACGGCCCCGGCGCCGGATGATGATCAGGTCGCATCCTTGCTGTCGGGCTTCGTCGACGATCTCGCGATAGGGGTCTTCGCCTCGGCGCAGGCGAAGGTCGATGGAAACGCCCATGGCTTCGGCCTGTGTGCGCAGATCCTTGATGCGCCGGGCCGCGTCCTGTTCCGCCCGCGCCACGATCTGGGGCGCCAGTGCTTCGTACTCGGGATTGCTGACCAGGGGGATCACCGTTGGCAAGGACAGGCCGCACCGTTGCGCCATCGCAAAGCCCAGCGCTTCCGCGCCGGCGTCGAACTCGCCGTGTTCGGTGGCCAGAAGAAGGCGTTGAAACGGATGCGTCACGGTCAATGGCCTCCAGTCAGTGTGCCGGACGCGGCCAGCAGCAGGACCAGTGCGATGCCGGCGCAGACGACCGCATAGGCCCGGTCCCTGCGCCGGAGATACCAGGGAATCAGCGCGATCAGTGGGGGCAGCGAACAACCGGCCAACAAGGCGATGCCGATGAGGTTGGACAGGTCGCCCCGTGACGCCAGCGCCAGCCAGCCCCAGCCGGTCGGAGTCTGGGTCTGCTCCAGGAAGGCCTTGGCCGGCAGGCCCCAGACCTGGGGAAGTTGGGACACCGGCACGTGGGGTGGCAGCAGTTCGAAGAGATAGGCGGAAAAACTGATCACGAGCGCGATCAGGCCGAGGCGCGTGCCCCAGTCCAGCAGCTTCGCATACCGTTGGGCGTCCGCCTGCGTGCCTGCCGGCTCTTTGGCGTGGAGGCTCATGCGTGAAGTCCCCTCAGACCCATACACCCAACCCTTTCAACAAGGCTCGAATCCCGGCGAACAGCAGCAAGGTGATGACCATCTTTCGGATCACGGCGCCTTTGAGCACGTGCAGCAGCCGAGCACCGATGCGCGCACCGAGCATCATGCCCACGACACTTGGCACTGCGACCATCGGGAGCACGGCACCGCGATTGATGTACACCCAGGCCGCCGATGAATCGACCAGCGAGAGCACCAGCCCTGAGGTGCCGGCGGAGACCTTGAGCGGGACGCCCATCAGCAGGTTCAAGGCCGGCACGTTGGCCCATCCCGCCCCAATGCCGAACATGCCGGCCATGACGCCGATGGCGAGAAACAGCACCAGGCCGACGGGCGTGCGATGAACCTGCCAGTCAATGGTTTTTCCGGAGGCTCCGTCAATGAACACGCCATGGATGCCGAGTGCCGACGACAACCGGTCCGGTCGCTCGACGACCGGAAACTCGGACTTCTTGGCCATCAGCATCAGGGCGACAATCCCCAGCACGATCAACCCCAGAGCCGTCTGGATGAGTGAGGCTGGCAACGCCAGGCCCAGCAAGGCCCCGGCAACGGAACTGATGCTCGCCAGCAGGGCCAGGGGCAAGGCCAGACGCAGACTGGACAGGCCACTGCGCAACAACATGGGTGCCGCGGCCAAAGCGCTCGCCAGGGCGACCAGCAGCCCAGCGCCGCGGACAAAGTCCAGATGAAAAGGGAAGAATCCACCGATGATGGGCACGAACAGCGTGCCGCCCCCGATGCCGGCCGGGACGGCCACGATCCCAATGAGAAAACAGGTGACGAACAAGGCCATCGGCCAGAACCACCAGGGTAGCGTGCTGCCTGGTACCGCACTGCCCGCGGCCATGGCCGGCATGCAGAAAACCATGGCGAATAGCAGCATCGCGAGTCGCCACTTTCGTCGGAGCCCGGAAAGGTCGGTCATCGATGAACGGCATTCAAGCATGCTTCGCGGGTCCTGCCATGACTGGCTCACATGGCCTTTCGGATCGTCATCGCCCCACGGATCTGACCGATGTTGTAGCCAAAGCCCTTGTCGTCGGGATACAAGGTCCGCAGCCTGGCACTGACCTCCGGTGTGATCTTGTCGGCTGCGCCGTGACAGGCCAGGCAGACCTGCTGGACGGGCAGGGCCTTCATGTAGCGGGCTTCCTTGCCGCCAGCTTTTTCGACGATGGCAGAAACCTCAAGGTTTGCCGGGTTCTCGCCCGCCGCGGCGCGCCGGTCAAACTCTTCCAGGGCGGCTCGCTCCCAGTCATCGGGAACGGCCTTGGGGTTGCGATTGCGCAGGCTGACCCGCCGGATCGCCCATCCGGTCTGTTCGGATGCGGCCTTGGCCATCTCAGGCGCCTTTTCGGAACACACCAGGATGGCCGATTCGGGGCCGCCCTTGGCAATCTCTTCATTGAGGACCTGCAACAGACGGGGAGGGACGCTGCTGGCCACCTTGCGGGCATCGGTCAGCCAGGGGGCATCCTGGGCCGCGGCGTTCATCACGGCCAAGCCCGTGAAGAGGATCAGAATCAGTCTCGTTGGCGTGTTCATCAGGAAATGGTCTGGTAGTAGAGATTCTGGGGGTGGTTGGCCTGAGCGAAAAAGAACCAGCGTTCCGCGACCAGTCCGAAGTACTGCGTGGCGAATGCCAGCAGCAGCAGACCTGGTGAACCTTGGGTGACACCGAGAACCAGCAGGAGCAGCGGCAGCACGAAAGCCATCAGCAGGAAAAACCACTTGACCGATCGCAGGAACTGCGGCGCACGTTGATGAAAGAACTCCCGCGTGTTGAATGATCCGCCCATGAACCCCTGGGCTTTCTGAACGATCCGGGGATGCTTGATCCCAATGGCGCTCTGAAGCGTCGACCGCGGCTTCAGCCTGGCGTTGCGCAGCAGGGATGCGGAGCGGGTCAGCAGACCGGCCACTTTGAACACGGCGGCCAGGATGGCGAACGGGATCACCAGACCGGGTGCGCTGAATGCCGCAAGCACGGTGGCCAGGGTGGCCCCCGACGCACAGCCCAGCAACAGGTAGTTCACCAACGTCAGCGGTGTCGACCACTCCTGAATGAAGCGGATGCTCACATAGATCATGCCGGTGCAGACATACAGAACCAGACACACGATGGCCGTCAAGGCGCCGATGACGAGGCTGCCACCCAGATCGAACCATTGGATCAGACCGTAGGCAAACACGCCCGCCATGAACAAAGGCAAGGCGATGCCCTCGCGAGCCAGCCACGACGTCCGCCACATGGCCATGCCGCGCCAGGCCCGCTGGGGCTGGCCAAGGTGGAAGAACGAGGCGATGAGGCCGCCGGCCGTCAGGGCCAGCGAAACCAGGCTGCCGATGGCCAGGAACAAGCGGGCCTGTGGCAACGTGGCGACCGGACCCAGCAGAACCTCGGCGCCGAACAACATCAGAAACAGCCCTTGACCGGCGCCGATCAAGGTGGTGAGAAAGATCGCAGAAAACGGTGGATTCATGGCGATGTCTGTTAGGTGGCGAAGTCTTCGCGTCCATGGCCGCGATGCCCCACATCGGGCTGCTTGCCGTCAATCTTCAAGGGGTTGTCCACGCGCTCCAGATCCTCCGGATGGATGCGGATTTCCGTCTTGCGCCGTGGCAGGTAATGATTCGCGGGCCGGGTTCCCCATTCCGGCATCAGCTGATACCCTGCACGATCAGCGATGGCGCGGGAAACCTCCGATTCAGGATCGTGCACGTCGCCGAACAGGCGGGCGTTTGCCGGACAGGCCAGCACGCAAGCGGGCTTGCGCTCGCGTTCCGGAAGCGCCTGATCAGTGACACGGTCCACGCACAGCGTGCATTTGGTCATGACCTTGCGCTCTTCATCGAATTCCCGAGCGCCATAGGGACAAGCCCAGGAGCAGTATTTGCACCCGATGCATTTGTCGTAGTCGACGAGCACGATGCCGTCTTCCGCGCGCTTGTAACTGGCGCCTGTGGGGCACACCGGAACGCAGGGAGGATCTTCGCAATGCAGGCAGGACTTTGGGAAGTGAACGGTCTGGGTGTTCGGGAACTCCCCGACCTCGAAGGTTTGCACCCGGTTGAAGAACGTGCCACTGGGATCGGACGCGTAAGGGTTCAGGTCCACCAGCGAACCCGCCGTGCCCGACGTGTTCCACTGTTTGCAACTGGTGACGCAGGCGTGACAGCCGACGCAGACGTTGAGGTCGATGACCAGCGCGAGTTGCGTCATGCCCGACCTCCACGACCGGCAAACCAGGACTGCCGGCGCGGCGGCGACGCCGCGACGCCGGGCGGCGTGGGGACTGGCGCAAACTGCGGCGACGTCTGCTCCGGTTCCGCGGGGCCCGCCGGATAGATGCGCACGCGCACGTCATACCAGGCGGCCTGGCCGGTGATCGGATCGGAGTTGGAGATGGTCGAAGCCGATCCGGGTCCGGGCAGTTCCTCTGAGATCAGGTGATTCAGCAGGAAACCTCGCTGGGACTCGTTGGCGTCGGCGGTCAGGTTCCAGGCCCCCGCCGATTTGCCGATCGCGTTCCAGGTCCAGACGGTTCCGGGCTCGACGGCCTCGGAGTAGCGGCACATGCAGCGCACCTTGCCCCATTGGGATTCCACCCACATCCAGCCCCCGTCCTCTATCCCTTCGGCTCGGGCCGTCCTGGCGTTGACAAACAGGTAGTTGTGGGTGTGGATCTGCCGCAACCAGGCGTTCTGGGAGTCCCAGGAGTGGTACATGGCCATCGGACGCTGGGTGACAGCGTTGAGTGGATAACGCGCGGTGTCAGTGGCCTGTTCTTCCAGTGGGACGTAATGGAAGGGCAGGGGGTCGAAATAGGTCTCGACGCGCTTTCGCAAGCGCTCGGGCGGTTGCTTCCCGGCCCGTTTGCCTTGCGCGGCGAGGCGAAATCCCTGTAGGAATTCAGAATAGATGTGAATGACCACGGGATCCTTGTCGCGCCGGATCCCGACCTGCTGGGCCCAATCCATGTAACCACGATTCCAGTTGCGCATGTATTGCAGTTCGGGGGGCAATTCATGGTGAAAGACGCAGTTGTTTTTCTCGTACATCTCCCATTGGCGCGGATTGGGTTCCCCTCGCATCGACTTCTCGCCGCCCTTGCCGCGCCAGCCGGCCAGAAAGCCGATTCCGGAGCCGGGAGCCGTTTCATAGTTGATGATGAAGTCGGTGTATCCCTTGTACCTGCGAGAGCCGTCCGGCGCGGTGAACGCCGGAAGCTTGAGGCGCCCAGCCAACTCCACGAGCACTTCCTGGAAAGGCTTGCATTGACCTTTGGGCGCCAGGACGGGAATGCGGACGGCGTCGACCGGCCCGTCGAATTCAGAGATGGGTCGGTCCAGCATCGACATGCAGTCGTGACGTTCCAGATAGGTCGTGTCTGGCAGGACGAGATCCGCGAAGGCGGTCATTTCCGACTGGAACGCATCGCAGACGACAAGGAACGGAATCTTGTAGTCGCCGGCAGCGCCACCGTCCGTGTGTCGGTCGATCAACATCCTGCGGACCTCGGACGTGTTCATGGTCGAGTTCCACGACATGTTGGCCATGAAGATCAGGAGCGTGTCGATGGGGTAGGGGTCACCTCGCCAGGCGTTGGTGATGACGTTGTGCATCAGGCCGTGGGCGGACAGCGGATGTTCCCAGGAGAACCCTTTGTCGATGCGAACCGGCTCCCCTTGCTCATCCACAAACAGATCGTCAGGACTCTCGGGCCAACCGAGTGGGGCGCCATCCAGCGGCGTGTTGGGTTTGACGGCCTGGGGTCCCTTGGGGGGGCGGGCGTTGGGCGGCACGGCGCGTGGATACGGGGCCTTGTGACGGAAGCCACCCGGCCGGTCGATGGTACCCAGGAGCGACATCAGGATGGCGAGGGCACGAATGGTTTGAAAGCCATTCGAATGGGCGGCCAGTCCGCGCATGGCATGAAAGGCAACCGGGCTGCCCTTCACCGAATCGTGGCGACGTCCCCAACAGTCTGTCCAGGCGATCGGGAGTTCGATTTTCTGGTCCCGCGCGGTGATGCCCATTTCGTGGGCGAGGCGTCGAATGGTTTCCGCCGGAATACCCGTGATGCCCTCGGCCCATTCGGCCGTATAAGGTTTGACGCGTTCGACCAGCAGTTGAAACGCCGGCGCCGCCGGGGTGCCGTCGGGCATCCGAAAGTGACCGAGCAAAGCGGGATCGGCCCCTTCAGCGTGATCGGACACGGGCTGATCGGTGAGGCGATCCCACCAAATGAAATTGGCCGGGCGCAAGGGATTGACGATGTCACCATCGGGTTTGCGCAGCATCATGCCGAAGTCGTTGCCACCGGTCTGTTGATTGACCAGTTGACCCGCGTTGGTGTAGCGGGCCAGGAACTCGCGATCGTAAAGTCCGAGCTCAATCAGTTCGTGCACCAGCGCAAGCAGCAGTGCGCCGTCGGTCCCGGGTTTGATCGGGACCCATTCGTCGGCGATGGCCGAGTAGCCGGTGCGAACCGGGTTGACGGAGACAAACCGACCACCGCCGCGTTTGAAGCGGGACAGCGCCGCCTTCATCGGATTCGAGTGATGATCCTCTGCGGTCCCGATCATCACGAACAACTTGGCACGGTCCAGATCGGGGCCGCCGAACTCCCAGAACGATCCTCCTATTGTGTAGATCATCCCCGCGGCCATGTTCACCGAGCAAAAGCCACCATGAGCCGCGTAGTTGGGCGTGCCGAACTGCCTGGCGAACAGGCCGGTCAACGCCTGCATCTGGTCGCGCCCGGTGAAGAGCGCAAACTTGCGCGGATCGGTGGCTCTGATCTGGCTCAGCCGCGATTCGAGTTCCGAGAACGCTTCCTCCCAGCTGATGGGCTCAAAATGTCCCTCACCTCGTTCCGTCCCGGGCTTTCGGCGCAACGGCTGGGTCAAGCGAGCCGGCGAGTACTGCTTCATGATGCCGGACGAGCCTTTGGCGCAGATCACGCCCTGGTTCAGCGGGTGATCGGGATTTCCTTCGATATACCGCACCTCGCCATTGCGCAGATGCACTCGAATGCCACATCGGCAGGCGCACATGTAGCAGGTGGTATGTCGAATGTCCTCGATGGCACCAGGCAGAGGCGGTGCGGTGGGGTCATGAAGGGGTGTGACAGGCATGCAGTGAACGTGTTTTTTGCTGACGTTTCAACCAATGATCAGGATCGGGCGCCGCTTCCCGTCCGATTGGACAGGCGGTGTCTGACGAGTGTCCCTATTAGAGGCAGGGCTACCCGACCCCGTCTATAACCGCCACGGGTAATCCGGGGTTACCCAGATGGGTAGCTTGTGACCTCCGGGCCCAGGTGCGCTTGGTCCGGTGGCGTGACAGTTTTGCTCCGGGTTTTTCCGATGAGGCGGCAACGGCCGATGATTTAGCATCTCTGCTGCATTTCCGATGACCCATTCGTCCGCCTCATTGTCGCCGCAAGAACGCCCATTTCCGGATCAGGAGTCCGCGTCCGAAACCGTCGATTCCGCGCCCGAGCATGGGGCCGACGCAGATTTGAGCCTTTTGCTGGAACAGTTTCTGCATTCGATCGTCGGTCTGGCCGGTGCCCAAGGCGGCGTGGTGAGGGTCCTGACTGATGACAGCCGCCACTTGCGCTTGGTGGGACAGTTTGGGTTGCCGCCATCGGTCGCCCAATTCGAGCAGTTGGTCTCCCGGGATTGCGGTATCTGCGGCGTGGCCATCTCCCGGGACGTCCTGGGCTGGGTCGACGACGTGCATTCATGCGCAAGAATGGCTTCCGACGCCTATTTCGGATCGCGATGCCAGCGCGTTCTTGCCATCTCGCTGCCTTACGGGCGTGACATCCTGGGTGTATACACCTTGTTTTTTGAGGCGAAAACCGAGCTCTCTCCGGCAACGGAGAGCATGCTTCGCCTGATCGGTCAGTTGCTGGGGCTGACGCTCCACAACGCGCGCGTCGAGCGGGAACGCCTGCGGGTGACGGTCATGCGAGAACGGCAGGAAATGGTCAACGAAGTGCATGATGCGATCGCACAGACGCTGGCTTACGTGAAAATGCGTCTTCCCCTGCTGAATGACGCGATGCTGGCACACGACGACGCTCGTTCGACGAAGTACTATGCCGATGTCAAGAGCGCGGTGGGTGAGGTACATGACAATCTCCGGGAGGTCATGACCTACTTCCGGACGAGAATGGACCCCATGGGTTTGCTGCATGCCTTGCAGGGTGTGGCATCCACGTTTTCCGACCGAAATGGCGTTGCGCTGGAAATCAGAAATTCGGTCCCACATTTGAGTCTGACCGACACCCAGGAAGTGCAAGTCTTTCACATCATTCAGGAGTCATTGGCGAACATTGCCAAGCATTCCATGGCGCGGCACGCCGTGGTGGCCATCAACAGTCTGGGCGAGCACATGGAGTTTCTCATCGAGGATGATGGGCTTGGCATGGACGCGCCGTCCGTGTCCACCATCGTGACCACGGCGGTGGGATTAGGCACGTCAGCGCATTTCGGGATTGAAATCATGCAAGCCCGGGCGCGGCGACTGGGTGGGTCCGTTGAAGTTTCACGAAACTCGGGTGGCGGCACTCGGGTTCGCCTGGTGATCCCGCAGCGGTTACCGTCGGAAAGGAATGCGTGATGAGCGGGCCAGTTCGTGTCATGCTGGTGGACGATCATGCGCTGTGCCGCAGTGGTCTCACCGAGCTGCTCGAACATCGCGGCGGCATGACGGTGGTTGAGGCCACCGGCGATGTTTCGCGCGTGGTCTCGGCGCTGAAAGAACAAGAACCCGATCTGCTGGTGCTCGACTTGCGGTTGGCACAGACCGACGGCCTGAGCGTGCTCCGAATGATCCGGGCCGAAGGTTGCGAGGTACCGGTGGTCATGTTGACCATGAGTGACAGTGAAGACGATCTTTCCGCGGCGTTGCGGGCAGGGGTTCGAGGCTACTTGCTGAAGGACATGGAACCTGACGAGGTCATCGACGCAATTGGTCGCGCTGCGAGAGGCGAGATGGTGGTCGCGTCGGCGATGACGCTGAAGCTCGCCCAGATTCTGCAGTCAGGCCCCAAAGTCTCTGTGATGGGTGATCTCGTGGCATCGCTGACCGAGCGTGAAAAAGAGGTCCTCAACCACGTGGCGCGTGGGCAAAGCAACAAAGTCATCGCTCAAGCGCTCGATATCAGTCATAACACGGTCAAGCTGCACGTGCGCCACATCATGGACAAACTCAATCTCCGGTCCCGGGTCGAGGCGGCCGTGTTCGCGTTCGAATATCGAAACTCACCCGATGGCATGCGCGCACCCGCCCCTGAAACCGCGCGGAAGAAGGCCGAGCGCTGAGCGGGTCATCCCGCCCGAGGCGCCATGTCCTTCTGGTCGCGGCCGAACCAGTGCAGGGCGTCGTGCAGTTTGACCACTTCACCGATGACGGTCAGGCTCGGCGATTTCAAGCTGGCGGCGCGGACTCGTTCGGCAATGTCGGTGAGGGTGCCTGTGACAACGCGCTGAGTCGCAATGGTTCCGTCTTGCACGACTGCGACGGGTAGGGACGGCGGGGCACCGTGCCCGACGAGCTGGCGGCATATTTCTGGCAGGCCGCCAAGTCCCATGTAAATAACCACGGTCTGGTTCTGTCGGACCAGGCTGGGCCAATCCAGGTCGGCGGTTCCGTCCTTCAGGTGACCCGTCACAAAGGTGCACCCTTGCGCGTAGTCTCGATGGGTGAGTGGAATGCCCGAATAACAGGAAACACCGGAAGCCGCCGTGACACCGGGTACAACTTCGAAAGGGATGCCGTGGGAAGCCAATGCCTGCAACTCCTCGCCGCCCCGCCCAAAAATGAAAGGATCGCCGCCTTTGAGGCGTACCACCTTCTTGCCGTCCCTGGCCAACCGAACCAGCAAGGCGTTGATTTGCTCTTGCCGCATGGTGTGTTCGTTGCGGCGTTTCCCGGCATAAATTCGTTCGCTCGTTGACGGTACAAACTTCAGCACTTCGCCGGATACCAAATGGTCGTAGACCACCACATCCGCGCATTCGAGCAAGCGAACGGCCCTGAGGGTCAGCAACTCCGGATCGCCGGGGCCTGCGCCTACCAGATAAACCCGCCCCCCAGACGGCCCGGAAGAACCCATGTCAGTCTTGTCCGATCTCAATGGCAACCTCCCCCGGTGCTACAACTGCCCGCACCACAACTTCCACATTCCGATGGGGAACTGCTCGATTGTTCTGACGCCCGGCCATCCACAAAGATGAAATTGAACGCGCCCGGATCCAGTTCGACGAAATCCAGGGTGGTCTCATCGAGGAGTTCCTGTGATTCGGGGCCGATGACGATTGCGACACCCTCTATCAACAACTTCAGGTCATCTTCCGAGGACTCGTCGAACCCCATGCCGTAGTGAAGTGAGCCATCTGAGTCCTGCCGAGCGGCTATCCGCAGGACCATTTGTCCAGCGCCGCTTTCGGTGGCGGCCTGCAGCACTTGCCTGGCGGCAGCTTGTGTCAAGGTAAACATGTCAGTACTTGGAAATGGATGAGTGTTCGTGGCCGATGAGTCGCGACGAGTGCCCGGCGGAGGGTGAATCAGAGCGCAGAATGGATCAATGTTCGCCTTTTGTTCTCAGGAGACCAGCCAGTCGATTTCCTTGCTTCTGAGGTCCGCCCACGGGAAAGAGATCATGCAGATGATGGTTGGTGCCGCGTTCTGGCCCCCAGACTTGGGAGAAGTGTCGAATCATGGTTCGAACCTGAGCTTGAACCCGATGCTCTTCAAAGTAGTCGCGCAAGAATTTGATGATTTCCCAATGTTCGGGCGTGAGTATCAGGTTTTCCCGTTCGGCCTGTGCAATCGCCACGTCTTCGGACCAGTCATCAAGATGGATCAGGTAGCCCTCCGGGTCCGTCGGAATCGTCTTTCCATCGATCTGGAGGAGGCCGGCCAGTTCCGGGTGCTTGAAAGATCGTGAATGGCGTTGCGCGTGTGCTCGAACAAATTCGACGAAGCCCGCGACCCAGTGGCTCCCCGCGCCATTCCTCAGGTGCGTGTAGGAGGCCAAGACGTTGCGGTAGAGAATGCCGTCATGGTTGCCGTCCGCGCCGTGTCCACGCAGAACCCGGAACGCGAACCGCGTCTCTGGTGGGAGTCCCTCCAGGCTGGAGTAATGAAACTCATGGCCCCGAGCGCGCCCGCCGTCCTGTGGCCTTTCGACCGGCCAGGGCGCGTTGGCGGTCGATTCCAGGGTGACATACCCGCGTCCGACCGGTCGATCATGCATCACGACATCGGCTGGCAACGCGCCAACCATCGCGTGGCGTTGATCGTTCCAGCTGATCGAACGTGCCAGATACATCAATCCGCCACACTCCGCGTAGACCGGTAGTCCATCGTCAATCGCCATTCGGATGGCCTTGCGAAGCGTCGTATTGGCTTCCAGTTCGGGACCAAACATCTCCGGAAATCCGCCACCGATGAAGAGTCCGTCAACGTTGGGTAGCGACTGGTCCGTCAATGGGCTGAATGGAATGAGTTCGACCCCCTTTGATTCAAGAGACTGCAGGTCGTCCGGATAATAAAACCCAAACGCCTTGTCGCGCGCAAACCCGATTCGGATGTCCTGCGGGTTGGCAGCAGTCGCCCGTTCAGAAACGCCGAATCGGGCGTTCAGGATCGGGTGAGTCGTGGGATCGGCAGGTTGCGGGCCACCGATCGTCAACAGTCTGTCGATATCGACCTGGCTGCTGACTCGTTGGGCCATCGCCTGTATGCGTTCCCGGGCATCTGCGACTTCGAGGTTGGGTGTAAGCCCCAAATGGCGCTCCACCACTCCGAGCAGGGGATCGTGCGCAACGGCTCCCAGGACGCGAACATCGGTGTAATGCTCAATGACGGCGCGCAACTTGGATTCATGCCGGGAACCACCCAATTGATTGAGGATGACCCCAGCAATCTGGACTTCGCGATCGAACGCCTGGTAACCCAGGATCAGTGGGGCGATGCCGCGTGTCATTCCCCGGGCATCGAGTACCAGGACCACCGGCAAACCGAGCAGCTTTGCCAGACTGGCATTGCTGTTGCTGCCATCCAGGGCGAGGCCGTCAAAGAGCCCCTTGTTGCCTTCCACGATGGTGGTTTCCGCCCGGTCCGCATGGCGGCGAAAAAAACTGGTGATCTGTTCACCGGTCGTCAGATACGGATCCAGATTGAAGCAGGGACGGCCAGTGGCCTGGGCGAGCCACATCGGATCGATGTAGTCGGGCCCCTTCTTGAAAGCCTGAACGCGGACTCCTCGCTCGGTCAACGCCGCACAGAGTCCAACCGATACGGTCGTTTTCCCCGATGACTTGTGCGCTGCCGAGATCAAGAACCGATTCATGCCGACCCGTGTCAGGATGCGTTTTCCGGTCGCTTCAGACTGGTGTCGCGGAATGCGTGTTCATCCAGGCGGGCCGGCAGGACGGGTAGCAACTTGAGCGTCAGCGCGATGATCAAGCCCGTGACAGAAAGACCTCCCAAGCCTAGAAGCCATTCCGGCAGACTGGGCGAATACAGGTTGATGACGCCGTCGCTGAAACTGCTGGTGATCTGACTTCCCGGAAACAGAATCAAGGGATAAGCCTGACCTCCGATGATGGTGACGTACATCTGCGCAAACCCACCCAGGATGACGAGCGCTGAAGCCCATTTCAGACGGGAACGCCTGCCGCCGACATCTTTCGTGCCAAGCATCAGCATCGGAAGCACACTGCCCAAGAGGATCTGTCCGACCCAGAAGATCAGCGTGTAGATGCCTCCATCCAGCAAGAGGAACCTTTCAAATCCGTGGTGTTTGGTGAAATAGAGATTGGTCAGGTGGTAGACCAAGACAAAGTACAAGGCGGCAGCGATGAAGATGACTTGGAGCCGTGCCATACGGGACAGGAGTCCGTCATCGATGGCGCGTGAGTCCGCATTGCAGCTGACGATCAGGACCAGCAAGAAAACCGCCATGCCATAACTCAATGAAAGGGCAACGAACAGCGGCGCCATCAAAGCCGAATCGTAGGCCTGACGCGCGACCAGAAATCCGAAGATCGAGCCGGTACCGGTGGTAAGCGCCATTCGCCACAGGAATGCAGCCATCCCCGCCATGGGCGTGTAACGACCCATGCCCACTTCCATCTGGGTCCAGAGGTAGGCGACGACCAAACCGACAAAGCCTGAATACAGGAAGATATTCCAGGCGAAGATCGATTTGAAATTGAAGTGGGTCATGGCGATGATCAGCCGATCGGGTCGCCCGAGGTCAAGTAGCAACACGATCAGGCCGCCAAGCAAGAGCGCCAGCGAAAGCACACCCGACAGCGGTGCCAGAGGTTTCAGTTCGGTTTTTCCGAAAACCGATGCCATCGAAGCCACGTTGAGGGCGCCCGATGCGGCAACCACCAGGAAAACCGCAAAAACGTGCGGAAGGCCCCAGACAATCTGATTGTTCATCCCGGTCACGATGTGGCCGTGATGTTCCATGTAGGCGACGGCGCCGATTCCGAACAGCGCGATGACCGCGAGCAAACCGAGCAGTCCGTAGTAGCTGCGTGCATCGGGTGACAGTTGGCGCATCGGAGCGGTCATGATGAGTGATGGAGTTGCCAGCATCAGAAGCCAGCGTATCGAACACCAGTGTTCAGGTTCAGGTCTTCTCGCAGCTGGCGGGACGCATACTGGGCGACCCGTTTGGCGATGTCACTCTTGGGGTCGTTCAAATCGCCGAACAGGATGGCCGAATGCCCCGCGGTCTTGCAGGCAAGGACACAGGCCGGCATCTCGCCTTTGTCGACTCGATGAACACACATCGTGCAGCCTTCAACGGTCCCTTTGCCGCGGGGGACGTCCGGCTTTTGTCCGGTCAGGGGTTCGTGCACGAACGAACGCGCCTTGTACGGGCAGGCCATCATGCAATAGCGACAACCGATACAGATGTGCTTGTCCACGAGCACGATCCCATCGGCCCGCTTGAACGAGGCGCCGGTCGGGCATACGTCAACGCAGGGAGGTTCAGCGCAATGTTGGCACATGACCGGCAGAGACTGGGTCTTGCCGGTGCGAACCTCCTTGATTTCAATTTTTCTGATCCACTGGGAATCCGTGGCGGACTGTCCGCCGGTTAGCCCGTTTTCAGTGTTGCAGGCCTTCACACAGTCGGTACACCCGCTGCTGCAAGCGGTGCTGTCGATCAGCATGCCCCAACGGACGCCGGGATTGGCGCCACCCTTTGGCTGCCCCGCCTGGGCGATTTCGATCAAGCGGACACCGGGGGCCAACAGGATGCCGGCGACCCCCGCCGCCGCAATGCCCAAAAAGCCACGTCGCCCCTTCCGTTCATGAGCGGGCTGGGTGTGCCCTGAGGAACGGTTCGCGGTCATGGTTTCACCTGCGGTTGGGTTGCGTGGCATTCGAAACAGTCAATTCGGACAGCCGCATAGGCGTGGCAACTCTGGCAAAAATTTGAGCTGTTCGCAGCCACACTGTTCGTGGCTTGACTTGCATGGCACGAGATGCACTCTTTGAGGCTGTACTGTCCCCTTCGATCACCGACACGCAAGGTGTCGTCCCGTTGATGTTTCAGCAGATCCATGTGGTTGCGCCGCATGAACGCGGGACTCTCCGGACAGGTCCCGCCTCGAGCAGGTTCGATCCGGGGCGTCGGTACAACGCCCTGGGTTCGGTGCTGTCCGCTGTCACTGCTGGCGGCTGGTACTGACGAGGCGATGCTGAAGAGCAAAGCCAGCCCAACCAGAATGGTTGGCCCCCGCTTTACAGGATTGCGTTGCTCACTCTCCGCCATCCTGGTCAGTCCCCCAGTCCCATCTGGATGTAGCCCGTCGGACATACATCAGCACAGATGTGGCATCCCACACATTTGCTGTAGTTCGTGTCCACATAGCGTCCCGTCGTTGACTTGGCCTTGGGCACTTTGAAGACGGCAGTTTGAGGACAATAGACGACACAGTTGTCGCATTCGAAGCAAAGGCCACAACTCATGCATCGTTTGGCTTCAGCGACTGCCTGGGCTTCCAACAAGGATTGCAAGCGTTCATCGAAGTTGTTCAACGCTTGCTCGGCGTTCAAGGTCACCACGCCTCGGCGAATGCGTTCCGTGTATGGGAAATGACCGAGGAACAGTTCCTTGTGCGAGATGACGTAGCGGTCTGAGCGGTCATCGAAGTTGTGAATCGCGGCAGGGCTTTGATACGTTCCGCGGATGGGTTCATGGACTTCGCTGAAGGTGTAGCCTTTTTCGATCATCTTCCGTTTCAGATCGAAAGCATGAACATCGATCTTCGGGCGCTTCTCCAGGGGTTCGTTCTGAAGGAATCGATCGATACCATCGGCAGCGATCGCACCATGGCCGATGGCAGTCGTCAACAGGTGCGGTCGAACCACGTCGCCGCCCACAAAAACGCCAGCTTGCCCCTGGACCTGGTAGTTCTTGTCGCTGTTGATGGCGCCTTTTCCGTTGTTGAACTCCTCAAGGCCGGTGAAGTCGACGGCTTGGCCGATCGCTGAAACGACGAGGTCGGCGGGGATGTCTTCCTCGGTCCCCTCGATATGCTTGATTTCCAGACGACCCCCGACCATTTTGGCCTCACACTGCACCACTCGCAGCGCGACGGCTCGGCCATCGGCCCCGCGAATGACCGCGATGGGGGCCATGCCGCCTCGGATGGCAATTCCCTCCGCCTGCGCCTGTTCAATTTCGTGCCGATTCGCCTGCATCTTGTCGATCGCAAAGACGGACGTCAGGGTCACTTCGGCGCCTTGGCGCGCGGACACCGCCGCGACGTCATGAGCGATCTGTCCGCCGATGGCAAGTTCCGGGCGCTCGGACTCATGGATCTTGTCAATGTGCCCGAGGCGGCGGGCCACGGTCGCGACGTCAATGGACGTATCGCCGCCTCCCACGACCACGACGCGCTTGCCGACGTGCCGCAAACGGCCGTCGTTGAATGCCTTTAGAAAAGCCGTTGCGGTCACACAGTTGGGTGCTTCCGAACCGTCAACCGGCAGCGCGCGTCCTGCTTGCGCACCAAGCCCAAGAAACACAGCGTCGTATTCGGCCCGGATCTGGGCCATGGTGACATCCGTACCGACCCGGCAATTCATGCGCACCTTGACACCCAGATCGAGAATGCGTTGGATTTCGGCATCCAGCACGTCGCGAGGAGTGCGAAACCCGGGTATACCGTACCGCATCATGCCGCCCAACTCTGCGCGTTCGTCGAATATGGTGACCTCATGGCCCTTCCTGGCCAATTGGTAAGCGGCGGACAGGCCTGCCGGTCCTCCACCAATCACCGCAACAGTCTTGCCGCTGTTGGTTTCAGGTTTCGAATAGGCGAGTTTGTTGCTGATCCCGTATTCGCCTAGGAAGTGCTCGACAGAATTGATACCGACGTAGTCCTCGACCTGATTGCGGTTGCATCCGGACTCGCAAGGTGCGGGGCATACACGTCCCATCACGGCAGGAAACGGATTGGCCTCGGTCAAACGCCGAAACGCGTATTCTTGCCAGTTCATGCCGTTGATGGGTTTCTCGATTCCTCGGACGATGTTCAGATAGCCCCGAATGTCCTCCCCGGCAGGACAACTCCCTTGGCAAGGAGGGGTGCTCTGAATATAGGTCGGGCATTTGTGTGAGTGGTCAGCGTCAAAAATGGCCTTCTGCCATGAGCGAATCTTGTTGTCACCATCCTTGAAGCGGCGGAATGTCAGCGGTTTGGCAGAGCCGTTGTCGTTGGGTGATGGTTGTGATACCGACATGAAGAAGTCTCCTGAATAAATGGGCGGGTGCCGTGTTATCGATCACCGAGGCGAATGGCTGTGCTGACCAGCTGATGGACACCTCCTACCATGCCCATGTTGAATCCATAGTAGGGCAGCACCTTGGTGAATTGGGCTTTGCAGATGGCGCAGATGGTCGCCATGAAATTCACGTTGTGCTCTTCGACGACCTGCTTCAACGCCTCCATTCGCGGAAGAGCGCCTTTGACCCGAAGCTCCATCAGATCGTCGGTGAGCAACCCCCCACCACCGCCACAGCAGAATGTTGCTTCGCCAATGGTTTGGGGGGCCATGTCGTGAAAGTGATTGGCGACCGCCTGGATGATTCGTCGGGGAATGATGAATTGACCACCCGGTTGGTCGCCCATGCGTGAGCCGCGCGCCACGTTGCAGGAGTCGTGGAACGTGATGAACCGATGGTCGTTGGCTTCCTTGTCAAACTGGAGCGCGCCCCGTTGGATGAGATCATCTGTGAACTCGCAAATATGGGTCGGTTGCTTGAAACGTGAATCCAGCTGGCTTTGAAGTGCCAGTGCAAAAGGGTCGGACGCCCCGCCGCCGATGCCCGTCAGCGTATTCCAGAAGCTGTAGGCCACACGCCAGGCATGTCCGCATTCCCCCACGACGATGCGCTTGACCCCCAATTCCAAGGCGGCCTGACGAATCCGCAACGCAATGGTGCGCAGCTGCTCGTAGTTGCCGATGAACATTCCGAAGTTGCCCGCTTCAGACGCCATCGAACTCAAGGTCCATGAAATGCCAGCTGCGTGGAATACCTTGGCATAACCGATCAGGCTTTCAACATGCGGTTCAGAAAAGAAATCCGCCGAAGGGGTGATCAGCAACACCTCCGCACCCTTGACATCCAACGGAAATTTGATGTCGATGCCGGTGTCGTCTTTCGTATCTTCTTCGAGCCCCTCGAGGGTGTTCTCCAAGGCCGGTCCGGGAATGCCGAGGTTGTTGCCAATTCGATGTACCTTGCCGATGATCTCGTTGCTGTACTTCTGCCCCATGCCAATGGAATCCATGATCTCCCGGGCGGCCATGGTCACCTCGGCCGTGTCGATCCCGTAGGGGCAGAAGACCGAGCACCGGCGGCATTCCGAACACTGATGGTAGTAGCTGTACCAGTCGTCGAGCACGTCGCGCGTCAGGTCGACCGCGCCCACCAGTTTCGGGAAGTATTTCCCCGCAAAGGTGAAATACCGCCGGTAGACTTTTCTCATGAGGTCCTGACGCGCAACCGGCATGTTCTTGGGATCGCCTGTTCCAAGAAAATAATGGCATTTGTCGGAGCAGGCGCCGCAATGCACACAGGCATCCATGTAGACCTGCAGCGATCGGTATTTCCCGAGCAATTCGCCCATTTTCGTGATGGCTTTGCTCTGCCAGTCTTCCGCCAGCTCGCCAGGAAAGCCCAAAGCCTTCTGGATCGGCTCTGAAGCCACAAAAGGCTTCAGGTGCGACATCGCGCCGGCCTGCACCAGAGGGATGACCGGATAGGTTTTCAGCGGAGGGGTTTCAAACGCAGCGGTTGCCATGGCGGGTGACGGGCTATTTGTCCAAGGCGCTGGCCCATGCGGCGAGGTGCCTCGCTTCACGCGGGTTGTCGGTCTGATTGCGCGTCGGGCTGAAGAACAGACCTGGGGCGTGCAACAGCTTGCTGATCGGGAAGATCACCATCAGGATCGCGACGAGTCCAAGATGAACCAGCAGGGCAGGGTCGGCTGGAAGCGGTTGCCAGTGGAACCGCATCAAACCCAGAAAAAACGCCTTTACGGCAACGATGTCGGTATGGGCGACATATTGCATGAACATGCCGCTGACGCCGATGGCGATCAACAGCGCCAACATCAGGTGATCTGACGGCGTCGAGATGTAACGCACACGATCAACCAGGAATCGCCGCGCCCAGAGTCCGGCCAGACCCAGCAGGAGGCCAAAGCCAGCATAGAGCCCGAACGGTTGAATCATCGTCACAGGCCACCAGACTGGTTCCTGGAAGTAGCGCAGATGGCGAACCACAACCAACGCCAGCGAAACATGAAAAATCCAGCCGAACACCCAAGTCCATTTGCTGGACTTGAACAGGCTTTCAAAAAAGACAACTTCGCGTGTCAACCGGAAGACCACACCGGTGCAGGTGGTGGGCGCCGGGGTTGTTGGAATCTTCAACGGCGCAGGTGTTTTCCAATAGCGCCAGATCTTCAGGAAGAGTCCGACCACCAGCGCCAGGATGGCGGCATAGAACAGCATCCCATAGACGGCGGTCAACAACGACATGGGGGCTCCAGTTCTATTTCGCCAGTGATGGGGCCGGCTCAGTGCAGTTCGTCAGATGCACCCGGTCGGCTTGGGCAGGCCGGCAATCTTGCAGGCCTGCTTGGCCGGACCATAGGGAAACAACTCGTACAGGTACTTGCTGTTGCCTTTTTCCTCGCCGAACTGCTTACCGATGGCCTTTGTCAGCACCCGAACCGCAGGGGCGATCTGGTATTCGTTGTAGTAATCCCGGAGAAAATTGACGACCTCCCAGTGGTTGTCGGACATCTGAATCTTCTCTTCTTCTGCCAGATGGTTTGCGGCCTCAGGTGTCCAATCGGCCAGGTTGAGCAGGTAGCCCTCTTCATCGGTCTCGTACGTCTTGCCATTGATTTCAAAGCTCATCTTTTTCTCCGTTGATTAAGAAAGGAATTCTCACAACCAGGTATGAGAAGTGGAATACTGCACCGTCAGATCGACAAATCCACCGTAATCGATCAACGTCACGCCCTCCATGGCTTTGGCGGTCACACCGCGGGCGTCCATGTCGGGTTGCAATGCAAACACCTTGAACGTAGAGCAGGCAACCCGCATCCGTTCCTGTATCGCGCTGCCTTGGGCTGCGGCATAGACACCGTCCTCAATGAACAGGATGGCGCTGCCGGGCAAGGCGGTATCCAGGCAACTGTCCAAGGTGGTGGTTTGAAACGGGGACTTGTTGATGATGTGCAACATGAAAAAAACCTCACGCGTCAAAGTCAAAAGCTCAAAACCACATCCTGTTGCTGCATGAGTTCACCGAGCGCCTGTTTGTCAAGCACTTCCACAGAGACCAGCAAATCAGCCGGGGTCAGCCCGCGTCGTTCCAGCGAAGCCTGGTCGACATACAGCTTTTCGATGTCGTATCCTTCAAGCGCCCGATAGCTGGGAGAGAAGTTCTTGATGCCGATGCCCTTGGTCTGCTGACCCTTGACCAGCTCATAAACGCCGTCGTCCATGAAGACCAGACTGACGTCCTGATCGAAAGTGGCAGTAATCAGGACAACCTCGAGACTCTCCAGGGCATAGATCGTCCCGTAGGGAGCCTTCCGGTTCACAAACATGAATTTCTTCATTGGTGGCCTCGCAAGGTGAAAGTCAATCGCCGAAGGTCAGCAGACGGTCGGCCTTGATCCCGCTGTCCACCAACTGACCCAGCCCCGAAATCCTGAAACCGGGTGCCAGAACTTCTTCCTTGATGCCACGGCGCAGCGCGGCGGCAACGCAAACAACCAGATCTACCTTGTGTTCAGCCGCTAGGGCCGACCAGCGATTGACCACATGTCGATCGTCCTGCGGTGGTTCGGTCAGGCGCGTCGCATTGTTGACCCCGTCATGGTAGAAAAAGACCCGTTGAACTTCGTGTCCTTTCGCGATGGCGGCGACCGCAAACTGATAGGCCGTGTCGGAGGCCTGGTGCGTGTAAGGCCCCTCACTGACCAGTAAGCCGAATTTCATTGCGCTCTTTCTCTGTTCGGTTCGTTCAGAAGCGGATGTGCGTGGACGCGTTCAAGCTGGCCCGGGAGCCGCGCCAGTCATCAATCAGGTACTTGGTGAACGGAAGGTCACACTTTTCAAAGAATTGCGGCCAGCCAATGCGTTCGATCCAGTCTGCGACTCGCTCCCAGGATCGCGCGTCTTCCTTGTAGGTGTAAAGAATCTTTTTCACCATAGCAGAGACTTCGGGCCACCGCGGGGGGTTGTTAGGCAAGCCGGACGCAACCATTTTCATGAAAGTTGGCTTTCCGCGGGCGTTGGAGTTTTTCCCGCCGACCCAAATGGCCAGCTTGCTGTTTTCCGGGTCATTGATCTGCATCGGCGGGCACGGTGGATAGCAGGCACCACAGCACATGCACTTGGTTTCATCGATTTCCAGCGACGGCTTACCGTTGACCATGGCGGGACGAATGGCCGCAACCGGGCAACGGGCAACCACACTGGGCCGCTCGCACACATTGGCCACCAGGTCGTGATTGATCTTTGGAGGCTTGGTATGTTGAACCACAATGGCGATGTCGGCCTGGCCACCACAATTGATTTCGCAGCATGACGTCGACAAGTGAACCCGGTTGGGCATGTCTTCCTTGACAAACTCGTCGACGAGCTCGTCCATCAGTGCCTTGACCGCTCCGGACGCATCGGTGCCGGGAATATCGCAATGGAGCCACCCTTGGGTGTGGGCGATCGAAGAAACCGAATTGCCAGTTCCGCCCACGGGGAAGCCGCTCGAGGTGAGGGCATCGATCAGTGGAGCGACTCGGCTTTCGTCCGAAACCATGTATTCGATATTGGACCGAATGGTGAACCGGACATGTCCGTCAGCAAATTGGTCTGCGATATCGCACAGCTTGCGGATGGTGTAGACATCCATTTGTCGTTGTGTGCCGGCACGAACGGTCCAGATTTCGTCCCCACTGTGTGCCACGTGGTGGAGCACACCCGGGCGTGGCCGATCGTGATATTTCCATCTGCCGTAATTCTTCCGCATCAGCGGATGAAGGTAGGGTTTGTTGTCGGGTACACCGCTTTCAATCGGAGTGCGCATGGTTGCCATGGTTGTCTTTCCTTGTCGTCCAGTCGGTTCAGGCGGCCTTTCGGGCCTTGATCTTGGCCACTTCGTCGTCCCAGCCGTCGGTGCGGACATAGGGGTTGGTCCGTGGCGTCGAAACCATGTTCGGATCAACCTCCAGGCCGATGCCCTCCAGGAAGTTGATCAGGCCGATTCGCTCGATCATCTCCCCGGTCCGCTCGTGTTCGAGCGCGTTGTCCGCAAAGAAATCGATGGTCTTCTGGGCCAAATCCACGAGTGCTTCGTAGTCCTCTTCCGACTTCATCGGCATGAACGGCACAACGACGGTGCCCATGAGGTCGCCAATCTTCAGCGTTCGTTTGCCGCCCATCAGGACCGTTACGCCTGTGTCCTGTCCAGGAGCCAGCGCCCCGGTCATCACATTGATGCAGTGCATGCAGCGCACGCAGTTCCCGTTGTCGATTTCCAGTGACTGGGTGTCGTTGATGGCCACGCTGGAGATCTTGGCGCCGGCGGCGACGTCCTTCGTTTCCTTGAGCATGATGGTCTTGGTCGGGCAGCGGCTGACCACGTCGTTCACCAGTTCATTCATACCATGCTTGGCGAACCATTTTCTGGCCAATGCGTCATCGGTCCTGATGTTGTCGCGCCAGGTTCCGATCACGGCCATGTCGGCCCGTTGAATGGAGTTCATGCAATCGTTGGGGCAACCGGAAAACTTGAACTTGAATTTGTAAGGCAAGGCCGGACGATGCATGTCGTCCAGGAACGTGTTGACCACGGCGCGCTGAGCCTTGGCCTCGTCGAAACAGGACTGCTCGCACCGGGCAGCACCGACGCAAGACATGCTGGTTCGAACCGCCGGGCCTGCGCCGCCCAGGTCAAAGCCCAGTTCGTTCAATTCGTCGAAGGCGCCCTGCACATTGGCGGTGCTGGCGCCCTGGAACATGATGTCGCCTGATTGTCCATGGAACGCGATCAGGCCGGAACCGTGGCGCTCCCAGATGTCGCACATCTTTCGGAGAACGTCGGTGTTGTAGTGCATGCCTGCCGGCGGTTGCACCCGCAGGGTGTGGAACTCCTTCGATGCCGGGAACAGATCCGCGACTTCAGAAAACCGGGGGATTACGCCACCACCGTAGCCGAAAACGCCGACCGTGCCGCCCTTCCAGTAGCCTTTGCGCGTCTTGTAGGAATGCTCAAGTTGACCCATGAGGTCTGTCATGTAGTCGTTGTCTTTTGCCAGCCGTTTCAGTCCGGTGACAAAGCTCGGCCACGGACCGCTCTCAAGCTGGTCAAGCATGGGGGTGTCGTGCGGTTTCTTGCTCATGAATGTCTCCTGTTGGGGCGAATGGCCTTTCGGTATCAATCCCTGATGTCCTGATGGCCACAATTGATCACCGAGTGCGGCAGATACTAAGGCTGACAGCGTCGGATTCGCTATTACCCTCGTTGAGTATGGTGTGCTACCCATTGGGGCTATAAAGCCCCACCCGACCCGGTAATAGACGCCGGTGCATCATTTCGCGAAATATCGCTTTGTTCACCGATGCCCCGACTGGAACCAATACGATGGGCAATTTGGCGCCATCTTTTGAGATTGGGATGACATGACAGCCGAGATCAAACCGATAGAGAAATTGATCAATCCGTTGGGCGGACAGGTGATCGAATTGCAGCAGTTGGACTATCCATCAGGGGGAATCAGCCTGCTTCGGACTCGGATCAGGGAAAAGAGCCGCTTCACCGTTTTCGAGGTCGATGCGCAAACCGCGGCCGCCTGGGGGGAGGCCTTGGTCAGGTGGGCGAAAGCCCAGGTAGATCACCAGAACTGATAGGGCACATGATCGACGTTCTTGAGCAACCCTCCATGCTGGACGTGTCTTTCGCCATTCGTGGCGGCCAAGTTGCACGCGACAATGCGTTTTGTCTGTCCGCAGCGCTGCGAGCGCGCTTGCCGTGGCTCGCTGAAGACTTTCTTTCTGGAATTCACCCACTGAAGGTGGTGGCGGGGAGCGATCCGCTGGCAATTCTTTCGACGCGTACCAGGTTGTGGTTGCGCGTTCGGCGCCAGCGAGCTTCCCAACTGGAGAGCCTCTGTGGCAGCGAACTCGACCTTGGCGGGCAGGTGATCCGTCTGGGCGACCTGAATGCCAGGGAATTCGTTCCTCATGGCACGCTGTATGCCTACCGAGTCGCGGCCGACAGCGACAATGAGGTGGCTTTCATGACCCAAGTGACACAGTTGCTCCAGTCCGAAGGTATCTCAGGCCAGACCATCTGTGGCCGCCACCATCAGATCAGTGCGGGCGAAGCGCGGCAACATGTTTTCAGCCTCATGGTTCACGGTCTGGATGCCGAGCGGTCACAGCACTTGCAGCATCACGGCTTGGGGCCACACCGTTTGCTCGGATGTGGTCTGTTTGTTCCTCATAAATCGGCGTCAGCCGTTTAATCGTTTTCATTCAATCAGCAGGAGTTGAGATATGGCCTACCTTATCAATGGGACGGAGTGCGAAACCGACGAACAAGGATATCTGCGGGAGCCCAATTTTGACGACGAAGCGGCGCGGGTGATCGCGGCCGCCGAAGGCATTGAATTGACCGATGCCCATTGGGAGGTGATCGCCTATCTGCGCGATCAATACCGTGAACACGGCCATACACCGAATTTTCGGAACATGTTGAAGGGCATCGCCGAGATACGTCCGGAGGCCGACAGCAAGTACCTCTATGACCTGTTCCCGGTCGGCCCTGCGAAGCAGGGAGCCAAGGTTGCAGGACTTCCCCAGCCTTTGGGCAAAGGCGGCTACTGATGTTCGCGCCTGGATCCATGTCGGTGTCACCTCGTCATCTGAGGTCCCTGAATAGCGGTGCTTCGTTGTTGGAGGGCTGATACGGTGCGAATCAAGAACCAATGGTTCCAGTCAGGGAAGGCCAAGACACCGGAACAGACAGCCAGTGCGATGGCTTTCATCACGTGGCGGGTGGTTCAGAACACGCTCAAGCAAATGCGGTCGGCGAAATTCGATATTGACGTGGGTCCACAGTACTTCGCGGTCACACGGGAGATGCTGGCGTTCCTGCTTCAGGTTTGTGACCGACTGGCTTTTGAGTACATGGGGCCAAACGATCGGGTCAGTTTTGTCCACGCATTGGTGGTCCGGGTCGCAGAAATCCTGCAGGAGAATGAAGACAGCTACCTGGGCTCACCGCCAGGCGATGAGGCTTCCCATTTCGATACGTTCATCGATCTGTACAACGAGGTGGCTGAGCACTATGCCGACTTTGGCTGCGATGCCGACGGGCCGGATTTTGCCTTTGTCCGCTATCTTGGCCATCGCCTTGAAAGGCTGTTGCCTGAGAAGGATCGACTCTGGGTGATTGATCAGATGATGGCGGCTGAGGTGCCTCAGGCAGTCGAACTGGTCAGGCGGGGCTTGTCCGGTCTGCTGGATACCGAAAGACAACGGAGCAGACGCCGCGGTGCGGCGCTGGCCGGAGAATGAGGCCCGAAAGTGCGAGGGAATCGCCATTTTTGTTGACCAACACCGACGAATACTCTCGATGGCGAGACCGTAAGCTCGGTAGCCGTCCTCGTGATGCCAACGACCTGATGGTCGAGGTTGCCAACCCGTTGGCACTGACACTTGAAGAGCGTCGCGCCTTGGTGAGCCGGTGCAGACAGTTCAATATGGCCATCTATCGAAGCCCTTGGACCGAGGCCGACAAGCGCATTCCACGAGCGCTCGGTGCCCAGTTGGGACTGCAACGATTGGATGCGAACTGGCTGGCAGACGAGGATGGCATCTCGCCCATTTCGGTGGCAACCCCGAGCGGTGGGCGCGCCGATTTCATTCCCTACACCGACCGCGCCATCAAATGGCACACCGATGGGTATTACCACCCGGAAGCGCGTTGCATCCGGGGAATGGTGTTGCATTGCGTGCGCTCCGCTGCTGAGGGCGGCGACACGGCGTTGTTGGACCATGAACTGGCCTACATCGCTGTGCGCGACACCAATGTTCACTGGCTACACGCCTTGATGGAACCGGATGCCATGACCATTCCCGCGCGCATGGGTTCGGATGGCGTCAGCCGAGCAGCCCAGAGCGGGCCCGTGTTTTCCGTGGATCCCGTTTCCGGTGAGTTGCACATGCGGTACACCGCTCGTACCCGAAGTGTGAATTGGAAAGGCGACCCCGCGACCCAGGATGCTGCTGTGTTCCTTCAATCGTTGATGGCGGGAAGCGAAAACATCCATCGGCTACGACTCGAACCGGGTATGGGCCTGGTGTGCAACAACGTCTTGCACGAGCGGACCGGCTTCGTCGACGATCCATCGAATCCACGTCTGTTGTACCGCGCTCGCTATCTTGATCGGGTTTGTCGAGACTGAAAGGACATCCAAAGGGGGTACGTGTGACACATTGGCTAAGTGTCTGGCGCGCGGCGCAGGTGGTGGGCGTCGCGCGTGGCGTTCTTCAGCAACAGGTCAGGGAGGGAAGTCTGGAACTGTCGGATGGGTTGGTGTCAACCGATGCCCTGTTGCGCCTCTACCCATCCGCCCGAATCGAAGACTCCGGCATGCTGGAGCGGGTCGTTCAGATTCGGGACGAGGCGTTCGGCAAGCGGGTGCGTGAACGCCTACTGCCCAGCCAGGAGGTTTTGGCGCAACGTCTGTTTTCTTCCAGCCAGGAACTGGCCGATTTGCGTCGCCACCTTCAGAGATATCACGGCCTGGTCATTGAACTTCAGGCATATGCCCGAAACCTGTCGACGATGCACCCTGGACAATCGGAATGGCATGAATTTGAAAGGAAGATCACGCAAGGGCTGGCGGTGGTGTTGGCCACAGAACCCGTGGACAGGCTGGAGGTGATGGACGATATGCTCAAAGTGATGACGGCGCAGGTTTCGGTTCGGCCCAGCGGGCACCAGTTCTTGGTAGAAGGGCACGCCAACCTGTTGCAGGCGGGTCTCCATGCCGGACTTCGCTTGAACTACGGGTGTGGCAACGGCAGTTGTGGAATGTGCAAGGTCCGTGTCATTTCCGGCGAAGTAGCAAGGACCCAACCGTTCGACTACCCCATGTCGGAGCTTGAAAAAGCGCAAGGTTACACCCTGATGTGTTGCCACACCGCCGCCAGCAGCGAACTGACACTGGAACTGCTTGAAGCGGGAGGCCCTCAGGACATTCCGCAGCAGACCATCGTGACACAGGTGCGAACGATCAGTGAGCTGGGTTCCGATACTCGACTGTTGCACCTACAGACCCCCCGAACCCATCGGTTGCGCTTCCTGGCCGGACAGTCTGTTTCGCTGGGACGCCCTGTCGACGGGATTGGTGACGTGCAGGCGACGTATCCCTTGGCCAGTTGCCCGTGTGATGACCGAAACCTGCTCTTCTTCGTTGGCAGGAACGATCAGGATGGCTTCGCGAAACATGTGTTCAGTGGGCAGCTACGTTCCGGAGACGCGGTGACAGTTGAAGGTCCGATGGGAGAGTTTGTTCTGGCGGACGGCCATCGACCCTTGGTGTTTGCCGCCTGTGACACCGCCTTTGCGCCGATCAAGAGTTTGATCGAACACGCCCTGGCTTTGGACGAATCGCCTTCGTTGTCACTGTTCTGGTTGGCCACACGGCCGGACGGACACTTCCAGCGGAACCAGTGCCGAGCCTGGTCTGAAGCACTCGATCAATTCGAGTATGAACTGGTGCAACACGACGACGTGATGGCCGGAGCGCGCGAAATCGCACAGGCGATGCGCGCCGATCTTTTTGATATCGATTGCGATTTCTATCTGGCCGGGCCCGATCGCTTTGTCGAGACGCTGCGGGACGAACTGCATCGCGCTGGTGTTCCGGCAACGCAACTATTTGTCCAGGTCTTCCGAGGCATCGAGACCGAATCTGGAGTCACCCATGGGCGATCTGAACCCTGAGCGCGATCAGTCACTTTCCCGGGCGTCACAACCGGATGCTTCGATGGGTGTCTGTGATGGTGGCGAAGCATTTGCGCTGATGGTGCTTGGGGAAAGCATGGTGCCCGAGTTCAACGACGGCGAAATCATCGTTGTCGAGCCCGACGGAAAAATCCAGGACGGTTCGTACGTCCTTGCATGTCCCGGTGGAGAATGGACGTTACGGCAGCTGAAACAGTCGACGTCAGGTTGGATGCTGCATCCTTTGAATCCCGCGTTCGCAGATCAACCGTTGGCCGATCTCGGCGTTGTCCGGGGTGTGGTCATCCAGAAGGCCGTACCCGGTCGCCGAAAAGCCTCCAAACGCTACTGTTGAGCAACCATGTGGTCGGCACCGTGATTCGAAACGCGGTCGTCGAAGAGCCGTCTTCAGCGTTGCTGCCATTTCATAGCGCCCACCGATCCGGCAATGATGCCGCCAAGCGTCAGAAACGAACCAATGGCCAATGTCGATACACCAGACATGCCTTGGCCGATGGTGCACCCGATGGACGTTACGCCTCCGAATCCCATAAGAACCGCTCCGATCAACTGCGTGCGAAGGTCTTCGACCGAGGCGAACCCCTCCCAACGGAACTGACGCGTCGCCAGGGAATAGGTCAGCGAGCCCAGCGCGACGCCGGCCGCAGTGGCGATTCCAAAGGTCACCCTCAGTGTCTGGTCTGTCCACAGCATCATCAATTCGAGGCTGTAGGCCGCCGGCGCGACAAAGCTCAGGGATTCAAGCGTGCGGGAATTGGTCGCGAAGTAGACCGTCTCCAACGTTTCCGGGTTTTCGCCGTGCCCGATGTGACCGGTCAGATACCAGGCAGCAACGATCAGGAGTCCGAGCGCCACGCTCCCAAGCACCTGCTGGAGATTCTTGCGAAACCGACCGTCCTTGAAAACGAAGGCCATCAATCCCAGCCCGAATGCCAAACTGGTGATGAGCAATGCGGTCTTTTCACTCAAGCCGGTGGCACGGGACAGGAGGACCGGCAAACCCTGAGTCGGAAAATTCCATCGGCTGAGATCCACGGCGATGGGATCAAGAAAACCGGCACGCCACTGTCCGAACAGGCCTTTCAACGTCATGTAGGCCGAAATCGCGAGGAAAACCAGAACGACCAGTGATCGCAGACTGCCCGCGCCCAATCGAATCAGGTTCTTGTTCGCGCATCCCCCTGCGATGGTCATACCGATGCCGAACAGGCATCCGCCAAGCAACAGTGAAAGCCAAGGCACCACCGGCCGTTGGTACAGCGACTTGGAAAGATCAATCCATCCCGCAACGTAGAGCAGATTCGTTCCGATGATGGCTACCGCAATCGCGAGCATCCACATCCGAACCCGGCCCCAATGTCCCATGTTCACCACGTCGGAAATGGCGCCCATGGTGCAGAAATTGGTCTTGGCGGCAATCGCACCAAAGACGAAGGCCAGGGCAAATCCACCCCAGACAACCAGCGACGCAAGGTTGACGCTTTCGTTCATAGATGCTCCGGTGGAAAGGATGACCTATTTTCCGCCGCCGGCCGCGGAAACCTGGATCAGCGTCGAGCGGATGTTTTCGGGTGCATTGACAATGCCCATGAACTGCCCCATGCCCAAGGATGGCCATGCCAACGCAATGCGGTAGCGTGCATACAAGGCGAAAACCTTGTTGCCGACGACGAAGAGCTCGTAGGGCAAACCAGCCATGTGGTCCGCGCCAATCTTGTTGACCCACCATCCTTCGCCGGTGTCGGGATCGTTCAGGGCGACACCGAATACCGCGATTTTTTGCTCGGGCATCACGAGTTCGTAAACCCGGCTGGTTTGCCCCGTCCCTTTGGTCAAGCCGCTCTGAATGGCCCTCACGGCGTCTTCAAACGTCGCATGGGCGCCGAGTTCGCTGTTCAATGCGTCGAACCGTTCCATTCCGAACATGTAGCGGTAACTGGCCAGGCTGCCTTCTGGAACGTCGCCCCCGAAGGGTTGGCCTTCGCCAAGGGCTTTGACCAATCGGCCCTGAGCAGCCTTCACCGCAGGTTCCGCCGACTTGTACTGGTCACGCAGGTAGGCCCGATACCAGTATTCCGGATTCATGTAGGAGACACTGCCGTCCTTCAGAACACCCACGCGGATGCCCGAGGCGACCACTGCTGAGCCACCGATCGTCCGGATCACATCGAGAATGGCCGGGTCGGTGACGACGAGGGTTGCCTGACCTGGGATGCCTTTGGGCTGGTGGCGGCCAATGACCTTGAAGCCCTGCGCCTGTAGCTTCACCTCCAGGGCGCCCATCCTTGAAGGAAGATCTGGCTCAGTGAGTTTGCCGCCATGGACATAGGGGGCCACAGCCCAGGCGAGCGGTACCGTGAAAAGCAAGGCGAACGACAGGATCAGCTTCTTCACTGGCACTTCTCCGGGAAATGAAATGGCGGGCGACGGCCCTGCGCGATCGTCGAAAAAGTCACCTCACCTGACAGAGGTCCGCTCGCGGCCCTCGCCTGACAATTGGCACGAGGCTCAGATGAACAGGCAGACGTCGGACTCGCCCGCAAACTTCATGAAGGTGGCCGCGCCGCCGAATTCGACGTCCTTGATGAATTCACTCGGCTGAAACTCAAAGAGGTCGACCGTCATCTGGCAGGCGATGAACTTGACGTCGGCTTCCAGGCACAGGTCGCGCAACTCTTTCAGCGATGCGACGCCTTTGGATTTCATCTTGTTCTTCATCATCATCGTCGCCATGGATTCCATGCCCGGCAGCATCTGGACCATCACCGGCATCGGAACCGGCATCGGCATCGCAGGGTTGGCGAGCGGACTGATCTTGACGTCGTCAAGGTTATGGCGAAGCAATTGCAGACCGTAGAACGTGAAGAAGATCTGGACATCCCAACCCAGGGCTGCCGCCGTAGATCCCAGAATGAACGGTGGATACGCCATATCCAGCGTGCCTTTGGTGGCGATCAATGCCATTTTCTTGGTTGCCATGAGAAGTCCCGGGAATTACACGTGTGAATGGGTCGGTCCGATGCCTGGAAATCAGGCCTTCTTCAGATAGAAGACAAACTTGTTGTTCTCGCTGGTTTGTTCCAGCAACGCATTGCCGGTCTGCTCGGCGAAGGCGGCCATATCGCAGACCGAGCCTGGATCCGTGGCGATGACACGAAGCACCTGCCCCGAAGTCATGTCGGCCAATGCCTTCTTGGTCTTCACGATGGGCAGGGGGCAGGACAAACCCGATGCGTCGAATTCCTTGTTATGTTCCATGTGTGTGTCTCCTTGATGAGGGGTCGGTCAGGGCCTGGCCTGAGGGTTGGAAGTGGCTCGCCCGTTCTTGATCACGGGTTACCAAGCAGTTTGGACGACTGGATTCTTGGGCACCGCGCCTGGGGCGTCTATCACCGCGATGGATGAGGTCGGGTAGCCCATATGGGTAATAGGGATTTTCCGGCTTGCCGGACAGCCGATCCGGCGTCGATAGTACCGACATTGGAAGTTTGGGTTGTTACGCATACCGGAACCTGATTTTCAATCAAGCATCCATTGAACCCACCTCGGAGTCACTCCCATGCAGAATCGTCGCGAGACACTCAAACAAAGCGCTCTGGTCGCTGCCTTGCTGGCCTCGACCGGCCTGTTTCCACAGTTCGCACACGCCGCCTTCAACAAGGCGGCATTCGAAGCGAAGAACTTGACCGACGCATTGAAGGTGCTGGGGGCCGGTGCGCCGACTGAAAACAAGAGCGTCACCATCACGGGCCCGGACATCGCGGAGAACGGTGCGGTCGTCCCGTTTGCCATCGCGACGTCCCTGCCGGGCGTCAAGCAGATGCTCATCCTCGTCGAGAAGAACCCCACGGCGCTGGTCGCCATTTTCAACGTGAACGACAGCATTGAAGCCAACTTCTCCACGCGGGCGAAGATGGGGCAGTCGTCCGATGTCTATGCGGTGGCCATCATGTCCGACGGGAAGGCCTTCTATGCCAAGAAGGAAGTCAAGGTCACACTCGGCGGTTGCGGCGGCTGACCCGGTGTCATTCCCATCGAATCAACCCAATCACAGAACTGGAGAAGGAACATGGCAGAACCGATGCGCATTCGCGCCCAAATGGCTGGCGACAAGGCCACCGTCCGCGTCTTGATGAGTCACGAGATGGAATCCGGGCAACGGCGAGATTCCGCCGGCAAACTCATCCCTGCCTGGCATATTCAGGAGGTCGAGGCCAAACTCAACGGCAAGTCGGTGATGACGGCGGAATGGGGGCCTGCCGTTTCGAAGAACCCGTTTCTGCAGTTCAACGTCAAAGGCGCGAAGGTGGGCGACAAGATTTCGATCACCTGGAAAGACAACAAAGGCGACACCCGGACCGACGAAGCCGCGGTGTCCTGACCCATAGGGATCGCCGTGCTGGGCCGTCTCGGGGCGCACGGTCTCCTATTCAGATCCAATTCAAAGCGTCAAGAGGTAACCATGCGACTGTCTGCATCGATCTCCATGCTGTTGGCAAGTGCCTTGGCCGCCAGCACCGCCCTGGCGCAGAAATCGGCCATCCAAAGCATCGAGGAGTACCGGGCAATGCTCCAGGACGGCAATCCAGCCGACCTTTTTGAAGCCAAAGGTGAAGACCTTTGGAAACAGAAGCGTGGTCCGAAAAATACATCGCTGGAGAAGTGTGATCTGGGCAAGGGGCCCGGTGTTGTCAAAGGGGCCTTTGTCGAGTTGCCGCGCTTTTTCCCCGATACCAACCGGGTTCAGGATCTCGAGTCGCGATTGCTCACCTGCATGGAAACCCTGCAAGGCTTCAATGCGATGGAGATCGCCAAGACGCCGTTTGGCCGGGGCGAACAGAACAACCTGACCGCGCTGGCCACCTGGATTGCGGCCGAGTCGAAGGGCCAGCGCTTCAATCTGCCCCAGTCCCATCCGCAGGAACGGGTATCTTACGAAGTCGGCAAGCGGCTGTTTTTTCTGCGTGCCGGGCCGCATGACTTTGCCTGTTCCTCATGCCATGGGCAGGACGGCACCCGGATCCGCCTGCAGGACCTGCCCAATCTGACCAAGAATCCCGGCGATGGCATCGGCTTTGCGGCGTGGCCGGCGTACCGCGTTTCCAATGGCCAGATGTGGGGCATGCAACAGCGGCTGAACGATTGTTTCCGGCAACAACGGTTCCCATACCCGGGTTTCGGCAGTGATGTGACCATTGCGCTGGCCGTTTACCTGGGCGTCAACAGCCAAGGTTCGGTCTCGGTTGCGCCGAGCATCAAGCGTTGATTCATCTGAGAGAACCGTCATGAAAACCCACCATCACGTCATCCTGTCCTTGCTGGCCGGCGGCGTCATCGTTGCGGGGTGCGCCAGTTCACCCACTCCGGCCGAACTGGACAAGACCACGGCCGAGGCCGTCAAAGCGTCCTTCCGCGATCAGGGCATCGTCAAGGTTTCCGTGCTCAACACGGACGAAACTGCCAAAGCCTGCAGCGCGGCCGATGCTGCGGGCAAGCCCCTGGATGAAAAAATGGCCAAAGCCATCGAAGAGGCCAACCTGAAGACCATCAAATGGCCTTCGAACGGAAAATTCCTGGGAAGTTGGCAGGAGGGTGAAAAGCTCGCGCAAAGCGGGCGAGGCCTGACCTGGACCGACGACGCCAAGACGCCCAACGGCGGCAATTGCTACAACTGCCACCAGATCGACAAGGCTGAAATATCCTTCGGCACCATCGGCCCCAGTCTGTACAACTTTGGCAAATTGCGGGGCGTGACCGACCCTAACAGCCCGGCGTCCAAGGCGATGGTGGAGTACACCTGGGGAAAAATCTGGAACGCCAAGGCCTACAACGCCTGCTCCAACATGCCAAGGGCAGGGCACATGGGCATCCTGACCGAAGCGCAAGTCGCCGATCTCGTCGCGCTGCTGCTCGATCCCAAGTCCCCCGTCAATCAGTAAGTAAGGCAGGCTCCTCACCTTGGATCCGGTTGACCCGGATCCGGGGTGGGTCTTTCATTCAGCGGTTGTTTGTCCATGAATCTCACCAAGCGTGAATTTTTTCAGGTACTCGGCGCTGGGGCGGTGGCGGGCCTTGGCCTTGGTCGGTACGCGGACGCCGATGCCGCCACAGCCGCCGATGGTCTGTACGACATCCCCCGATTCGGGCAGGTGTCGTTCCTGCACATGACCGATTGCCATGCCCAGTTGAACCCGATCCATTTCAGGGAACCGAACATCAACATCGGCGTCGGGCCGATGAAGGGGCATCTGCCCCATCTGGTCGGCGAGCACCTGCTGAAGGTGGCCAACGTGAAGCCGGGCACGGCCGAGGCGCATGCCTTGACGTACCTGGACTTCGAACGCGCAGCCAGCCGATTCGGCAAAGTCGGCGGTTTCGCCCATCTGGCCACTTTGGTCAAGCGCCTCAAGGCCAGCCGGCCAGGCTGCCTGCTGCTGGATGGTGGCGACACCTGGCAAGGTTCCGGAACGGCGCTTTGGACCAAGGGTCAGGACATGGTCGATGCCTGCAAACTCCTCGGTGTCAACGTCATGACCGGCCACTGGGAATTCACGCTGGGGATGGATCGGGTGAAGGAGATTGTCGACAAGGATCTGAAGGGCAAAGTCGATTTTGTCGCGCAGAACGTCAAGACGAACGACTTCGGTGATCCCGTCTTCGATCCCTACGTGATCCGGGAAATCAACGGCATCCCCTGCGCCATCATTGGCCAGGCGTTTCCGTATACCCCGATCGCCAATCCGCGCTACCTGGTGGCGGATTGGGCCTTTGGCATCCAGGACGACAACATGCAGAAGATGGTGGACGAGGCCCGGGCCAAGGGCGCCCAGGTCGTCGTGGTCCTGAGCCACAACGGCATGGATGTCGATCTCAAGATGGCCAGTCGGGTCACAGGGATCGATGCGATCATGGGCGGCCACACCCACGATGGCATGCCCGTCGCGTCGATCGTGGCCAATGCAGGCGGCAAGACCATCGTGACGAATGCCGGCTCCAACGGGAAATTCCTGGGCGTGCTGGATTTTCAGGTGAAGGACCGCAAGGTGGCGGACTTCCGCTACAAGTTGCTGCCGGTGTTCGCCAACATGTTGCCGCCGGATGCGGCCATGAGCGCGCTGATCCAGAAAATTCGGGGTCCGTATGAGGCCAAACTGGCGGAAAAGCTGGCGGTGACCGAAGGCACGCTATATCGGCGGGGCAACTTCAATGGCACCGGTGACCAGTTGCTGGTCGACGCGCTGATGGAAGTCCAGAGTGCCGAGATCGCTTTCTCACCCGGCTTCCGCTGGGGCACCACGCTGCTGCCGGGGCAGGCCATCACGCGCGAATGGCTGCTGGACATGACCGCGACGACGTACTCGTACGCCACCGTGACGGAGATGACCGGCGAAACCATCAAGACCGTGCTGGAGGACGTGTGCGACAACCTGTTCAATCCTGACCCGTATTACCAGCAAGGTGGAGACATGGTCCGCGTCGGTGGTTTGCATTACAGCTGCGACCCGACCGCCAGGATGGGCAATCGGATCGGTGACATGCGCCTGAATGGGAAGCTGATCGATGCTCAGAAAAAATACAAGGTCGCCGGCTGGGCACCGGTGGCCGAAGAAGCGCGCACCGCCGGCAATCCCCAGGTCTGGGAAGTCGTCGAGACCTGGCTGAAAGCACGCGGCGGGAAGGTCTCGCCGCGCAAGGCCAATCAACCCACGTTGACCGGAGGCCTTCCCAACCCCGGCTTTTCGGCCGGGTGATCGCTGGCGGCTGAGGAACCGGTCAGCGGGCGTTCGGTGGGCAACTGTCCGGACGGGGCGGACAGCGCCCGCACCGTGGTGGCCAGGCCTCAGGTTTCTTCCGGCACCATCTTGATCGCTCCGCACGGGCACTCCGACACGCAGATCCCGCAGCCCTTGCAATAGTCCAGCTTGAACTCGAAGCCCTTGCCGGGTCCGAGCTTGGTCACCGCGTTGTCCGGGCAGACGCCGTAGCAGTTGTCGCACTCGAAGCAATTGCCGCACGACAGGCAGCGCCGCGCCTCGAACAGGGCGTTGGACTCGTCCAGCCCGCCTTGAACCTCGTCAAACGTCGACTTGCGCCGCGCGATGTCCAGCATCGGACGAACGGTCTTGGGCGCGTCGCTGTAATACCAGGGATTGAGCTTGTCGAAACTTGCGACCTCGTTCTTCGCGGGGGGCTGATAGCGTTCACCGCGCAGCCAGGCGTCGATGTTGCGCGCAGCCTTCTTGCCGTGCCCGATGGCCACGGTCACGTTACGCTCGGCAGGGACCATGTCCCCACCCGCAAAGATGCCGGCGTGCCCGGTCATCATCTGCCTATCAACCTGAACGACACCGTCATTGACGGCCAGACCCGGAACGCCGTCGATCAGCGAAAGGTCCACGTCCTGACCCAGCGCCAGCACCACCGAATCGGCCTCCAGCGTCTCGAATTCGCCGGTCGGCTGCGGAAAGCCTTTCTCATCCAGCGCCATTTTTTCCACCGTGATGGACGACTCTCCGGCCTGCTTGATCGTGGACAGCCACTTGATCATCACGCCTTCCTGAAGGGCCTCCTCCACCTCGAAGTCGTGGGCCGGCATCTTGTCGCGGTTGCGGCGGTAGACGATGATCGCCTCGCTGGCGCCCAGGCGCTTGGCGGTGCGGGCGACGTCGATCGCGGTGTTGCCGCCCCCATAGACGACCACACGCCGACCCAGCATCGGCTTGTCTTCCCCCTCCATCGATCGCAGCACGGCCACCGCATCCAGCACCTTGGCCGAATCGCCGGCCGGGATGAAGGCGCGCTTGGCGATGTGCGCGCCGACCGCAAGAAAGACGGCGTCGAACCCGCCGGCGCGCTGGGATTCGAGCACGTTGGTGACCTTGGTGTTGTAGGCGATGGTGACGCCCATGTCAGCGATGCGCTGCACCTCGGCGTCGAGGATCTGGCGGGGCAGCCGGTACTTGGGAATGCCGAAGCGCATCATGCCGCCCGGCATCGGACCGGCCTCGTGCACCGTCACCGCATGGCCCATGCGCGCCAGGTGGTAGGCCGCCGACAGCCCCGAGGGACCGGCGCCCACCACCAATACCTTCTTTCCGGTCGCCGCCGGCACATCGGCAAACTTCCAGCCTCGTGCAATGGCCTGATCGCCCAGGAATCCTTCGACCGAGTTGATGCCCACCGCCTCGTCCACCTTGGCCCGGTTGCAGGCGCCCTCACAGGTGTGGTAGCAGACGCGGCCCATCGTGGCGGGGAAGGGGTTGTCCTCAACCAGCTGGCGCCAGGCCTGCTCGTAGGCACCGGACTCCGCGTGGAACAGCCAGGCCTGGATGTTCTCGCCGGCGGGACATTGCTGGTTGCACGGGGGCAGGCGGTTGACGTACACCGGACGCATATTGCGCCAGGAACCGGTGTGGTTGACCAGGGAACTGCCGACGTCAAGGGTGATGGCAAACGGCTTTTGCATGCGGATGGACCTCAGAATGGGTGGCAGGCCTTGGGGCGGGCGGCGGGTGGCGGGCGGGGGCTCTCAGCCTTCCTCGTCGAGCAGACCGTAGCGCCGGATGTTGCGGTCGGCCATGGCTTGAAGGCGGGCCAACGTGGCGGTGTCCGGTGATGCGCCGAACAGGTGCGCAAACCGCTTCTGGGGCCGCAGGTAGTCTTCGACCGGCACTTGCCGACGGATCTTCGAGACCCCGGTGACCTCGCCGCGTTCCGCTTCGAACACCGGGAACACGCCGCTCTCGTGTGCCAGCCGTGCCAGGCGGATGGTGTCGTGCGAGGCCGCGCCCCAGCCCAGCGGGCAGGGCACGAAGATGTGGATGTAGCGCGCGCCCCGGATCGACATCGCTTTGGTCACCTTGTATTCCAGGTCGCGCAGGTCGGCCACGGTGGCGGTGGCCACGTAGGGGATCTCGTGCGCCATCGCGATGCGCGCCAGGTTCTTGCCCTGGCCGAAGACGTTGCCGGGGTTCGGGCCCACCGGCATGGTGGTGGCGGTGCGCGCGGCCGGCGGGGTGGCGCTGGAGCGCTGGACGCCGGTGTTCATGTAGGCCTCGTTGTCGTAGCAGATGTAGAGCACGTCGTCGTTGCGCTCGAACATGCCCGACAGGCAGCCGAAGCCGATGTCGGTCGTGCCGCCGTCGCCGCCCTGGGCCACCACGCGCACCTGGTCGCGGCCCTTGACCCGCATCGCCGCCGCAATCCCCGTGGCGACGGCCGCCGTGTTGCCGAACAGCGAGTGGATCCAGGGAATCTGCCACGAGGTTTCGGGGTAGGGCGTGGAGAAAACCTCCAGGCAACCGGTGGCATTGGCGGCAATCAGCTGGCCGTTGGCGGCCTGCATGGCCGCGTCGATGGCGTAGCGCGCGCCCAGCGCCTCGCCGCAGCCCTGGCAGGCCCGGTGGCCCGAGTTCAGCGAGTTGTTGCGTTGCGTGTCGGCCTGCACGCTGCGCTGGTCGGGCGCCAGCAACCGGTTGCCCACGGTGAAGGTGCCGGTCTGGTAGAACTTGACGACGGTGTGTTCCATGATGTCGGTCCGGATGGTCTGTCGGTCGGGTTCAGTCGCCGCCCGCCGAGGGGCCGAGGTCGCGCAGGATGCCTTCGGCGATCGGGCCGGAGCGGCGTTGTTTCTTCTCGCGTTCCAGCACCCGGTTGACGATGCCCCAGTCGAGGTCGAGGAAGGTCAGCAGCTCCAGCTTGTCGGCGATGGCGTCGTTCAGCAGCTTGGTCAACGAGGCCTTGGTGATCGGGCGTCCTCCCAATCCGGCCACCACCGTGAGCACCGGCTGCGGGCGGTTGCGCACCGCGCTGCGCACGTCGCGCGAGACGATGCCGCCGATGCCGACCGCGAAACATTTTTCGATCACGACGATGCGCTTGACGTGGGCCGTCGCGTCGCGGATGTCCGAAATCGGGAACGGGCGGAACGAGGTAATGCCCAGCACGCCGATCTTCACGCCCTGTTCGCGCAGTTCGTCCACGGTGTCCTTGATCGTGCCCAGCACCGATCCCAGCGCGATGACCACCGTTTCGGCATCCTCGAGCCGGTAGGTCTTGATCAGTCCGCCCGAGTCGCGGCCGAAGACCTGGCGGAACTCGTTGGCCACCTGCGGGATCAGGTCCAGCGCCTGCATCTGCTTGGCGTGGGCCAGGTAGCGCACCTCGGCAAAGGCCTCGGGGCCGACCATGGCGCCGATGGTCACCGGCTCATTCGGATCGAGCACCTGGCGCGGTTCGTACGGGGGCAGGAAGCGATCCACCTGCGCCTGCTCGGGCATGTCCACGCGCTCGTAGGCGTGGGTCAGGATGAAGCCATCCATGCACACCATCACCGGCAGCGACAGCTCCTCGGCGATGCGGAAGGCCTGGATGTGCAGGTCCGCCGCTTCCTGGTTGGTCTCGGCAAACAGCTGCAGCCAGCCCGCGTCGCGCATCGACATGCTGTCGGTGTGGTCGTTCCAGATGTTGATCGGCGCGCCGATGGCCCGGTTGGCCACCGTCATCACGATCGGCAGGCCCAGGCCCGAGGCGTTGTAGACCGCCTCGGCCATGAACAGCAAACCCTGGCTGGCGGTGGCGGTGTAGGCACGGGCGCCGGCCGCCGACGCGCCGATGGCCACGCTCATGGCCGCGAATTCGGACTCGACGTTGATGAACTCGCAGCGCGTCAGCGCGCCCGACTTCACCATTTCACCCAGGCCCTCGACGATGTGGGTCTGGGGCGAGATCGGGTAGGCGCAGATCACCTCGGGGCGGCTCAGCGCAACCGCTTGCGCCACGGCATGGGAGCCTTCGCATTGTTCAAGCATGTTGAGCCTCTGCCTTTTTTTCCTGTTCCATCACAATGTCAAAGGCCTCTCGGGCCGCATCCACGTTGCCCTGCGCCACGGCGCCCTTGAATTTTTCGCGGATAGCCGCTTCCACGGCATCCAGCGTGATCAGGCCGCCCACCGCTGCAAAGGCTCCCAGAAGGGGCACGTTCGGCACCGGCCGGCCCACGTGTTTCTTCGCCAGTTCGCTGGCCGGCACGGTCA